>Ga0206848_1056_pt1 | contig 32074 bp, 22 predicted proteins | sample Alteio_BWOrgCont_18_FD_152635 | JGI IMG/M metagenome (GOLD analysis project Ga0206848, IMG submission 152635) | Enriched cells from forest soil in Barre Woods Harvard Forest LTER site, Petersham, Massachusetts, United States -... | ecosystem: Environmental > Terrestrial > Soil > Temperate forest >...
GTGCCAGGAATGTAATAAGTAGTTTAAGTATAAATAAAGATAAACAAAAGCACTATGCTTACAACCTATGGTTGTTATATGTCTCAACACGCTATAGCTAATTATTGTTTTAACTGTTTAAAGTGTTTTAACTGTTTTTTTCGTTCAAAGTGTTTTTTTTGTTTTAATTGTTCAAACTGTTTTTTCTGTTTTTTTTGTGAGGTTTGTTTTAATTGTTGTCACCGTTTATATTGCTGAACAAGTTATTTTAAAGGCAGACCCAAGATTTAGCTATTATTTACCAATATTTGAATATGCATCCATTTAAATCTATCGCCTTATTGGCTTTTACGCTATCCTCTTTTATTGCATACGGGCAGGCACAACCCGGGCATGCCGAAATTACCAAATGGCAGGATGCCAAAAACGGCGCGGTATCTATCACTTATGATGATGGCAGTATTAACCAGTTTAGGTATGCCCTGCCCATTATGGAGCGGTTAAGGCTGCCTGCTACCTTTTTTATTATTACAGGCGGCATACCCGGTTCGACTTACCATGGGCGGTTTATTGGGCGTCCGGTTAGGGATATTATTAGCGAGTCGGCCACAGTGCCTACTAACGCGCGCAATTTTTTTGAGCGGTGCTCAGCGGCGGGGTACTTAGGGTTTGTGGGTACTATAAGTTATCATACCAAAGCCGCCAGTTTGTATGATGAAGGCAAGACTGCCGAGGCGTACGCGCTGATGGACGAGCTTTATGCCAAAGTGCGCCACGGCGACTTTAAACCGGGCTACCAGCCCTGCGACGAGGTGCTACAGGAAAAAGGGTCGACCTGGGCAGATTTTAAGGCTGATGCAGCTAAGGGGTACGAGTTTGCCAGCCATTCCATTACACATGCCAGTATGCCGGCATTGGATTCGGTGAATATTGTATATGAGCTGGAGAAAAGCAAGGTGGAGATGCTGAATAAACTTGGCGCGAAATACACGTTTTCGGCCGAGGTGCCTTATGGGTACGAAAACGGGCGGGTGATGCAGATAGCTTACCGCATTTACCCGGCACTGCGCAACCGCATGCCCGAACCCTGGTTAAAGGAGATTGACCGCGCCAGCAATGAAACGCCGGGCACTACCACTAAGGATTATATACAATGGCAGCGTGGTGCTACCACCAAAACCCCGCTCCCGCTGATGCAGCAATGGGTTGATACGGCAGCGACTAAAACCAACACCTGGCTGGTATTGGTAATACACGGTGTTGATGGCCTGGGTTATGAGGCGCTGCCGCATACCTTATTGGATACTTATTTTACCTACATAAAAAACCGTGAGAACAAATTATGGGTGGCAACTTTTGGGGATGTTACCAAATATATGCGAGAGCGGGAAAGCGCGGTGGTAAGCAGCCGGTTCGATAAGAAGAAGATTTGGGTTAGTTTGAATTGTCCGTTAGATAAGTCGGTTTATAATCTGCCCTTAACTGTAAAGGTGGTTGTTCCGGATGGTTGGGATTGGGTGCAGGTAACGCAGCTTGGGCGTGTAAAAAGGCTTAGGGTTTTGAAAGATGCTGATGGCGATTATGTGCTGTACAGGATGGCTGGTGGAAAGGCTCAAGTTGCGAAGGGGTGATTAAAACGCCCCTTCAATCAAATCGCCATAAAATTCCATAACGCTCATGCCTGCCGCGCGTACCTGTTGTGGGATCAAACTTGCCGATGATTGGCCCGGCGTGGTATTAACCTCTATAAAGTAAAAATCCTGGCTGCCTTCAAGCAAAATAAAATCAATACGCACCATGCCCTTGCAGTTAAGGCGCAGGTATATTTCTGTTAGTATTTCGGCTATTTTGGTGTTTTGCTCATCACTTAAATCGGCGGGTGTAATTTCTTCGGATGCGCCGGCGGTATATTTGGCTTCGTAATCAAAAAACTCGGTAAAGCTTATAATTTCGGTAGCAGGTAATACTACTATTTTGCCGTTTAAACGGGCTATGCCCCTGCTAAACTCACGGCCTTTGATGAACTCCTCCACCAAAATCTGGTCGTCTTCATGGAAGGCTTTTTCAATAGCTTCGGGCAGGCCGGCAATGTTATGCACCTTGCTCATGCCCACGCTGCTGCCGCCGTTATTGGGCTTAATAAACATCGGAAACTTCAGGTTAGCGGCAATGGTAGCCACGTCATGCCCGTCCTTTTTATGTAATTGCATGCTGCGGGCAGCATTTAGGCCGTGTATGCCATGCACTATGGTCTTGGTAAAAGCCTTATTCATGGTAATGGCCGATGTGGTGGCATCGCAGGTATTGTATGGTATGCCCAGCATATCAAAATAGCCCTGTATTTTACCATCCTCGCCAGGGGTGCCGTGTATGGTGATGAAAGCGAAATCAAACCTCACCTTCTCCCCTTTTACCGTTACGCTGAAATCATTTTTATCCACCTCAATCTTGCCTTCAGCCCCATCATAAAACCAGCTGTCGCGGTTAATAAATATGGTATAAACAATGTATTTAGCAGGGTCGAGATTAGCGGCGATATTTTTAGCGCTGTTAACCGATACTTCATATTCGCCGGTAAAACCGCCGGCCAAAAGGGCTATGTTCTTTTTTGTCATGGTTGGTATTTGAAGTCCGAAAGTCGGGAAAGTCCGGAAGTCCGAAAGTAATTCAAATTTATAAATAAAAGAGGAAAAAGTCGGAAAGTCCGAAAGTCCGAATGTTAGTTGAACACAGTAAGAAAAGTTGTATATACCCTAATGTCATATTCAACAACTTCTTCTCTATAACGCTTCTGCATGGCTTTTTTACTTACAGACTTACGGACTTTCTGACTTTCAAACTATCTACCCTTCCCGCTTTTCAAAATAATCCTTATGTTTGATTGCTGAATTAAGCATAAAATAACGATGAGTAAATTCTGGGAGTATTTAAAAACCAAATCGTTTGTATATAACTTCTTCGGGGCATTGGGCTCGGTAGTGGTAATTATTCTGATAGCTTATTTCAGCCTGGGGTATTATACCCGCCATGGCGAAGGTATACCTGTACCTACGTTAAAAAACCTGCCGGTTGAACAAGCTATACAAACCCTGCACGAACAGGGCTTTGAATATCAGATAGATTCGGTTTATGTACAGGATCAGCCAGCCGGCACCATAGTAGAACAGGACCCTGACCCCGGAACAAACGTAAAACCCGGCCGTGTAATTTACCTAACCATGGTAACCCGCCTGGCACCAAACGTAACCCTGCCCGATTTAAGCGATGATAATTATATGGAAGCAGTAGCTACACTATCAAATTATGGCTTAAAAGTTGGTGATACAACTTACAAGTCAGATATTGCCGACCATATTTTGGAAGTGCATTTCTCTGGCCAGGTAATAAAGCCGGGCGCAAAATTGCCTAAAGGTTCAAAGCTCGACCTGGTTATCGGCAACGGCGCGGGCGCCAGCGAGGTGGATGTGCCCGATTTAGTAAACCAGGACCTTGACGCAGCAAAATTTGCGATAAAAGGCGCCGGGCTAACCATAGGCACTATTACTTATGAGGGTGCGATAACCGATTCGACCAATTTAACGGTAACGGAGCAATTCCCCGCTAAAACCGATTCGGTTACCAAAGTAAGTTTAGGCACAAGAGTAAACCTTACTGTTTCACAAGGCAAAAAACCAGATGTCCCCAATTAATGCAGCCGATTTTAACGCGCGCCTGCAAAACGGCGAAAGTTTAAACTTGCTTGATGTGCGCGAAACTATAGAGTACGCGACTTATAACATTGGCGGGCAAAATATACCCTTATCAACCCTGCCCACAGCTTTAAACAACATCGGTTATAACAAAACCGATGAAATTGTAGTTATATGCAAAGTGGGCTTGCGCAGCCAAACGGCTACCGCAATTTTAAACGAAAACGGGTACGATAAAGCACGTAATTTAACAGGCGGGTTAATGGGCCTGCAAAAAATCAGATCATAACCAAAATACATTATTTAACATGGCTAAAAAAGCATCATCAAATGGCGGTGTAGTAAAAAAATTCATAATTGCACTGGTCATCATCATTGTACTGGCACTGGGCGGTACCTGTATATTTTATTACCTGCGGTATTTTGGCCCCAACGTTACGGGCGATAAAGAATACCTGTACATACACACTGGCGCCACTTATGACGATGTGTACAAAACCATCCGCGATGAACATATAGTTGGCGATACCACCACCTTTAACTGGGCTGCCCAAAACATGAAGTATATTAACCGGGTTAAAGCCGGGCGCTATAAACTGGAAAAAGGCATGAGCAACCGCAGGTTAATTAACATGCTGGCATCGGGTACGCAATCGCCGGTTACGGTTTCATTTCACGATTTGCGCTTAAAAACGCAGTTTGCGGGTTTTATAGGCAAAAAGTTAGAAACTGATTCGGCATCCATTACCAATTTGCTTGATTCGGCTGATTTTGTAAAACAGTACGGTTTTACCACCGATGATGTTTACACCATGTTTATGCCCAATACTTACCAGATGTATTGGAACACCACTCCCGAAAAATTTTTTAAGCGCATATATGCCAACTATCAAAAATTCTGGACGCCGGAGCGTAAGCAAAAAGCGGCAGCCATTAACCTTAGCCCGGTACAGGTATCCATTTTGGCCTCTATTGTTTATGCCGAGGCCGGGCATGCTGATGAGATGCCTACCATTGCAGGGTTGTATTTAAACCGGCTGAAACAAGGCATCAAACTCCAATCTGACCCAAGTATCATATTTGCGGAGAACGATTATACCATTCACCGCGTGCTTAACAGCCAGCTTACGATAAATTCGCCTTATAACACTTATATGTACACCGGCCTGCCGCCCGGCCCTATTAATATGCCATCGGTAAGCGCGGTAGACGCGGTACTTAATTATCAAAAAAGCGATTATCTTTATATGTGCGCTAAAGCTGATTTTTCGGGCTACCATGCCTTTGCCACCAACAAGGCCGATCATTTAATAAACGCGCAAAAATATCACCAGGCGCTCGACCAAAGGAATATCAAAAAATAATGTTCGAATACACTACAAAAGTGCGCGTGCGGTATGGCGAAACCGACCAGATGGGTTTTGTTTACTATGGTAACTATGCCGAGTTTTATGAAGTTGCGCGTGTAGAGATGTTGCGCAGCCTGGGGCTTAGCTATAAGGCCATGGAAGAAAATGGCGTAATGATGCCCGTTGTGGAGCTGCATTGCAAGTACCTGAAGCCCGCATTGTACGACCAGGAAATAAGCATAAAAGTTATTATTGACGAAATGCCCCGTGCCCGAATGTTATTTAAATATGAGTTGCATAACGAAGCGGGTGAACTAATAAATACCGGCGAAACCCTGCTGGTTTTTGTGAATATGAAAAGCAACCGAATTTGTTTTATCCCCAAAGACCTTGAGCTTAAATTAAAGCCATTTTTTAAGTAGATTTGGGGTAAATGAGATGGCTGCACCGCTTTTTTAAACGTTTTAAATTTTACAGGGCCTTTACCGGCTGGACTAAACGGGTAAACCCGCCGGGGTTTGGGCCGCTTAGCCTTTACGCGGTTATAGTTTTTTTTGTTGAGGAGTTTTTACAGGGTTCCATTGCCAATAAGGCCTCATCACTGGCATACAGCTTTATGCTGGCTATATTTCCGGGCACTATATTTTTATTTACGCTTATCCCTTATATCCCCATCCATAATTTTCAGGATAAATTACTGGGATTAGCCACATTGGTTTTACCTAATGACAGCGCGTCGAAATTTTTTACTGATAACGTGGTAGATATTGTCCGACATCAAAATGGCAAGTTGTTATCCCTGGGATTTCTATCGGCCATGATATTTGCAACCAATGGGGTAAATAACCTGATGAGAGCATTCAACAGGTCATCGCTGGTGGTTGAGACACGCAGCTGGCTGCGAAGGCGCTGGATAGCCTTAATATTAACCATAGTGATAAGTATATCCCTGTTAATAGCCATTGTTATCATGATTGCCGGGCAAAGCGTTATCAGGCTTGTACAAGCGCACCTGTTTAGCAAACATCATTTCTGGTTATATATATTCGCTTTTACCCGCTGGATAATTGTGGTCTTCATCTTTTTTACCACGGTATCTATTTTGTACCGCTATGGCCCGGCACACAAACAAAAGTGGAAGTTTTTAAACCCCGGCTCTATTTTAGCCACCGGGCTTGCCATAGTCACCTCGCTGGGTTTTAGTTATTATATCAACCATTTTTCATCGTACAATAAAATTTACGGTTCTATAGGTACACTCATCATTATGATGTTATGGCTTTACCTCAATTCGCTCATTATCCTGATGGGTTTTGAATTAAACGCCAATATCGACTTCGCAAAACGCAATATTAAAATTGTAAAACCACGCTTTAACAGCTTTAAGCATCCCATTTCCGGCAAAGAGATGCGATAACAAGCTGGTTTACAATTTGATAACACCAAGTAAATATTCATTCAAAAAAAATCAATATCAAATTTGGCAATTCGGCATGGTTTTGTACTTTTGCCCCCGGAGAGCTGGCAGAGTGGTCGATTGCGGCAGTCTTGAAAACTGTTGAACTGTGAAAGGTTCCTGGGGTTCGAATCCCTAGCTCTCCGCCTTCGCCCGCCGAAGCGGGCTACGGCGGATGAAATCCGCCAGTAGATCGCGAAGGAGGGCTTCGCCCGCTAAGCGAATGAGAATTTAAAACCTGATGATTTTTTCATCAGGTTTTTTTGTTTGATACTATATACTATAGGCTGAACACAACAAATAAAACCGCACACCAGTTGTAACGTTTCCGTACGGTATTATATAAAGTTTAAACCCATAAGTTTTTTATTATCAGTAGGTTAATTGAATGGCACGAATTTTAAATAATTGCTGATATTAATTTAAAAAGGCACACCATGTTCAAAACATATTTTAAACTGGCTTACAGGAATATCATAAAGGATAAGGCTTATTCCATTATCAACATAACAGGTTTGGCAATAGGCCTGGCATCAAGTATCCTTATTTTGCTTTGGGTGCAGAATGAATTAAGCTACGACAAGTTCCAAAAAAACGCCGGCCAGATTTATCGTATAGCCAGCGATTTTGGCGATTCAAAAAGCGCGGCCAACTCGGCAGGGTTGCCGGGTGGGTTGGAAGCACAATTGCCTGTTATAAAAAATACGGTACGCCTGGGCTATGGCACCAGTATCCTGCTGGAAACAGACAATAAAAAATTTGAAGAGCCTCGTGCGCTTTATGCTGATGCAAGTTTTATGGATATGTTTTCCTATCCGTTAGTAAAAGGCGACCGCGCCACGGCGTTAAACCAGCCGGATGCCATTTTGATAACACAGGAAATGGCAACAAAGTACTTCGGCAACGAAAATCCTATTGGCAAGATATTACGAAAAGATAACCAGGAAAACGTGGTTGTAACAGGAGTTTTAGCCAACATTCCTGTTAACTCCGACCTGCAATTCGACTTTATTATTCCGATGTCGTCTCTGGCCAAAACATTTAGTGATTTAAAAAATAACACATGGGATAACTTTAATTTTTTAGATTATATCCAACTTGATAAAAGCTTTAACCCCACTGCTGCTAACCTGTCAGGACTGGAAAAACAAATTAACCAGATTTATCATAAGCATAGCCCCGATGTTAAGGCCTTATTTGAATTGCAGCCATTAACCAAAATACACCTGGCACCCGAAAGGCTGGGCGATATGCCGGGGCATGGAAACGCGCAGTACGTAAGCATCTTTTTTATCGTAGCTATACTGATACTTATAGTAGCCTGCATTAATTTCATGAATTTAGCTACCGCGCGTTCGGCCCGGAGGGCAAAAGAAATTGGCTTACGTAAAGTAGCAGGCGCTGTACGTGGCCAGTTAATCCTCCAGTTTTTAAGCGAATCGGTATTTATTTCGTTCTTGTCATTACTGCTTGCCCTGTTGATTGTCCGCCTATCCCTGCCGCTATTTAATGAACTGGCTAACCGGAAACTTATTATCGATTTTTCGGATGCGAAGCTTTGGTTAAGTCTTTTGGGCATCGCCTTGTTAACAGGTATTATATCCGGCAGCTACCCGGCCTTATTTCTTTCGGGCTTTAACCCAGTTAAAGTGCTAAAGGGCAATATAAAATCAATGGGCGGCAATTTGCTGTTCCGCAATACTTTGGTGGTGGTACAGTTTATGGTTTCTATTGTATTACTGGTGGGCACAGTAGTTATTTATAACCAGCTTAAATTTATCAGGGACCGTAATCCCGGCTTCGAGAAGGCAAACCTGATGTATATACCCATGACAGGCGACCTGTGGGGTAAGCAGCATGTGCTTGAAAATGAATTAGCACAGAACCCGCTTACCAGTGATTTTGCTGTAACCTCCGACCTACCTACCAATTTAGGTGGCTGGACGCTTAGCGTAAACTGGGATGGAAAAGACCCGCATTCGCAAATGTCGTTCCCGGTTATGGCGGTTAATGCTGATTTTGTACGTACGTTCAGGATAAAGATGGCGGCTGGCCGCAGTTTTTCGGGCGCGTTTAAAACTGACTCCAATAACTACATGATTAATGAAAAAATGGCGGGAATTATGGGTTTAAACGCTACTACCGCCGTGGGTAAACCCTTAACGCTTTGGGGTAACAAAGGCACTATAGTCGGGGTTGTCAAAGATTTTAATTTTAAGCCCATTCAGCAGGCTATAGAGCCCTTGGTTATACCTTTTAATAAGTTTGGTGGTTTTATAGTGATACGAACATTACCCGGTAAAACAAATGCCACCACACAGGCTTTAGCAAAAATATGTCAGCAACTTAACCCCGCCTACCCTTTTACTTTTGATTTTCTTGACCAGGACCTATCCGATTTATATAAAGGTGAGCAACAGATGGGCAATATTTTCAACCTCTTTGCCGCTCTCGGTATTTTTATCTCCTGCCTGGGTTTGTATGGCCTATCGGCCTTTATGACCGAGCAGCGCACAAAAGAGATTGGTGTACGTAAAGTACTGGGTGCATCAGTAATAAACATCGTCTATTTATTATCGCTGGGTATCAACAGGTTAATCCTTATCGCTATCGTAATAGCCATACCGCTTTCATGGTATGCGGTTAATAGCTGGCTAGCCGGTTTTGCCTATCATATCAGTGTTAGCTGGCTGGTATTTGCTATTGCTTCCCTCGCTGCATTAGGCGTCGCCTGGATTACGGTTAGTTACGAATCTGTCAAAGCGGCTATTGTTAACCCAATAAAAAGTTTAAGAACAGAATGATTGAGATGAGATAAAAATTATTTCTTCTCATAAATTTAATACCCGGGCCTGTAAATATTTGTTTACAGGTTTTTTTGTTTGCCGCCTGTATCATGTGTAACACTTGTAATATGTTACAGCAATCAATATTACTTAACAATTACAAATTAAGCCAGCACGTCCCAAAACAGGACTTATATTGCTGCGTTGTAAAAGGACATTTTAAACACGATATATTATGAAAGCAGTGAAATTTGAGAAATACGGTGGTTTGGATGTACTTCAACTGGAAGAAGTGCCGCGCCCTGCGCCAAAAGATAAACAGGTACTGGTTAAGGTAAAGGCAGCGGGAATTAATCCCGGCGAGGCTTCGATACGCGAAGGTAAATTAGACAAGCAGTTTCCTACTACCTTTCCATCCGGCGAAGGCAGCGATTTTGCGGGTATAATTGAAGAGGTTGGAACAGGGGTTATAGGTTTTGCCGTTGGCGATGAAGTATTGGGCTTTACCAATAACAGGGCCAGTCATGCGGAATATTTAGTAGCGGAAACCGATGAGATTGTAAAACGGCCTAATAATGTATCATGGGAAGAAGCCGGTGGTTTATTTGTAGCTGGCACTACGGCATGGGCATCTGTAAAAGCGGTTTCACTTAAAACGGGTGATACGGTGGTTGTATCGGGCGCAGCCGGAGGCGTGGGTTCTATTGTTATTCAGTTAGCTAAAAACGCCGGTGCGAAGGTAATTGGCCTTGCAGGCGAAGCGAACCAGCAATGGCTTACCAACCATGGCATCATCGCGGTAACTTATGGCGACGGGCAAGCCGACAGGATTAAAGCTGCCGCCAACGGAAAAATAGATGCGTTTATTGATACCTACGGCCAGGGATATGTTGAACTGGCGCTCGAATTAGGCGTACCTGCCGACAGGATTAATACGATTATTGATTTTGAAGCCGTGCAAAAACACGGCGTAAAAGCCGATGGCAGCGCTAAAGCGGCAACCGCTGAAGTTTTAGCCCAACTGGCGGATTTAATAGCTTCGGGTAAACTGGAAATAACTATCGCAAAAACATTCCCGCTAAGCCAGGTACGTGAGGCTTACAGCGAATTGGAAAGGAGGCATACACGCGGGAAAATAGTGTTGCTGCCTTAATATTTACCTGTCATTTCCAGGGCAACTTAATAAACTGGTTATTACCAGCGTCTATTAGGTTGTTCTGGATTTGCCCGGTATTAAAGTATTGGTTTGCTCAAATACTTATTGCTTTTTAACCTTAATAGCGCTTAGGCCCTTTTGGCCCTGCTCTGTTTCAAAAGTAACTTTGTCATTTTCCTTTATCGGTTCACTTAGTGCATTTATATGCACAAATACGCTATCCTGCGATTGCAAATCTTTAATAAAGCCGTAACCTTTCGATTCGTTAAAAAAGCTCACTACACCGTTTCGTAAAATGTCCTGCACAATATTTTCATGCTTTGGTACCGAAACCTGTATCTGGTCGATGTTAACCTTTATCTTTTTTGACGGGTCTGTTGGTTTTGAGGTAATATTGCCATGTTCATCAACATAAGCCATCATATCTTCAAGGCTTTTTCCCTTATCGCTGTTATTTTTGCGGTCTTCTGCTTTTTCCTTTTTGTCCTGGTGCTTTTTTAAACGTTTTTTTTCTCTTTCCTTTTTACTAAATGTTTCTATTGATCTACCCATATGTTTTTATTGTTTTTTATGTTTCACTAATTTTTTTGTACAAAAAAAGCATCCTCCGGTACGGAGAATGCTCAACGATTAATAATTATAGATATTAAGCTATTTTTACATTTACCGCGTTAGGGCCTTTACGGCCTTCTTCTACTTCGTAGTTAACAGTATCGCTTTCGCGGATATTGTCAATTAAGCCTGTAGAGTGAACAAAAACTTCGCTTCCACCATTACTTGGTGTAATAAAGCCGAATCCTTTTGTTTCATTGAAAAATTTTACTGTTCCTGTTTGCATTATATTGTTTTTAATAAGTTTGCAAGGTACGTTAAATTATTGATATATTTCTTTTTGATAAAATACTTAACATATTATTTTAACTATCGTGATAACAATGCTGTCATCCCCTGGGCATACCACCGTGCCAAATAATCGTTCGGGTGAAGCGGATTAGCTATACAATCCTTTGCTTTTTTATGGTGATAGATGGCATCGCTCAAAGTTGTCATATCAAAATTAACTATTCCTTTTGTCTCCATTTGCTTTAAAACCTGGCTGTAACCCACCATATTTGCCAGGTACCAGGCCTTGTTTTTGTCCGAATCGAGCACATAATCAGGGTCGAATTTCATGTTTGAGAGCAGCAAAAATTCAACTTTTGGGTTTTTGGCCCTTATTTTTTTAATGATCGTTTCTATATAACCTTTAAATTGTTCGGGGGTATATCGCCAAAAATCATTCATCCCAAAATCAATAATTACCAAATCGGGCTTTAGGGCGCTAATGTATTCATCAGCATACTGCGCGCCCCAATCAACCACCGAGCCGGGCAAGCCGCCATTATAAAGCGTTATATTTTTATCGTGGTAATTTTTCTTCAGTTCGTTGGCAAATAACGACACATAGTTTGGCATGTATGGCGGTACTGCATCATAACCGCTTACATTAAAGCCGCGCGTAATACTCATACCATAAGCAGCTATTTTAAGCGGTTGTTTGGCTTTTAATTTAGCAATGGTGCGTGGCATCATATTCCCTTTATAAGCGGGCACAGGGCCATCCCATTTATCGTGGTGTGTATAGGTTACTACCACCCATTGCGACTGGTCATTAAACCAGGCCAGATCAGTTTTACGGTCGAACGAGGTATCTGCTTTAAAGTTTATTGGCGAACCATTTACGCGTGTAATAATATTGCCATTGGTAGTATAATCTACATCTTGCTTGTAAGTAGTACTTAAATCAAACTTTTTTACCGAAAGTATTTTCGACGGCATATACATCAGTTTACCATCCGCCCGCTGCCCGTTTACCGAGTACAGCAGCACGGTTTCGTTATAAACCGTATCACCTTTCCAAAAAGGCTCCATGTACTGTTTGAGATTGCATGTAGGCGCATGCGCGGTTTTTGGCACACCTATATTATTCTGTATATCAAAATCATCAGCATAAACAAAACCCTTGTTTTGCCGGTCGCTTTCTACACCAATTTCCATGTAAGCGGTTTCTGCCGGGGTTTCGGTATAATTTCCTTCTTTTTGATAGGTGGTTTTATTGATTGCGCCGCTCTTATAGTCGAGCAAAAGCTTATGTGCTTTGTTATAAAAGCGGACAAAAGTATAAGCCTTGGTAAGCGTATCGCTGGTTTTTATATAGTCGGTATATAGCACAATAGCTAAAGGTACGGCGGCAATATGCTGCATTACCAGGCCATATCCCGGCCCTATTTTAACACAGTTTTTACCTGCATAAGCGTTAGTCTTATCGATGCTGATATGAGTCCCCTTGGTTAACCAGCCGCTCATCCCCTGCTCAAAACTTAAATTGCTTTGGGCTTGTACATTAGTAAGTCCGCAAGTTGTTATTAATACTACCAGCGCAGTTATTTTTATTGATTTAATCATAATCTTATTGCTTTACAATTTCTACCTGCCCATTATTTACCGTTAAAGGCAGCCACAAATAGCCCGATTTTTTCAAATCTGTTTTATTCCATATATCGGCCATAAAAATGTATTTGCCGTGGTATGGCAATACAAACGTGCTTTGTGCTGCAAAAGTGGTATCGGCACCGGGGCCTTTGCAGGGGTTGCCGTACTCCTTCCATGGACCAAGTACATTATCAGCCACCGCATAAGTAGCCGCGTTTGGCGACCAGCCAGTGCACGACGAGGTAATCAAATAATATTTACCCTTATTTTTAAATAGCGCCGGGGCTTCGCGCCTACGGTTTACCAATAGCGGGCGCATGGTTGTTGTGGGCGATAAATAATCATCGCTCAGCAGGCAAATTTCCATGGTATTGTTTTGTGCCGATGAAAATATGAGGTATGCCTTGCCATCATCATCTTTAAAAACGCTCATGTCCCGCGCCATTTGCCCGTTTGGTTGGTAGCTTTTGATGTAATGATATGGTCCCGTTGGCGTACTGCTCACTGCCACACCTGATTGCGAATACGAATAATCCTTTTTATCCACGTGCATCCACATCACAAACTTGCCGGTTTTACTGTTGTAAATTACTTTGGGGCGTTCGATTACTCTGCCTGTGTCCAGGTCGTTATCCGGCTGCCCTTTTACGGAGGCTAAGGCTACTCCTTCATATTTCCAATGTTTTAAATCTTTGGACGAATAGCACGATACCCCCCCTGCCGGTACACGGTAATCCTCCCAATCCTGGCCGGGCACGCGCAAGGTTGTACCTTTCTTAATTTCGCCGAATAAATAGTAAATGCCTTTATAATACATCACTCCTGCCCCATGCGCATTAATAAAATGGCCTTGCGTATCGGCCCATGGTTTTCCGTTTGAGCCGGGAGTTTGGGCTTTTGCATGAAACATGATAATGCTGCAAAGGATAATCCCAATAAATAGTTTCTTCGTCATATCAATTGTCCTTTTCTTCTACAACTATAAAATCCCATGGGGCTAAGATTAATTTTTGGCCTGTAATTACCGGTTTGCCGCTTAGCAAATCGGTAGCTGTAGGGTGCGGGTAAGTTATATTTTGGGCTGTGCCCGAATAATTAAAATAATAATGCACGGTTTTATGATACTGATTTACACCATTTTTTACAATTATCGGGAAGCTTAGTTGCTGGTCGGCGTTGCCCAAACCTGCCGCCTTTACTTCATCCAGCAATAGCTTATGCATCAGGGCTTTTGATGGCAGCGCACCAAAGTATAGCACTGTACCCTTGCCATAATTATTTTTGGTGATGGCCGCATATTTACCCCAATAAGGATGGTCATACCAGGCCAATACTTTGCAGGTTTCAGGTACTAAAAGTTCCGCCCAGTCTGATACATAATTATCTGCAAAACCTAATTTAAAAGGGTCGCCTTTTAGGGGCAGCCTGTTGATATTTGTAAATTGCTGATAGCTAAAGCCGCATGCTTCGCGCAGCAAACCCGGCATTCGCGAGCTGCGTACCTGGTTATACTCGTTACTGAAGCCACTTTTAAAGGCGTAAACAATATGTCCGCCATTTTTTACATAATTATTTAGCCGTTCCAGTAAGCTATCGGGCGCGTTGTATAAGGGCGGCACAATAAGCAGGCTGTATTGCTCCAGGTTTTTGTTCTCGGGCGATACCATGTCACACTCCACGTTATCATCATACAAGGCATCGTACATTTCGCGCAGCACATCGTTATAACCAACCCTATCACTAATAGGGAACCAATCTATAGCTTTAAGCGATGCATTGCTGAATAACATAGCTACTTTATTGGTTTTTTTAAGATTAATGAGGTGGCTGCCTATTTTATTGATGTCTGCCGATGTCCTTTTTACTTCGTAATAGGTTGGGTTCGGTTCATAATCATGGCTTAAAATACCTTTCCAATAAGTTTCCACGCTGTTATGGATAGACGACCAATGCCAATACTCAACCATATCCGCTCCGGATGCTAAATGGCTAAATGCCTGCAAGCGTAATTGGCCGGGATAAGGCAGTTCCTGATTACCAGCCATGCTTTGGGCCTGGGTTTCCATCACCAAATAATTATTTTGCTTCATACCCCGCGCTATATCGCCACCAAAGGCTATTTCCCTGCCCGTTAGCCTGTCGGCAACAGGGTTATAAATATCTACCCCGGCAATATCAAAAGCTTTAGCAGCGGCAAAATGGTCAACATCGGGCTGTACGCCGTAGGTGTAGCCGCGCCAATCAAAATCAAAGTTATGGGTAACAAACTGGCCGGGGCGTTTATATTGGTTAATGATGCCTACCTGCCAGGCCAGGTAATTGGCAACCATTTGCCGCTGAAATTTAGAAAATTCAGTACCTAAGCTCGCATTAACATTTCCCGCCATTGAGGGAAAATCGTCCCAGTTATTTACCGTATTGCTCCAGTAATTTAAGCCAAATACTTTATTCAGACTATCGGTGGTTATAAACTTATCTTTAAGATAGCGTACAAACTCGGCGTTAACTGTATCGCCAACGTTGCCGTATGCTTTGGTTTCGTTATCTGCCTGGTAACCGATAACAGCAGGGTTATCCTTCACATGCTGCACCAGTTTTCGGATGATCCTTTCGGCATAAAATCTGAAAACCGGGTTTTCAATATCCATGTTCTGCCTTGTGCCATACCTGTTTCGGCCATTGGTGGTAGTAGCCAGCACTTCAGGATGTTCCTTAGCCAGCCAGTCGGGAACAGCATAGGTTGGCGTGCCTACAATTACTTTGATGCCTGCTTTATTCATGGCATTTAAAACAAGATCGAGTTTGGTAAAATCAAATTTACCGTCCTGCGGCTCCCAAACTGCCCAGGTTGATTCGGCAATTCGGACTACATTTATGCCGCAATCCTGCATCATTTTTACGTCCTTGTCTAAACGCTCGGAGGTGTTATATTCATAATAATAAGCCGCGCCATACAGTATTTTATCAAACTTAAGCTGGCCAAATACCGCGTTGCTGCTTAACAGGACTAAAAACAGAATTAATGCTCTTTTTATCATTTGCTATCAATGTTCAATATGGCTTTATATTCGGGTACAAAACGGATGCTTTGTATGGCTGATACGCCTTCATCCATTTTTGCGGGAGCGATATCAAAATATATTTTATCGATGTTTTTCCAGGGCTGTACCTCCAATTGCAAATCGCGGCACTCCAGTTGACTGCCATCGCGCTTTAAATCCATCAGCCACTCGGTATTATTGTTCAAATCATCGGCAATCAGTTTACCGTTCGACCTCACCGAAACCCTGTCGCCCTTATATTTTACAGCAAGGTATAAATTATTCAGGCCGTCCAAATAATCGCAGGGTACCGATACGTTATATTGTTTCACACCCTGAATAGCCTTGTCATCAGCAACAGCACGTGGCGCGGCAACTTCGGGCTTAGTTAAACCCAGCGGGAATACAGGCTTGCTGCCATAAGTAGCCGGGTAGTAATATTCATCAATAGCCATCCACGATGTATCGGATGAAAACTCGCTGCGGTTGGTATTAAAATATTCTATCACCACATTGGCGGCAAAAGCTTTATTGCCTTTAACATAAGGGAAATCCATCAGTAAAGTATTATCGCCCTTATTTACATAACCGGTAATATCCAGCACATTTAAAACGCCGGGTGTTATTGGCTGATTGCACCATCTATCGTTTATCCTGAAACGGCAGTCCGATTCGGGGTATAATATCAGTTTTGCCGATTTTATTTCGGCAGGGTCACCCGCGCTAAACTCTTTTTGAAATTCCTTGTGGTACAAAAGGTTATCCGCATCAATATATTTTACCGATGTGGTAAGCCACGTTGCTCCTGCCAGCGGTTCCCGCTGCTTAATAACGCACGGTACTGTTTTTACCGGCATTTTTATTTGATAGGTTACAAATAGGTCGTCTTTTTTATCTTCAGTAAAAGGCGTTTCTCCGGCGGTGATTTGGGTTGAGGCATCAGCCAGTATTTTAACCTGCATATTGGCCAATGTATCTGTAACATGTAGTTCATTACCCTTCATATACAAACCTGCCCTCGATATAAAAAACAGGTTTTTACCTGCAGTATTTTTCAATATCCAGGATTCCTTACCCTCCTGTTTCGATAGTACAATAATCTTTTGCTGTTTACCATCAGTCCGCATTACCGAAATAACGCATTGGGTGCCGGGATGCAAATCGGTAATCAAATATTTACCATCAGCTTTTGAAATATGCCCGCTGGTTGAAGTAACATTTGATATGCCTGCATCAGCCAAACAAACTTCAGGAAATCTCACTGCATCCTGTATAAATATCCATTCACTTTTATCATCGGTTTTAAACAATGGCTGCGCGGTGGCATAAATAAGCTGAGTACCGCCTAAATCTAAATTAAGCGGCCAGATAAATAAACTGCTGTCGGGTATGTTAACAGGTTTTGATGGAAATGACACAACGCCATCCTTCAATTTAACCTTAAAGCTTACCTGTTTTTTTTCGGTAGAGATGTTGTTGCGGCAATAATTAATGCCGAACAAAAAGCCACTATTATCTTTTACCCTTAGCGAGTATTGCAAATCATCAGCACCTTTTGGTGTAATTACAGGCTCCATGGGTGCTAATTGCGGGCCGAACTGGTTTAAAAAGTAATCGAATTTCTTTACTTCCCAGTACGAAGGCGCCAGCAATCCATTTTCTTTTATAGCTGCCTGGAAATCGTAGGATATGGGTGATAATTCGCTCCATGAGCCGGTTTCGTCCTTATCCTCCTGCATAGTGCTGTATATGCCCAGTGGGTTTGAGCCACCGGCAAAAATATAATAGCCCAATAAATTACCGCCCGAGCCGATGCGCGCCTGTATCATGCCCAAACCATCCAGTCGACCTAAAACAGGCCTGCGTTGTATCGAGTTAAATATCCCTACCCCCATTTCACAGGTAAAATATGGGTCGAGGCTATAATCCATGTATTGCTGCGTCTTTTTCACCTGCGCGTTGCCAATGGTGGTATCATCCCTGAACGAACTGAAATGGTAATTATCACAACCGGTTATCCTGCTGATATTCGGGTCCCACGATTCATCGGGGTAACCACCCCACATTGGGATAACCTCATTTGGCGGTACGGAGCCATCGCCCCAGCCGGTAACGGTATATAGCGGCACATCCATGCCATATTTTATGGCGGTTTGCTTAAGCCATGATATATATGGTTCGCCGGCTTTGCCTTTCCAGTATTCATTCTCTAATTGTATGCCTACAATCGGGCCGCCGTCTTTATACATCAATCCCTGTAATTGCATGCCTATTTGCTTTATATAACGCTCCGCATATTGCTGGTATACAGGGTCCAATGAGCGATCGGTTAAATATTTTTTTCTCAATATCCAATCGGGTGTACCACCGTTGCGCGCCTCGCCATGCGACCACGGCCCTATCCTGGGATAAACCAACAGGCCATTCTTCTGGCAAAGCTTTACAAAGCTGCGCAGGTCTTTATTGCCCTGCCAGTCAAACTCACCCTCAACTTCTTCGTGGTGGTTCCAAAATACGTAGGTGGCAATAATGTTAATGCCGGCGGCTTTCATTTTCAGTATTTCATCTTCCCAGCGCGCCTGCGGCATGCGTGAAAATTGGAGTTCGCCCATTACTGGTATTTGCGGTACGCCGTTTAGGGTCAGGTACCTGCTGTTTACCTGTAATTGCTTACCCGCCAGACCTGGATTGCCCATTTTAAACAAGCCGTATTTTACAGTTGTGTTAACATTTGATGCATCAATGGTATATAATTTTTGCGCTTGGGCCTGGTAAGCCAGCAGCAGTAAAATGGCAACGATATAGCCGGTACGTTTCATAAGCAGAATTAATATTTAAATATAACAGGTTATTTATGCCGATGCATAGCTAACCGCGTAAACAGCAGCAAGCAATTTCATTTCACCTTTTTCATCCGTGCTGCATTTGATGGTGATGGGCAGATTTGCATCAAACGAGCCTTGTTTTAACTCACCTGCTGCCCATGATAAACCGCTCCAGATTACTTTATCGTATTCGATGTGCAAAGGAATATCTTGCCCGTTTTGCGAGGCCTTGATGTGTATAAAATCACTCACCTTTTCGCCATCGGGCGGCGCGCCGGGCCACGAGCGGTACGGGAATCCATCGGCACTATATTGCTGCATAATAATGCGTATGCTTTTGCCCGCAGGTGCATTTACCTGCCCTTCAATTACATTTTTACCTATTGAAGTGATGCTTGAATCAATTTTATCAATGGCAACCGGTGTATTTATGGTATCATCAATGCCTAAATGGTATTGCGCATCGGCATAGCCATCAAAACCCACAACCACCAACTGCTCGGAACTCAGGGTTAGTTTATTGCCATGAATAGTTGGTTTAAAACCGCCATCAGCATATAATATTTTTGATTTACCCGGCCTTCGTACAGGCAACTCAATAGTAGCAATGCTTTGTGAGGGGTTAACCACCGTACACAAAACACCTTTAGGCCCTTTTGATTTAAAACCATAAGGTTTTCTCGCACCGGGTATCGCGCCAAATGTAACCGTAGTATCCAGTTTTTGCAGCGGATGGTATAAGGCCTGTACTTTGGCAAACCATTTACCGTTGGCTTCATCCAACAGCTCTAAATTGCCATGGTAAACATTCATCCAGCCGCCGCGGGCAAGTTCCAGTATCAGCATGCCTTTCCAGCAATGGATACCGCGATAATAGCAGGTGCCTGTTTTGCCTATCATAAAGGCGCAGTTATCAATACGCCTTATGGGCATACCGTAAGCCTGGTAAGCGCTCACCTGGTGGTCGGAATAATTGTCCTGCGAGCGCCATATATTCATCATCGGCACATCCGAAAAACGGGGGTCGCCGCAATAAAGGGTATCAAAAGTATCCAGCCAGCGCGGGTCTATTTTTTCATCAAAGGGTTTGTAGGTATTTTCCATGTTCCCGCCAAAGCCATTGTAGCCGGTTATAATAACATTCGGATTTTTTTTGCGGAAGGATTGCAGCATGGCCATAAACGCTACCTTGTTTTTCTCTAACACCTCTTCTTTGGTGTACTTATCCTTCATGGCAGGCGTAACCGCCTCAAAGTAGGCAAAATCAAACTTGAACAGACGGACACCTTTGTTATACCATATTTGCAGGGTTCCGGCTAAATGAGGTAAGTAACCCCCATCAAACAAGCACATAATGTTTGGGTCGGTACCTAAGGAATCTTTCCACTCGGGTATTACCTCTAAAAACCTGCCACTGTGGGTAGCTATCAGGTTGGTTGAAAACCACATGCCGGGTTTAATATTATTTGCCTTGCAGGTTGCCAGCCATTTGCCGGGGCCGTTTGGCCAATGTGTTTTATGCCAGGTGCGATAGCCTCCCCATAAATCAAACCAAAAGGCATCCATTACATAATAATCCAACTCAACGCCAAGCTTTTTTAGCCTAACCATCTCAGCTAACTCTCGCATGGCCAGTTGCTCAGTTTGGGGCACGTTGTCCGAAAGCTCATCATAGGCCGACCAGTTATTATACACAAAAACGGGCTTCGGCGGCCCCTGCAACCTTATTATCGAGTTGGCATTTGGCTTACTCCACGCGCGGACAAATGGGTGCATTGCTATGCCTAACCCAATAGTACCTGCCATAAATTCCCTGCGTTTCATTTTATATGTTTTGTAGATGGATGATTTAATTTGATGATAACTGCAACAGGTTTAATCGCTTTTTTAATACCGAACCAGCCGGTAGCTGATAATTTGTATAAGATTTAATCTGCGATGCCGATGTTATCTTAGTTTTTCCCGGGTTTTTAAATTGGGGGAATATATTTAAGTCGGTAATTTTACCGTTTTGGGTTTCCTTGCCTGTTTTATGTGCCCATTCCTGCAGGTTTTTTATGCCATCAATGTTAAAACCGCTTTTTAAGCTCCACCAATCGTTGCCGGCGTATTCGCTTAGGTTTAATGAATCTTTGCCGATAATTATCTTGTCCTTACCTACAAATATGTTGTTATGGTAATGGAAATCCTTGTTTTGGTTTGGATTGGAAAAGCTGAGCGCTGCACGTTTTGAATTATAAATAATGTTGCCATAAAACTGACAATCATAAAACTGACCGGCATCTGCCGAACTGTTCCAAACATAGATACCTGCCTGAGCTGGTGAAACGGTGCCATCGTTTTCGCCAATATTATACCTGAAGATATTATGGTGCCATGGCGCTGCGCCGGTATACTGGAACAGGCAATACCCCGCCCCCTGGTTCTCGTACGAAACGCAGTACTGGACTATCGAATTGGTTACGCCGCCGTCAAAATCAAAACCACCGCCATCATCGGCACCTTTCGCGGTTTTATTTTGATAGGCCAGGCAATACTGAATGATAACATTATCCGATTCATAGGCCCAAATCCCAACGGGCCCGTTACCTACGCGTGGCATATCCCAGCCATTGTTATTGGCTGTACAATGATCTATTAATATGTTTTTACAATAGCCCGCAACTATGCCATTTCCGCTGTGATTGTTGAGTTCGGTTGGGTCGCCGGGGTTATTTTCGGCACGGCAATTGGTTACTTTAACATAGCTGGTGTTCCGTTTGCCGTAATTGCCTTGCAACGAAATACCTGCATAGCCATTATCATGCGCATTTACATTATTAACTGATACGTGTGATGAAATATAAACCAACAAACCTGCCTTTTGAAAACCGCTTATCTCAATACCATCAATCTTAATATTGCTGCTGTTAATCAAATTAAGGCCTGCTTTATAATTACCGCTTTTGCGGCCTGCACCTTTTAAGATTAGGTTATTAATGGAAATGTATGATGATTTGTAAACACTTATAGCCGAAACGCTGTCGGCATCAATTATTGCGCGGCCTTTTCCGTATGAACAGATGGTGACAGGATGTAATTTATTGCCCATATTACCCGCATCAATTTTTAACGAGCCTTTAAATGTTTCCCCCGCTTTGAAAGCGAGCACATCGCCGGGATGAAAGTGAAGCGTATTTGCCTTTTGTATGGTTTTTAACGGGGAATTTATTGTACCTGTATTACTGTCGCTTCCTTTAGTGCTGATGTAATAGGTTTTTGTTTGAGGAACTGCATAACTTTTTACACTTAATAATTCGCCGGTTAAAACAGCACAAAAACACAACAGGCAACTTTTAAAATTCATTTATAAGTATTATTAAAGTGTATGATGACTTATTATAAGCCATCATACACCTGGTAGTTTTTATTTAATGTAACCCGGGTTTTGTTGAAGTTTGGGGTCGAGCACTATTTCCTGTTGTGGTATAGGGAAATATTCGTTTTTACCTTTGGTAAAAGTAGCAGTGCTCAAAACGCTGCCTACACTACGGGTTTTTTCTGTTAGGATAAACGCATTTAAATAAGTATCGGCTATGCCCCAGCGTACCAGGTCAAAAAAGCGATGGCCTTCTTCGGCAAATTCCAGTCTTCTCTCATACCGCACGGCATTACGGGCATAAGTTTGATCGGCCCATGCGGTAGTGTACAAACCAACCTTATAATTAGCAGATGGGGAACCGCTTGAGTAATCAATTGTTTCGGTGGGACTGGTCATGGCCCTTGACCGTACCATGTTTACATAAGTACGCGCCTGTTCTAATGATCCTACTTCAACCTCGCATTCAGCTGCCCATAATAATACATCGGCATAACGTATAATATTATAGTTTACAGCGCTGTTGCCTACATAGTAATAATCGGCTATTATACCGCCAAAACCAATACCTTGTTCAGCCGAGGTAAACATATTTTTAATATTAAGGTATGGGCCGCCAAAAGTCTGATCTGCTACCCAATCCTGCCCGGGATCCACACCCCAGTCAAGGTATGGTACACCCCGGCGACCAACAGACCAATCAAGCCTTGGATCAACATTACCCTGGTAGGGCACAAATGGTGTGGCTGATGCTATCCCGTCGTCATTTTTCATATTAGTGGCATTTGATAGATCATTACCCGATGCATCTAACATAGGCAATCCGTTTGCATCTGTTTTAAAGGCATTTACCAGGTTAAATGATGGTTGTTTCCAATAACCATATGTAACATCTGCAGCAGTACCAACCGGCGAAACACCGGTTTCACCTAAATTGGAATTGTTTGGTAAACTTGTTGGGTCTACCGAGAAATTTATTTGCAATACACTTTCTGAATTATTTTCAGTACCTACATCAAAATTGTCGTGATAATTAGCTGTCAATGCATATTTTACACCCTGTGCATTTTTACCGCTGGCAATAATAGTTGCTAATAGCGCTTTAGCCTGGGTGTACTTTTGCTCAAACATATAGCACTTTGCTAAATAACAGGCCGCAGCCCATTTATTAGCCTGGCCGGCAAGCGGTTGTACTTCGTTCATGTTATCGTAAGCAAATTGGAAATCAGCCTCTATTTGGGGCCAAATATTAGCTGTATTGGAGATAGAGCTAAAATTAGTAGTGTTTTCATCTACATAAGGTACATTGTTCCACATCTTTTTAGCATCAAACAAAAAATGCCCGCGTAAAAAACGTCCTTCGGCTATCGCTTCATTTTTTTGAGTGGCAGTCATATCGGTTGCCTTAGCTGCGGCAAGTATTACGCCGTTGGCCCTGGCAACGCCATCGTAATCGGCCGTCCATTTATCATCTAAAAAGCCTGTAGTAGCCAGTTCCTGGTAGTTTTCGATATTAAATGCATCTGATACCTGGTGCGGCGGGCTGGTTGCATAGCCACCCAAATAAGTATCGCCCGAAGTAATATCACCATATACCCAATTGGTACCCGATGTGCCCCACCAGGTACTTTTAACATCTATACCGGTAAGGTCGTGATACGCGCCTACCAAAAGTTGCTGTACACCTGCGGCATTTGAAAATTTGTCGATTGTTTGTTGATCACCCTGCGGGGGTACATCCAGGAAGCTTTTTTTACATGCCCCCAGCAACAGCAGGGAAGCAGCACTTATAAAAAGAAATATTTTTTTCATGTCAATTATATTAATTGTATTCAATTTATAAACCCATGTTTACGCCAACCAAAAACTTTTGAGATATTGGATAAGCCGTACCATAATCAATACCTAAATCATACGGGCTACCATCGTTAACTTCCGGATCGATGCCGGTATATTTAGTGATAGTAAGTAAATTAAAGGCTTGAACATAAATTCTTAATTTTTTAATACCCCTGAGTTTGGTAAGCGTATATCCTAACTGAGCTGTTTTAAGCCTTAGGTACGATCCACTTTCTATAAAATAGCTTGATGGAGCGCTGTTAATTGCCGAGGAATTTTCGGAGAAAATTGGCAAAGATGCATTTGGGTTTGAAGGGCTCCAGGTATCCAACGCGCCTGTTGTAAGGCCGCCTACACCTGTACCATTGGCATTAGGAAACTCCTGCATCACCTTAGCATAGTCATAAATTTTGTTGCCATATGATCCCTGGAAAAACAGGCCCAGATCAAACTGTTTGTAATAAAAATTCACATCATAACCATAAGTAAATTTGGGTATCGGGCTTCCCAGGTAAGTTTCATCGTCGGGGTTAATTGTGCTACTGTGGTCGCGGTCTTCATACATTGGATTGCCCAGCGCATTTGTAGGTGTGATGCCTAATGAGCCTTCTGTAGCGTGGCTTGCAACTTGTGCCGGGGTTTTGTACAGGCCCTGATAAATATAGCCATAAAACTGTGAAACCGGCTTTCCAACTACACTGCGGGTAAGGTCAATGGCGCCGTTTGATCCAAACGTTCCACCCGCCAGATACTGCCCTGCTAAACCATCAATGTAGTCTACGTTATTTTTATCAGTTGCGATATTACCGCTCATGTCAAATTTAACATCGCCAATATGCGAGTTATAACTTATTTCAAGTTCGAGGCCCTTATTGGTAAAACTCATAATGTTTTCATATGGTGCTAACGCAGAGCCCTCTGTACCCGAACTTGGCGGCGCTAAAATTAAACCATCGGTAATCCTGTTATACCAGTTAAGGGATGCTGTTAAACTGTTATGAAACACCGAAGCATCTAAACCTATATTAACCGTTTTATTATCTTCCCAATGCAATGTAGGATTACCTAGTTGGTAAACATAATACCCGTTCATAGAAGTTGTATTAGTTCCGCCCAAGTCGTAGCTACCAAAGTTATCGCTGGTAAGTGTGGTAAGATATTCGCCCGAGGGTGCTGCTCCGTTATTGCCGGCCGTACCGTAAGATGCCCGTAATTTAAGGTCATTTAACCAGCTCACATTTTGAAGAAATGCTTCTTTGGAAATCCTCCATCCGGCGCTTAATGCTCCAAATTCGCCATATTCACCAGAAGCGATGAATTTGGATGTACCATCATGCCTGCCTGTTGCGGTGAACAAGTATTTATCATACAACGAATAAGTTATATTAGCAAATTGAGAAACACTGGTATATTTTTCACCACCACCATAAACTGTAGGTACAACAGCAGGGCTTGTTCCGGAGTTTCCGCTGCCTAAATATTCTGTGTTTGATGACGGGAAATCAATATTTCCGGTAGTACCACCATAACTGCGTTCGGCAAATTCTTCAGCTTCATAGCCCACAAATGCACTAATTTGATGGATTTTATTAATGGTAGTAGTATAACTTAGTTTGTTTAACCAACGCCAATCAGTAGAGTAATCGCCACCTTCGCTAAAAACATTGACCGGAAACGGAATAGGCTCCTGTGGCATAGTTGGTGTATAACTACTTGATTCAGTTGGTAAAAGCTGGAAGCCAATCTGATTAGTATATGTAAGGCCTTTAATGATATCAGCCTCGCCATATACTGAACCAATAATAGATTGACTATAATTTTTATCACCCAATGAGTTTACCCTGCTGGTATAAGGGTTACCGGTATTGCCAAGTATCAGTGCTTTACCTGTTCCTGCAAGATTACCTGCAATATCATATTCAGGTAACAATGGTGATAAAAGATATAGTTCTGAAATATCATTGGTTGCTGAGCGGCTTTCAGTATTTTGAGAAGCAAATGATGCCTCCAAATTTTCTCCAAACCTTAACCATGGTTTTATTTTAAAGGCTGTATTAACCCTTATCGAATACCTTTGGAAATAGGAATTGAGCAAAGTTCCCTTATCATCTAAATATCCTAAACCTACAGAGTAGTTGCTTTTATCAGTTGCACCGCTAAGGTTTAAATTATGATTTTGTGTTAATGCTGATTGAAAAAGAGCGCTCCACCAGTCGGTACCTGTCTGGTTGGCTTTTAATATGCGGTAATTTTGCTGATTGTATAATGAAGGGTTAGCCAGCGGACTGTTTTCAGCTACACCAATATTTCCCGTACTATTTTCATTTTCAATAATATAGTAGGGCAAAACAGGAGTAGTTCCGTTACCATAAAACGAAGCAACTGAACCGGGTATGGCTACACCAGAATTTTTATATGAAGCAAATAATGCATCCGCCTGTTGTTGCGGGGTAATTATATTAGGCAGGTTTCTTGGATTTTCTACACCCACATAACCATCGTATGTTAGTTGCGGAGGCCCCATTTTACCGGTTTTAGTGGTAATCACAATTACACCGTTACTGCCTTCAGAACCATATTGAGCCTCTAATGACGGATCCTTTAATACAGTTAAGCTTTCTATGTCATTCGGATTTAGCAGATTTGAAATATCCTCACTACCGCCCGCAGTACCCAATCTTATCTGTACACCGTCAATTACGTATAAAGGGTCATTGTTACCTAATGTACCTATACCGCGTATACGTACAGTTTCAGGGTTGCCCGGGCCGCCTTGCCCATCTACCACAACACCCGCCACACGGCCTTGCAATACACCTTCAATACTTGTTACCGGAGTTTGCTCTATTACTGTAGGTGAAACTGTAGAAACAGCCCCTGTTATATCCCTTTTTGATTGTTTCGAATAGCCTGTTACAATAACTTCATTCAGTCCCTTGGTGTCTGTTTGCAATGCTATACTCAATTTGGTTTGGTTGCCCACCAATATTTGTTGAGTTTGGTAGCCTACAAAACTAATTACAAGCACATCGGTTGCAATAGCATGTATACTAAATACGCCATTTGCGTCGGTTACTGTGGCTGCTTGTGTTCCCTTGATCCCAATGGTTACACCGGGTACTGTTGTCCCGGTTTCATCCTTAATTGTGCCGGTTATTAAGGACTGCGCATTTGCTAACTGGAAGCAAAAAAGCGGTATCAGGAGAAATAATACACTGCGGCAAATTTTTCCTAAAAATTTAAGTCTAAGTATTCTCATATAATTGGTTTAATTAATGGTTCATAATTGGTTTACGGAATGGCATCCGGTTGTTTGAAAAAAAATTTGATGATGGCATCAAAAAATTTAACCACAATGCGGCATACTAGGGATCAAAGACTACAAACGCAGCCACGTTAATTGATTCAGCCATAATTTTAAGTTTGGTACAGTATTATTGGACGGTTTATAATTCCAATTAAGACCGAAGTAAAGCAAAATATTTTTAATTGTGAAATAAACACTAAAAAAAATATTAACACATATAGTGTATTAAGTACACTATTAAAGTGCCTTTAATGCGTTTAAACGATGTTTTTAATAAAAATGAAAGTGTAAATTTTATTTGTATATATTAGCAATATATTACATTTGCGTAAATTAATTATTTAACCTATAGCCCATAATGCAGAAATATTCTAAACAAACCCGCCTGTTATTAGCAGTTGATTGTGTTATTTTGGGTTTTGACGGAGAGACGCTTAAAATACTTTTAATACAAAGGGGATTTCAGCCCGAAAAAGGCAACTGGAGCTTGATGGGTGGCTTTGTACAGGCCAATGAAAGCTTAGACCAGGCCTCAAACCGTATATTGAAGCAACTCACTGGCTTAGAGGGTGTTTATCTTGAACAACTACATACATTTGGCGAAACAAACCGCGACCCAATTGAGCGTACGGTATCCACAGCATACTTCGCTTTAATAGATATTCATAAGTACGAAACACAATTAAGTAATGACTACCATGCCGAGTGGTTCCCGCTAAAACGCATCCCAAAACTGATATTTGACCAGCAGGAAATGGTAGAAACAGCCAAAAGGCGCATACGTTACAAGGCTGCCCTCCACCCTATTTTATTTGAGCTTTTGCCCGGCAGATTTACACTTCCGCAATTACAAATTCTGTATGAAAACGTATTTAATACCACCATTGATAAACGTAATTTCAGCAAAAGAGTATTGGCAACCGGCCTGTTAATAAAGCAAACCGATAAAGATAAAGCCGGCTCAAAGCGCGGAGCTTTTTATTATCAGCTTAACATGAAAAACTATTACGCTAAATTCCAAGCGTTTATGAACTTCATCCCTAACCCGGATAGCCTTTCACTCTAATTTTACCTCCCGGCCGGTTAAAAAAATTATAAATGTTTTTTCGGAAAAATTTCTTTTAATGAAATTTTAAGTGTTACTTCAACAATAATTTATAAACCAACCCGCTTTATTCTTGTGATGGTACCTCAAAAAAGCATAAAACCTGCGCTTAAAACCGGCCTGTTTGGAACTGGTCTGCATACCTATTGGGAGCAATTTGCTGGTTTAGAACAAAAACTGGCCGGATATGGTAGTATCAGGAATTTTGTGGAGCAGCTGAACACGCAGGGCTTGGTTCATTATTGCGACATATATACCGGGCATATCACATCAAAAATTATAAAACCAGGCCAATTACCTGGCGTACAAACTGTAAAAATATGCTGATAATTACACCTTTAAGGATATATTTAAACCTGTAAACTTAAAAAATATGAAAAAGATTATCGCCTCATCCTTATTAGCATTTATAGGCAGTATTTGTTTTACACAGGCGCAACAGCTATCGGTAGATTGGAGCAGTGTAGCCATGATATCCAAATCTACCGCTACCTTGCAGGTTGTTGGTAACCCTATGCTGCGTCCGACAGGCACTATGCACGATGGCTCTTTCAGCGCTTTAAAAGATTTAGGGGCCGATTATGTACGCTATGTGCCCTGGTTCCCATATCCAAAACTGGCCGTTGCCGAACTGGAACCACCCGATGCCAATAAAACTTATTGGGATTTTAGCTTGATAGACCCCATGACCATCGATTTTTTTAATGCGACAAAGGGGCATTCCATCATTATGAATTTTAGTACCATCCCTCAATGGATGTTTAAAACTGATAACAAGGTAGCCTACCCTGCCGACCCTAACGAAGTGGGCTGGAGCTACGGCGGCGGAAACCAATTTAGGGACACCACCATGAAGGAACTGACTGACTACTATGTACGTTTAGTAAACTGGTACACCAAAGGCGGCTTTACCGATGAGTTGGGCAAATACCATAAATCGGGCTACCATTATGATATTCCTTACTGGGAAGTATTGAACGAAGTTGAATTTGAACACAATTTTACCCCGCAAACCTATACCAAGGTGTATGATGCCATGGTTACGGCCATTCACCAGGTACTGCCTAACACCAAGTTTGTGGGCATGGCTTTGGCTTATGAAAAACCGGCATGGTTCGAGTATTTCTTAAACCCTGCTAACCATAAGCCAGGTATCCCGCTTTATATGATATCATACCATTGTTACGCAAACGCCAATAATAAACAGAGTTTTGATGCGTATGAATATACTTTGTTTGATAAGGCTGATAACTTTTTAAATACGGTAAGTTATGTAGAAGACATCCGTAAACGCTTATCGCCCGATACAAAAACGGATGTAGACGAACTGGGCACCTTTGTAAGCAACCAGATGCGCGACCAGCCTATAATTCCTGTTTACTGGAACATATCCGCAGCGGTGTATGCATATTTTTATATAGGCTTGTGCCGCCAGGGTATTGATATTATAGGCGAATCGCAGTTGGTTGGTTTTCCGAGCCAGTTCCCGGATGTTACGATGATAGATTACATAACCAACAAGCCTAATGCACGTTTCTGGGCGCTTAAGCTGATAAAAGACAATATGAACCCCGGCGATAAACTGGTTGAAACCGACATTGACGGCGATGGTGACGGCGATTTTGAGGCACAGGCTTTTAATACCCCTACAGGCAAAAAGGTACTGGTTATCAATAAACGCAATAAAACCGCGATATTAAAACTGCCTGCCGGGTATAAAGGCGCGCAAATAAGCACTATTGACGAAAGTACGGGTGATAATGAAGCGGCACAATCGGTAATCTCGGCAGATTCGATACAAATGAAACCGTTTGCGGTAAGTTTAATAAAATTGAATAATTAGTGGGTGATGGAAAGGTTTGCATTTAAAATGAAACTAAAGCCGGGTTGTAAAAATGAATACCGCGAAAGGCATAGCAAGTTATGGCCCGAAGTGCAACAGCTGCTAAAGGAAAACGGCATAAGCGATTACAGTATTTATTACGATGAGGAAACTGAAAGCCTGTTTGCCATTGAGAAAATTGAAGATCAAACAAAATTAAAAAAGCTGGGCAGCAACCCCATTATACAAAAATGGTGGGATTACCTGGCTGATATTATGGATGTTAACCCCGATAATTCGCCGGTTATTACTAAGTTGGAAATGGTTTTCCATTTAGATTAAGCGATCTATATAAGATGTGTATATGATTAAGGATCAATTTGTTATTGGTGTAGATTACGGCTCGGATTCTGTCCGCTCTGTAATTGTTGATGCTGCCGACGGGAGTGAAATTGCCTCATCGGTGTTTTACTATCCGCGCTGGAAAGATGGTTTGTTTTGTAATGCTGCCGAAAACCAATTCAGGCAGCACCCTTTGGATTACATTGAAGGCCTGGAAACCAGTATCAAAAATTGTTTAAAAATGGCGGGGCCTGCCACCGCCAAAAATATCAAAGGCATATCGGTTGATACTACCGGCTCTACCCCTGTCGCGGTTAACAAAAATGGCGTACCGCTGGCGCTTACCCCGGGTTTTGAAAATAATCCTAACGCTATGTTTGTGTTATGGAAAGATCATACTTCGGTAAACGAAGCTGCCGCTATAAATGAACACGCGCAAAAATTTGATACCAATTATCTTAAATATGTTGGCGGCATTTATTCGTCCGAATGGTTTTGGGCGAAACTGCTGCATGTATTAAGGGCTGATACTGAAGTACGTAACAACCTGCATAGCTGGGTTGAGCATTGCGACTGGGTACCATTTTTATTGACAGGCGGCACTGATGCTTCGGCCATCAAACGCGGCCGCTGTTCAGCCGGCCATAAAGCACTTTGGGCTGAAGAATTTGACGGATTGCCACCAAATGATTTTTTCGCTTCGCTCGACCCGCTTTTAGATGGTATTACTGCGCGATTATTTATTGATACCTATACTTCTGATATTCCCGCAGGAAATTTAAGCTCTGAATGGGCCGAACGCCTGGGCTTATCAACCGATGTAGTAGTTGGTGTAGGCGCTTTTGACGCCCACATGGGTGCAGTAGGCGGCCAAATTGAGCCTTACCACCTCAGTAAAGTAATGGGTACATCAACCTGCGATATTTTGGTTGCACCCGCCAATGAGATGGAAGGTAAACTGGTGCGCGGTATATGCGGGCAGGTAAACGGCTCGGTTATACCCGGCATGGTGGGTTTAGAGGCTGGTCAATCCGCCTTTGGCGATACTTACGCCTGGTTTAAAAATGTGCTTACATGGCCGTTAAACAACATCCTATCGCAATCAAAAATAATTGATGCCAAAACTGCCGAGGCTTTACAAAATGAAATAGCTAACAATATAATACCTGAATTAAGCAAACAAGCGGCATTGTTGCCTATTGATGAGCACAATGAACTGGCTATAGATTGGTTTAACGGCCGCCGCACACCGGATGCCGACCAAACATTAAAAGGTGCCATAACGGGTTTAGGCTTGGGCAGCGATGCGCCGCGTTTATTCCGTTCATTGGCAGAGGCTACCTGTTTTGGCGCAAAGAGCATTGTGGATCGTTTTATACAGGAAGGCATACCCGTTAAAGGCATTATCGGTATCGGCGGCGTGGCAAAAAAATCGCCCTTTATTATGCAAATGATGGCCGATATATTGGGCATGCCCATTCGCATACATCAATTTGAGCATACCTGCGCCTTAGGTGCAGCCATGTTTGCCACTGTAGCAGCAGGTAT
>Ga0206848_1059_pt1 | contig 31532 bp, 32 predicted proteins | sample Alteio_BWOrgCont_18_FD_152635 | JGI IMG/M metagenome (GOLD analysis project Ga0206848, IMG submission 152635) | Enriched cells from forest soil in Barre Woods Harvard Forest LTER site, Petersham, Massachusetts, United States -... | ecosystem: Environmental > Terrestrial > Soil > Temperate forest >...
CGTTACGCTCCCTTTTGTTGTATATCCCTTATTGATCATCCAACGAGACTGATCGCTTGTGAGGAAACCTAATGCAGCTCCCCCTTCTTCCAGTTGCAAGTCAAAAGACAACATAACTTCTGAAAGACCTGCAACTTGAATTGGATATATTAATTGATAAGCATATGTACTGCTATCAGTTGTAATATCTAAACTATTGTCAAGCCCTTGGATCACTTTATTAGTCACAGCAGGCGTGAAATTAAGTGTGTCTAGATTTGCAATTCTTGAAGTCGCTCTCGGAGGAAGTGTGAGAATATGATTACACTCATCTGAACAAATTCGAACCGAGTCTTCCTGAGGAATAAAGTGATATTTTTCAAATAATGTTGCTGAAGCAATATTACGGCAATCTGTTCCTATTGTTGTTGCCATTGTGTGAGATGTCGCAAAATCAAGGAAGTATTTGAGCATAGCTTCAGCAAACCCTTTCCGTTTGTGATGTCTATCAACACCAATACTTCCAATCACAGCATCTGTATTTTGTGTTTCTAATCTAGGATTCATGGAATAGGTTAAGGTCCCACGATAGGTGCTATTGCTATGAAAATATTCATCAGTACCAATTTCCGCCAGTAGCTTGTCTCCCTCTTTTCCGTCAGGAGCCGAAAGTTCGAAAATATCTATACGACCGCCAACCCCAAACCCTTCTGCATATTCACCAAGTCTGTTAAATAAAACACAAGAAATGTTTTTATGAGTTCTGGCAGACTCAACTTTGTAAATGGTTAAACGAGATAGCTTATCGAATTCGTTTTGGCGCTGGCTGATTCCATAAAGTCCGACATCATTTCGATAGCCAACATGATCTTCAACCTTGTAACCTTTTGGGAGAGATCCCCGAGCTGCTGTAATTTGATCTTCAGTAAACTTTACAGCATTTACCCCCGAAATTGATAGGAAAACACTACACAACAAACTTAATACTATATTTTTTTTCATCAATAACCTCAAATAATTAATAATATTTATACTTAAATAAGCATCATTTTTATGTTGTCAATATAATAAATCAAATAATTTATATCAAAGGAGATCACTCATGGTCAATACAACCTTACTTAAAAAATTCCTGAATATCCTTAAAAAAGAACGAGACCGACGCAAAGCCCTCCTCTCTGCTTATGATTGGCTTAAACAAGCGCGGCCCAAACAACTCCCTCCCCCAGGAGATTGGCGGATTTGGCTGATTATGGCAGGGAGAGGATTTGGGAAAACACGCACTGGGGCTGAGACATTGCGCGGGTGGGTTCAGCAAGGTTTATGCCGAAGGCTTGCCCTGATTGGTGAAACGGAAATTGAAACACGACAAGTCATGATTGAAGGCTCATCCGGTCTCCTTGCTGTCCACCCTCCTCATGAAAGGCCCCTTTATGAGCCTTCCAAAAGGCAGCTGACTTGGCCTAATGGCACCATTGCAAATTGTTTTAGTGCCGAGGCTTATGAAAGTCTGAGAGGCCCTCAATTTGATGGGGCTTGGGTTGATGAACTCGCAAAATTTCCTGAAGGAGAGAAAGTGTGGGATCAGCTCATGTTTGGGTTGCGCCTGGGTCAAAAACCTCGGGTGATTGTAACGACCACCCCCCGTCCAACTTCGCTCATCAAAAGACTTCTCAAGAACCCGAAAACATGTCTTACAAAAGGATCAACCTTTGAGAACGCAAAAAATCTTGCCCAACCCTTTCTTGAGTATATGCGCGAGCATTATGAGAAAAGCTGGCTGGGCCGCCAGGAACTCTACGCAGACTTAATTGAGGAGCGCGAAGGAACTCTCTGGACCCCAAGCCTCTTAGAAAAAGCACGGAATGCTTATGAAGAAACTCCTCTCAAGCGTGTCGTTGTTGCCATTGACCCTGCTGTTAGTCATGGAAATCAAAGTGATGAAACAGGGATGATCGTGGCTGGTCTTACCTCCCAAGGGAGAGGTGTTGTGCTTGCGGATCTTTCTCTCAAAGCTGCCCCCTCCTTTTGGATTCAAAAGGCCATCGGCGCTTACCATGACTTCAAAGCAGACCGCGTTGTGGCAGAAGTCAATATGGGAGGTGAGCTTGTGGAACAACTTCTGCGCAGTTATGATCCTTCAATAAGTTATAAGCCCGTCCGCGCCACGCGGGGAAAATTCCTCCGCGCAGAACCCATTGCAGCACTCTATGAACGGCACATGGTTTGGCACGCGAAGTATTTTCCTGAGCTTGAAGAACAACTCTGTTCCTATGTGCCTGGAAAAACTGGCAAGTCACCAGACAGACTAGACGCACTTGTGTGGGCGCTAACTGATCTTATGCTCGCTCCCACATCTTCCTTCAAGGTATGGACATCCTAAGTTCACCTCTATCTTAGGATCTTAATAACATTCGTCCAGTTGTCTTGGTGAATCGTATAGAACTTGTTGTTATCCCAAAGAACATAAGAGGTCTTGATCTTATCCCAATTGGCCGCTTGGGGATGCTTCTCATAGCTAATTTTTATATCAGGATCAGCAGGATTAACGATGAGGAGATTACTATCAGGCTGATAACGGGTGTAAAGCTCGGAATGGATTTTATTGACAATTTTACCTGTTTGAGCATCAACAATCCAATTTTCTTGACAAAGAGTCCCACATTCGATGGTCACAACTGTATAGTGGCCTGCAAAATTTGGCCCCTTTGCAGCTCCATCCGTTAATTGCTTTCTATAATTGACTGCTTTCGGGTAGCTGAGAATGTCAACTGGCGCTGGCGTTCCATCAAACATATCAATATCAGATACAGGATTTTGAGCAAAATCAGGGTATTCAGCATGTCCCGGGGAATTCTCGAAGATCGATAGAGCAAATACAGCAGCTGTAAAATATTTCATAAAAGCCTCCTTTTTTATAAACTTAAGCATAGCATGAAAAGGAAGCTGAATCCACAGGGCTTATTGTGGATCTTACTCATCTAACATTTTTAACTATAAGGATTCTCGGACAAGAAAAGGTAAGCCCCTCCTTCGTCGAGGCAACCTTTTCTAGCCAAGAGCCTGCTCTCGACTTGATCGAGTGATGACACAGTGTGTGTTACGAGTATGGTGTCATCCTTGGCTAGAAATGCTTTATTTTCCGCAGGAAAATATTAGCATTTCTTGGCCGAGGATCCATAAAGACTCACGGATGAGGCATGGCATTGATTACATTGACCATCTTATCTTGATATAAGGGATCAAGTGTGTTGTTTTTCCAATTTAAGTACATCGTTTCAGCCGTACTCCAAAAAGGAAGAGTCGGACTTTGCCGATAGGCCTTGATAACCTCGGGATTAGGTAGATTAACAATCAATAAAGTACTATCCACTTGATATTTTGTATTAAACATTGAATTAAACTTGTACAAAATCTTCCCCGTTTGAGCATCTATAATCCAGTTTTGTTGACAGTTTGTTCCGCAGCCAATGGTCACAATTGTATAATGTCCCGCAAAATTTGGACCTTTACGACTGCCTTCAGCAAGTTTTGTGCGATAGAGTTTTGCTTCAGGATGACTTGTCAAATCAATGGACGCTGGCGTTCCTTGAAAGGATCCTACATCCTCTATTGGAAATTGGTAAAAATCTGGAAGCGGTGTTTCCGCCATTGCCAAGGGTGTTCCGAATATGAGACCCAGAAAAGAAAGTGCTTTGAAATAAGACATGTTATTCCTCCCAAAAATATGAAACGATTGTACATTAAAATACATCAAAAGTCATTGCCTTAAACCTCTATCACGAGTCCGTCATATGCAGGCTCCACCCCTTGAGGGAGATGACTCATGAGTTTCTCATAATCGAGATGATGGGACATATGGGTAAGATAAGCCTTGCGAGGGCGGACTCTTTGAATCCACTCAAGTGTTTTCCCAAGGTGAGAATGGGTTGCACGAGGGTCCATGGCAATGCAGTCCACAATCCAGGTATCAATCCCTTGAAGAGCCTTGAAAGCATCTTCTCCTAAATCTACCACATCTGTCGAATAGGCAATGTTTTCAAAGCGATAGCCAATGGAGGTGGTATAGCCATGGCCTTGCACAAAAGGAATCACAGAGATATCGCCAACAGCGAAAGGCCCTTCAATGATGCGCGGGATCACAAAGGAGCGATAAATATCTGGCCGCATTTCCTCCGCTGGAAAAGCATAGCCAAAGCGAGATTTGAGAAAGGCAATGGTTTCAGGATTCCCATAAATGGGAATTTGAAATTTGTTCTGATAAAAGAAAGGCCTTAAATCATCAATCCCATGGGTATGGTCTGCATGATCATGAGTATATAAGACCGCATCAATCTTCTTGATCTTTGCAGAAAGACATTGTTCCCGGAGATCGGGAGAGGTATCGACCAAAAGAGTGGTTCCATTTTTCTCAACAGCAATTGAGGCTCTACGCCTTTTATTTTTAGGGTTTGAGGGATCACACGCCCCCCAGTCCCCTGTGATCAATGGAACACCACCAGATGCCCCACAGCCAAGTATTGTTACACGCATGATAATGTCACTTTCGAAAACAAAGTTAAAAAATTGTGAGTTGTATGAGAACATATATCCTCAAAACTAACCCCTTTGACTTCAGCAAGTCTTTTAGCCGTTTCAACCATAAATGCAGGCTCATTCGACTTGCCCCGATAAGGCTCAGGGGCAAGGAAGGGTGCATCTGTCTCAACCAGCAATCGATCAAGCGGGACATCCCGAAACACTTCCCGAATTCCCTCTGCTTTTTTAAAAGTTAGAATTCCTGAGGCCGAAATATAAAATCCAAGGTCTAGAGCTTGATCCCGTAACCACGGGGTTCCAGAAAAACAATGCATCACCCCGCGCACCTTCCCTTTCCCAATGGTTTTTAAGAGGTCTATCGTGTCTTCTTCTGCATCACGCGTATGGATAACAAGCGGAAGATCACAGGCAAGGCCTGCTTTCATATGGGCTTTAAAAGCAGCCTGCTGCGCCTCCCGGGGACTATGGGTATAATAATAATCAAGCCCCGTCTCCCCAAAGCCAACAACCTTCGGATGGGCTGCTTCTTTAACCAAAATTGCATAGAGGTCTTGTTCAGGAAGGGTTTTTTCCGACTCATGGGGATGCACGCCAATGGTTGTAAAGACATCTTCTTGGCTCGTTGCAATCGCTGTGGTCACTTCGATTTTAGAAAGATCCGTCCCAATGGTCAGGAATCCCTTCACATTCTGATCGCGGGCCCTTCTTAGGGTTCCCTCAACATCAGACGCCATAGGGTCATAATCTAAATGACAGTGACTATCTACAAGAAACATGATTCTTTCCTTTATCAAATTTCTTATATATCATACACAAAAAATTTGCTTCCCTTAAAGGATATAAAAATGTTGAGGTCATTCTTTGTTCTACTTTTAACCATTTCCATGGCAAAAGCTGATGAACCGCCTCAAGCTGTCGTTACGACGATTGTGAAAGAGGTCGATATCACACCCACCATCACGGGGGTTGGAACTTTTACGCCTTACAATGATGTGACCTTGAAAGCAGAAACCTCAGGACGGATTCAGGATGTTCATTTCCAGGATGGGGATCGAGCTAAGGCGAGTCAGGTTCTCTTTACTCTTCATAACAAAGAACAAGACGCGAAGGTGAAAAAGGCTGAAGCCACCCTCCAAATGAGCACCAATGTTTTGCATCGGAAGCAAATGCTTCGGAAAAGGAACTTTGTCACGCCACAAGACTTGGAGCAGGCTGAGACTCAAGTTAAATCAGACACGGCTGATCTAGCGCTGGCTAAAGAAGAACTTGCAAAAACTGAAATTAAGGCCCCATTTGAAGGCGTTCTTTCTGCCCGGTCAGTTTCTAAAGGAGCCTATGTTGTTGAAGGAGATGATCTTGTTCGCATTCAAGACATTAACCCCATTCGCCTCACCTTTCAGATTCCTGAGAGAGATATCCGCATGCTCAAGGTAGGAGAAAAGGTCACAGCGACAACTGACGTTTACCCGGATAAAAAGTTCACGGGAAAAATTGAAGCGATTGATCCTTCCGTCAATGAAGATACGCGTAGTGTTGCTGTTTATGCCTCTTTTGAAAACAAAGAAGAACATCTGATTCCAGGCCTCTATGGAAGGGCTCAAATTGTAACCTCAGCAGAGAAAACCCATTCTCTTTTTATTCCAGAACAAGCGCTTGTCACCCGACCAGGAGGGACCTTTGTTTATAAAAAGGATGGAGATAAGGCTGTGTTAACAAAGATTTCTTTAGGCAAGCGAACTTCCGATCATGCTGAAATAACCGCAGGATTAAAAAAGGGAGATGAAATCGTCCTCGAAGGCCAAGACAAAATTCACGACGGCTCTCCGATTAAAACGACGTGTAAGATGTGAGAGGAAATGCATGCATCTACCTTCCATGTGTCATCCTTGGCTAGAAATGCTTTATTTTCCGCAGGAAAATATTAGCATTTCTTGGCCGAGGATCCATCTAATCGGTTCCGCTCATGGATCCTCGGGTCAATAAGTTCTAAGCCCTTGCCTTCGCAAGGGCAAGAACTTATTGCCCAAGGATGACACAAAATGGGGGAAATGCCCTGCGATGAGACCAATACTTTTATATACATTGACAAAAAATGTATTGGCTTTATATTCCATAAACATACACGACAAGTAATCGTAATTTATTAAGGAGTATCATCATGAAGAATTTACTTTTGAGTATATCAATTATCTCTACATTATCAACTACTTGCGCTTATGCTGGGGCAAGGGAAGATTTAGAAGCAGAACTCGGGGCCTACCCCCATGCTCTTGCCACAGCACACCATGCCATCGCTTATAACTATGCCATTGATTGGAGCCAAGTTAATTTCAGAGAGCAAATGGAAGCCATGATGCTCTCCCATTCGTTTTCCAAGTTTCTCAACAAGATGGCGGCCGAAAGCAATGAATCCGAATTTTTCTTAATTAAGGCAGCAGAACACGCCATGGCTTTTGGGACGGCCTTTGCAAATGCAAACGATCCAAAGCGGTCCTCAGCAAAGGCAGAAGTTCATAATGACACTGGGAATGATTTTGATTCTTATGAACCATCTTCCAAAAGAAGATAATTAACTAAGCTTTAGATTAGGCAAATTAATTTAAACAAAAGAACAACCTACTTATCGTCATTGCTTCGCCCTTTCAGGGCTCGCAATGACGGAATCTTTTGTAATTAAATAACAATCATTATCCAAAATTAAGGTTAATCAACTAAGCAGAAGCCCATAAATTCTAAATATCGAGCCTATTCCACAAACTGTTCCCTTAAAATCCGCTCTTCCAGATTATGATCATGATCAAAAAGAAGAGTCACAGAGTGCTCTTTGGTTTGACGCACAGAAACTGAACTTACATTGCGAACTTCTGTAAAATCAGCAACCGCACTGACGGGCCGTTTTTGAGGGTCTAGAACTTGAAATGTAATCTCAGCGGTCTCTGGAAGCAGAGCCCCTCTCCACCGCCGCGGGCGGAAAGCACTAATAGGAGTGAGGGCCAAGAGTGGCGCCCCTAAAGGAATAATGGGACCATGGGCAGAAAGATTATAAGCCGTACTTCCTGCAGGTGTTGAAACTAAAATCCCATCACACACAAGTTCTTGAAGGCGGATAACATTATCAATAGAAATCTGAATCTTAGCAGCTTGGCGCGATTCCCTGAGAAGGGAGACCTCATTAAAAGCAAGGGCCTTTGTGGAAGGGCCACCATTTTCAGAAACAATCATTTCAAGGGGATAAAGCGGTGTTGGCTTGGCTTTCTCCAATCGGTTTAAGAGATCAGAGGAAGAGAACTCATTCATCAAAAATCCAACGCTCCCACAATGGATCCCATAGATTGGAATTTGAGAGTCCATATGAAAATGCATGGTCTCCAGCATAAACCCATCCCCTCCCAGGGTGACGATAACATCGGCTTCTTCAGGGCCCACGGAAGGATACAAGGCCTCAAGCGTCTTTTTTGCCTGAAGGGCTTCTGGAGTTGATGATGAAAGAAAAGTAATTTTAGGCATGCCCGTCCTTTTGTTTTTAAGGATAGATTACCTCTCTCCCACTAACTCCGCAATGGTTTCACGCAAAGCTTCCCCTGATAATATATTTTACTTTTTATTACAAACGATCGGACATTCAGTAGGATCACTTTTTTTACAGATGGTTCTGCTTTTTCCATCTACCTTAAATGAGCATTTGTTACTTCCAAGGACATCAAAAAGGGTAAGAGAATCATATGTACATCTAATACCATTTGCTGCAATGTCTCCTCTAATAAATGCTTTTGGCCGCAAGGTAAAATCTCCAACCTCAGCGGGAATTTCACTTAAAGTTGGGCACCTTGCAGGATCTGTTTCAGACTTAGCTTCACCTTGATAAACCATAAAAGCACAAGCAATTATGAGAAAATGGAAATTTTTAAATGAAATCATATTCATCTCCTTGATATGGTTTTTTAAATTAGTTTATAGAAGATTTATGACTTTTTTATTAATAAAAGAGAAAATATTAAACGGGACCTATGAGATCTACGATGGCTTCACGAAGAGATTCCATCCCTTCCCTGGTATGAGAACTTGTGAGAATGGGCACAGGAAATGCTGCAGGGTGATTTTTAAGTATTGCCACTAATTCTTCTACATACTTAGAAAGTGCTGTGGGAGTCGTTTTATCAATTTTTGTAAGAACAATCTGATAAGAAACAGCGGCCTTATCCAACTCCTCCATAAGGGTTTTATCACTGGGTTTAAGACCGTGACGGCTATCGATAAGGAGGAAGACACGCTTGAGGGGAACACGGCCCTTGAGATAATCCTGAATCAGTTCAGCCCATACCTTGATCTTTACCTTAGAGACGGCTGCATATCCATAGCCAGGCATATCGACAATAAAGAGATGCTTTCCAAGCTGAAAGAAATTCAGCTGTTGCGTGCGCCCTGGGGTATGGGACATACGCGCAAGACTCTTTCGTCCTAAAAGGGCATTAATCAGACTTGATTTTCCAACATTCGAGCGGCCTGCAAAGGCAATCTCAGGAAGGGTTGGCGAAGGAAGGGAGCTGACCTTATCAGCCCCTGTGACAAAGTGACATTCCTGTGCAAAAAGCCATCGAGTAAAGTCAGCAGGACTAGGCGTCTTCTCGCTTGACATGCCTCGCCTTTTTTCTTTCAGAGCGCTTCATAATCAGCCATTGCTGAGCAATGGAAAGCGCATTGTTCCAAGCCCAGTAAATCACAAGCCCTGCTGGAAATTGAGCTAGCAGATAGGTGAAGAAAATAGGCATCAAGAGGAACATCTTGGCTTGGGTTGGATCTGCAGGGGGCGGGCTCAGTTTTTGTTGCAAGAACATTGTTCCTCCCATAATCAAAGGCCATGCGCCAATCATGAGGAAGGATGGGGGATCCCACGGAATAAGGCCGAAAAGATTAAAGACTGTCGTCGGATCAGGGGCCGAGAGGTCATGAATCCAGCCATAAAATGGCGCTTGGCGCATCTCGATGGAGACGAAAAGAACCTTATAAAGCGCAAAGAACACAGGGATTTGAATGATCATCGGAAGGCATCCCGCCATGGGGTTCACCTTCTCCTTCTTATAAAGTTCCATGACCTTTTCATTCATCTTCATACGGTCTTCGGCATACCGTTCACGGATCTTCTCAATTTCAGGTTGCAAAGCCTTCATCCGCCCCATGGAACTGTAGGACTTGTTTGCAAGGGGTAAAAAGGCAAGTTTAATTAAGACAGTTAACGCTAAGATGGCGAGCCCAAAGTTCCCAAGGAATCCTTTTAAGAATTCAAGGGCATAGAAGATAGGCTTAGTGAGGAAATAAAACCAACCAAAATCAACGGCCAAATCAAAGTGATTTATGCCCAAGGTTTCTTCATACCCGTCTAAGAGACGCAGAACCTTTGCCCCTGCAAAGAAGTGGTCCGTTACCTCAATGCTTTGACCAGGAGCAAGGTTCAGAGCGTCTCTTTGGTAAATCGCAGAGATAAGGGTATTTTCCCCGGTCCCTTGGCGGGTATAGGAGGAAGCAATTTCAGCCTTCGGATCTGGAACTAAGGCTGTGAGCCAGTATTTATCCGTTAGACCAAACCACCCTTGACTCTTTGGATTTTGAAGAACACCCGTCTTTGCAATGTCATCATAACTGGGGTCATTGAGTTTACCATTAAAGACCCCAACAGGTCCTTCATGGAGAATAAAGAAGCCAGAGGACTTAGGCTCCCCTCGCCTGGCTAAAAATCCTTGAGGCGCCAAGGACACAGCGGCTGTCCCCGAGTTTGTCACCTTTTGAATAACTGTAAACATATAGTTTTCATCGACAGATATAATCTGTTGAAAGAGAAGACCTTGTCCATTGTCCCACTTTAAGGTCACAGGCGTTTGGGGTGTTAAATTAAGCCCATTTGTTTCCCAAAGAGTTTTTTCTGTAGGAACTGATAGGGTTGTCCCTGGTGGAATCCACCCAAAGCGCGCATAGTACCCCTGAGGAGAATTTTCAGGGGATAAAAGAACGATTTCAGGACTCTTAGGATCTACTGTTTCTCTATATTTAATTAAGGTTAAATCATCAAACTTCGCCCCTTCAAGATTTAAGGACCCCTTTACGCTACTGCTTTGAATTTGAAGGCGTCGCGGCGCAGCCTTTACGGCTTCTTCCCGGGACTGAGGTTGAGACACTTGCCCAGCCTGAGGTTGGGGCAAGGAAGCCTGCTGCGCCGGCTGCTGAACAGAAGGTTTCTGAGAGGTGGATGGAAAAAAGTAATAAAACCCAAAGATAATCGCAACAGAAAGAATAATGGCTACAAAAAAGTTCTTTTGGTCATTCATGATTCATCTTCCTTAACAGGATCAAATCCGTGTCCACCCCAGGGATGGCAACGGCATAGTCTTTTTAACGCTAAAATACCCCCCTTATAAGCCCCATAACGGTCGATGGCGTCAAGGGCATACTGTGAACAGGTGGGTAAAAAGCGACAGCGGGGGCGCAGTAATGGCGAAATAACAAGACGATATATATAGATGAGGGCTTTTAAAAAGAAAGTCATCATGATTTTCCTGGATGAAGCTTTACCAGCGCTCGCTCCAATTCCTTTAGCATATCAGCAAAGTCCCGTTTTAAAACTTCTTTACGAGCAATGAGAACGTAGTCTGTCCCAGGAAAACCGTTTTTAGGAAGAATTTGCCAACTTAGAGCTCGCAGACGGCGCTTAGCCCGGTTTCGCTCAACAGCATTGCCTACCTTTCGGCTGGCCGTAATACCATAACGAATAGGACCAGTATCCCCTCTGTGACAGGCTTGAATGATAAACGCAGGAGTGATTTGTTTTTCTCCTGCTTGCGAGACCTTAACAAATTCTGAGCGTTTTTTAAGACGTTCCAAAGGACCTTTAGGCACTCAAACGTGCGCGTCCTTTTGCCCGGCGACGAGAAATAACCTTACGGCCTCCAACAGTTGCCATGCGTGACCGAAAACCATGCCGACGCTTACGAACTAAATTACTGGGTTGAAAAGTGCGCTTCACGTTCCTATCTCCTAGTTATATATGACTTAATATCTTTGTGCCTTATATGCGAAGTCGAGATAAAAAGTCAATAAAAAGAAGAAGGGAATTAAACCCTTTTCAAAAGAGTGCGTTTTAGGTAAGGTTACGCGAAAATTTGAGCGAGGCTAAAAAATGAAAGAATTTGGACTTATTTTAAAGTTAGGGCTGGCGATTATACTCATCATGCTCTTTGGTGACTACGCCCCCGAGTGGCTTCAACAATCCTTCTTTACAATCAGTATCTTGATGAAAGAAACCTTGATTTTCGCGATGCCACTCATTGTCTTTGGATTTCTTTTCTCTTGCCTGGCCTCTTTTCAAAGCCGGGCTCCGCTCCTCATCATCATGGTCTTGACCTTTGTCACCTTATCAAACTTTGTGTTTGTTCAACTCGGGTACTGGGCTGGGGATGTTTTCTTGCCTCATTTAGGCTATCATGCTGCCAATGCTGTTCAAAAGGTAGCCTCTACTGGCACACCCCTTGAGCCTTTCTTTACAATCCCTTATCCAAAACTCATCAGCACAGATATGGCCCTCATCATTGGCGCCTTAGCAGGTCTTTACGGGGCCTTTTCTGGAAATAAGAAATTGGTTAAATGGGGAAATTCTTTAAAGAATGTGATTCAAGCAGGGCTAGTTAAAGTCTTTATCCCGCTTGTTCCTCTTTATGTCATTGGATTTTTGTTTAAAGTTCATCATGACGAATCACTTGGAGAAATGTTTGCGGGCTATGGCCCCATGATTGGACTCATTCTCGTGGTTCAATTGGCCTCCATTCTATATTTTTACTTTAAGGCCAATTTGGGGAACTTGAAGGCTATTAAAGCCGCCTTGAAGAATGTATTCCCCTCAGGTCTTGTGGCCCTTTCAACCATGTCAAGTGCAGCAACCATGCCCCTGACCCTAGAGGCTGCCGAGAAAAATACCAAGAATAAATCCATTGCCCAAATCATGATTCCAGCTACAGTCAATATCCATCACGTTGGTGATTCTGTTGCTGTTCCCATCCTGATAGCTGCAGTGCTCGCTATCAGTGGGATTGATGCCATGAACTATAGTACATTCCTCCTCTTCTCCATGTACTACATGGTTGCAAAATATGGTGTTGCAGGCGTCCCTGGCGGTGAAGTCATTGTCCTCCTTCCTATCTTAGAAGCTCACTTTGGATTTACAGATCAAATGAGCGGTCTTTTGACGACTCTTTACATCCTTATTGATCCTTTCATTACAGTCACCAATGTGGTGTCCAACGGTGCCCTTGCCATTCTTATGGACAAAATTTGTGGCCGAATGAAAGCGTTCCAAGGGACTGAAAAGGCAACTGCCAAAGCATAACCAATGCACAGATAAATCACCTCTCCCCCTGCGGGAGAGGCAAAAACGCTTGATTTCTTTAAATTTTCATAAGGTGGCCTCTGAAGTGGCGCACACTTAGTTGTTTTCCCCCTCATTCCTTGCTATACTGAAGAGTTAAAAGAAAGGACACATATCATGAATAATACTTTTGGTTGGGTGCAACTCACCACAACAGATCCTGAGAAAGCAAAAAACTTTTATGGAAAACTTTTTAATTGGACCCTCACGCCAAAAGAAATGCATTGTGATGGTCAAACTCAGGGCGGAAAAAAAACATACATCGAAGTCGATGCGGGGAATGGCCCTTGCGCTGGTATTGCTCAAGGGCAAAGCCCTAACGAATCCCACTGGGTTCCCTTTGTGAGTGTGAATGATATTCATGAATCCACTGAAAAAGCTGAGAAACTAGGGGCACAAATTGTTCTGCCTGCGATGAATCTTGGGGGAGATGATGGTTTTATAACCGTTTTTATAGACCCCACAGGTGCGGTTCTTGGAATTCATGGGAAAAAGTAGCTGAGACTTCTAAGGGTTGAGATTATAGACATTAACAGTTGAGTTCAGCCTATAATAAGCATAAACTACCCCACTGCATAAAAGCAGAAACATTAACCATGACTGAGGATAAAATGATTACGATTCGCTTTCCAGATGGCTCTCATCGGGAATTTCCAAAAGGCATTACGGGCTGGGAAATTGCGAAAACTCTCAGCACAAGTTTGGCAAAAGAGGCCGTTGCGGTTCGCGTTCAGGACGAACACCTCTGGGATCTAACGCGTCCAATCGATGAAAATGTCCCCTTTGAGGTCATTAAACGCACCTCAGATGAAGGCCTCGAGATTTTACGCCATGATGCAGCCCATGTTTTTGCCGAAGCGGTTAAAGAACTTTATCCAGAAGCTCAAATCACGATTGGTCCTGCCATTCAAGACGGTTTTTATTATGACATTTACCGGGAAGAATCTTTTACCCCCGAGGATTTAAAACGCATAGAAGAGCGTATGCATGAAATCGTCAATCGGGATGAGGCTGTTACACGTGAAGTGTGGGACCGGAAAAAAGCCATTGATTTCTTTAAAAGTCAAGGTGAACTTTTTAAGGCTGAAATTATTCGAGACCTTCCTGAAGGCGATGAAATCACAGTTTACCGCCAAGGAAATTTTGTTGACCTGTGCCGTGGACCACATTTGCCTTCAACAGGAAAACTCGGCCATGCTTTTAAATTAATGAAGCTTGCTGGTGCTTATTGGCGGGGCGACCATAATAACCCCATGCTACAACGCGTTTATGGAACGGCTTGGTCTACTGAAAAAGACCTTAAAGATTATCTGACCCGTTTAGAAGAAGCTGAAAAACGCGATCACCGCAAGCTTGGGAAAGAAATGGATCTCTTCCATATGCAAGAAGAAGCGATCGGAAGCGTTTTCTGGCATCCAAAAGGATGGACCCTTTATCGCATTCTTCAAAATTACATTCGCGATAAGATTACAGAAGATGGGTATGTGGAAGTGAATACCCCCCAATTGGTAGACCGTTCCTTGTGGGAAGCCTCTGGCCACTGGGATAAGTTCCGCGAGAATATGTTTACTCTTGAGGATGGAGACAAGGTCCTAGCTGTTAAGCCCATGAACTGTCCTTGTCACATTCAAATTTTTAAGCAAGGGATGAAGAGTTACCGCGATCTGCCCCTTCGTATGGCAGAATTTGGAGCGTGTTGGAGAAATGAGGCCTCAGGGGCCCTTCAAGGGTTAACCCGTGTCCGCTGTATGGTTCAAGATGATGCCCATATCTTTTGTACAGAAGCCCAGATTGAAGAGGAAACCCGTAAGTTTTGCCTGCTTCTTCTCAACGTTTATCGAGAGTTGGGCTTTGAAGAAGTCACCATCCGTTTTGCTGAGCGCCCTCTTCTTCGCGGTGGCGATGACGCCCTATGGGATAGGGCTGAAGCCCTTCTTGAAGCAGGCGCAAGGGCGTCAGGTCTAAGTTACACTTTAAACCCTGGCGAAGGTGCGTTTTATGGGCCAAAGCTTGAATTCATCTTAAGGGATGCAATAGGGCGTGAATGGCAATGTGGCACTTTCCAACTGGACTTTGTCCTCCCCGAAAGGCTGGATGCAACCTATATTGGTGAAGATGGGAAAAAGCATCGTCCTGTCATGCTCCATAGGGCAATTTTGGGTACATTTGAACGGTTTATCGCCATTTTCATTGAGCATTATTCTGGGAAATTCCCCCTCTGGATAGCGCCTGTTCAAGCGGTAGTGGCAACGGTTACCCAAGAAGGTGATGCATATGCGCAACAAGTCTTTGAGAAGCTTAAAGGAGCCGGACTTCGTGCTGAGCTTGACCTGCGTAATGAAAAAATTAACTATAAAATCAGAGAGTTAAGCCTTCAGAAAGTCCCCTATATTCTTGTTGTTGGGAAACGAGAAGCAGAAGAAGGAAATGTGGCGCTGCGAAAATTAGGGGGTGAGGCACAAGAAATCCTTGCCCTTCATGAAGTAATTGGTAAACTAAAGGATGAGGCTATTCCCCCTCATAAACGATCAAACGTGGGAAAAACTGAACAAAGGAGAATGGTACATAAGTAAGATTGTAAAAGACGAAAAAGGGTCATCCTCAGACGGCCCTCGCGTCAACGAGAAAATTACATCCCCAAAAGTCCGCTTAGTCGATGAAAATGGGGAGATGGCCGGAGTACTATCCCAAAAAGAAGCTTTAGAGAGAGCCTTTCGTGTTGGCCTGGATCTGGTCGAGGTCTCCCCGAATGCGGATCCGCCTGTCTGTAAGATACTCGATTATGGTAAATATAAGTTTGAAGAACAAAAGCGTCGCGCTGAAATTCGAAAAAAACAAAAAGTTATTGAAATTAAAGAAATTCAACTCCGCCCGGGCATTGATAAGCATGACTTTGAGGTCAAAATGCGCAGTGCCCGCAAGTTCATTGAAGAGGGAGACAAACTAAAGGTCACCCTTCGCTTCCGTGGCCGTGAGCTCTCTCACCAGGAACTTGGCATGGATGTTCTCAATCGCGTGAAAGATTCCCTTCAAGACATTGCCAAAGTTGAGCAGCATCCTAAACTTGAAGGTAAACGGGTGATCATGGTCATGGGCCCTGCAAAACCTTAATCTTTATTTTTACTCCCTTCCTTGCACAAAGGAAGGGCTTATTATTGATAATAAATAGACTCATTAAGGCTCTGTTAAGATTTAATCTTTAATCTGTTATTACCTTAAAAAACGATACATATAGGAGGCCATTATGGAAAGTTTATTTAAAAAAGTAGCCCTACTTTCACTTGTAGGAATAGCAACGGCAACGGTTTGGGGATCTTCCTCAACCCTTGCTGCGGATAAAAAAGAATCTATCAGCACAATGACTCTCGAGAAAACTTGCGGCTGTCCTGATGAAACCGATTTTAAGGTTCTTAAAAAACATCATGGTATCGTAGGCGAAGTTCAGTTTTCTGAAAATGAGACAAATGTCAGATTTGAGTCAGGCAAAGTCTTTGCTGACGATGAAATAACCGTGACAACTTCCGTTGGCAATTGTAAGAGTACTGAATGCTCTTCATGTAAGAACTTAAAAGTCAAAGAAGATTATGTGAAAGCATCTGAAGGCGGAACTATCGAAGTTACCTGCGGCGGGAAGTAACCCCTCACATTTTTGTTAATATAGGAGAGGCTATATGCCTCTCTTTTTTATAAACTTTTTATCCTTTTTCCTTAACAATCGGCTCAAAGGTTTTCAAATCCTCAGGCGTGCTGATATGAAACCAGTCCCCGTGATGGACAACCCCATACACACGGCCTTTGGGGAGGACCTTATCCCATAACACATTCATGGAAAAAGGTCCTTCAGGAGAATCACGGAATAGCAAAGGATTTACAATTTGAACCCCAATGTAAACATAAGGAATCCCTTGTTCTTTTGATGAATGAACGCGCGTGAGACTTCCATTTTTATCCATATAAAAATCCCCCCTGCCCTCATAGCCATGGGCACGCTCACGAGGAATCAGGAGAAGAAGCGCATCCATTTTGGAGGAGTCCCACTGCTCTTGCATACTCGTTAAACTATCAGGCCCACTCCATATACTGTCTCCATTCAGGGTAAAGAATGGACCTGAACCAAGCAATGGCAAGGCCTTCTTAATCCCCCCACCCGTCTCTAAGAGAGTCTCTTCATGGGACAGGAAAGCCTGTGGGTGAATGCGCCTCACTTCGTTTTCAACTAAGGGCGCTAAATAATGTGTATTAACAACAATATGAGATATATGGATCCGTCTTAAGTGATCAAAGGTTCGCTCAAGCATGCTTTTGCCAGCCACCTCAATGAGTGGCTTAGGACGGGTATTTGTCAGGGGACGCATGCGAACGCCAAGTCCCGCAGCCAGAATCATGGCCGTTTTAATCATTGAACTTCCCATAACACTCAAACCATTTTTTAAGATCTTGTAAGTGAGGATGGGCTAAATCACGCTGTAAATACTTCCATATCCGTGGACAATGCTCCATGTAATGCGACTTTCCATCCCGCTTTGCAAGGCGTGCAAATACACCTAAAATACGAACACTTCGCTGGGCCCCCCATAAACAGTAACTTGCCCAGAATTCATCGGGAGAGAGATCTGGAAAGACCTTGAAATAAATATCGAGCATTTCTTGAGCAAAGGAAGGACTCAGATCCCTCCTCGAATCCTCAAGCAAGGAAACCAGATCATAAGAAATTGGCCCCCACACGCCATCTTGAAAATCAATAAACCCACAGCGTTTGAAGCCCTCGCGCTCAGGAATCCACAAGAGATTATCCACCATAACATCTTTCAGAAGCAGACCCGTTGGAATTTGAGGCTGATTTTGATAGGCCTCCTCCCAAACCTCTTTAAACTGAGCCTGGGCTTCCTCAGGAAGGGATGGATCATACCACTCGAGATAAAGGCATGCATTTTTTAAAAAAAGTTCAAGATCATAAGAAGGCAACCCCATCGGGTTATCAGGCAACTTTTGATGAAGATGGATTAAAGCACTTATGGTTTCACCATAAAGAAGGACTTCTGGAATCCCCTCTTCTATTGCTTTGCGATAGGGAAGTTCGCCTAAATCCTCGATCAAAAGAAACCCATTCGCATGATCAGCTGCATAAATTTGAGGCACGCTGAGACCGCATTCGTGCAATAGATCAGCAATGAGTTGAAATGAAATCGTTTTCTCATGGGGGGGAGGCGCATCCATCAAAAGGGCCTCTGAAAGACGGAAATACTTCCTTTTCGAGGCATCAGATGGAAGGGGAATCAGCCATTCCTGATCAAGCCCCTCCCCTGCTAGAAAAGTCTGTCGCAGAGACTCTCGAGAGTCATCACATGGGGCGGTCTGTCCAGCCTCTAAAGGTAAGGACGCGTTCATTCTCATGGCTTCCATAGTTAAACTCTATTTCTAAATACTCTCTCGGGACATTTTTTCCTAACCGTTCCGGCCATTCGATTACAGATACACTGGTAGCATAGGCTTCTTCAATCCCCAATTCACAGATTTCATCAGGATGAGTCACCCGATACAAATCAAAATGCCATATATCAAAGTCAGAACCTTCATAAATTTGAACGAGGGTAAAGGTTGGACTCGGCACTTCACTTACTTCTCCACAAAGAGATTGAATGAGCGCCCGTGCAAATATTGACTTCCCTGCTCCCAAATCCCCTTTTAAGAGAACAACATCTTGTGGACGAAGAAAAGATGCTATTTTACGCGCAACGGCTGCAGTCTCCTCTGCAGAATGGGTTGTAATTTTAAAATACAAAAGAGGCCTTTCTCACATTTTTTTTGTTGCAACTCTTCAAGTATGCCATTACCTTCTCCTCAACCTCAAGGGGTCATAGCTCAGTTGGGAGAGCGCTACAATGGCATTGTAGAGGTCGGGGGTTCGACTCCCCCTGGCTCCACCATTTTTTAACATGTCCTAAGCATAAAAACCTATTAAGTATTCTATTTTAAGCCATCTTAAGGGAATTTCCCTTAGTTTTTTATACAAATAAAAAACAATTGAACTTATACCAAAAAAGGGTAAGAATAAACTATTCCATAAAAGAATTACCAGTTCAAATGGCACTGTGGCTAATAAGGGATATAAAACCAAATGGAAAAGCATAGATCCATCCCAGCTCACATGATGTATCTAGATTCTTTAAAAGAATTAAATCATATCAAATTTACACACAGAGAAATTGATATTCTGGCTTGTCTATTAAGTGGTAAGTCCGCCAAAAACATTTCTCAATTTCTTTCAGTTGCAGCAAAAACAATCGAAACACACATGCGAAATATCATGCTCAAGTTAGATTGCAAATCAAGAGATGATGTCATTGAATGTATTGAGAACTCAGACAAGTTGCACTTGATGAAGAGGCATTATTTAAGCCTTTTAGAAGAAAAGGTTTTTGAAAAAAAACTTAAAAAAATTGCAGAATTAATTTCAGATCAGGCTCCGACTTGTCTCATCGTAAATTTAGTTGACCATGAGAAAAGTAATTCTATTCTCTCTAATTTAGAAACCCATCTTAAGTTGGCTGGCTTAAAGGTTTTAATAAACACAAAAGAAATTCATACAAATTTTCCTGATCCAAAAAAAGAATTACAAAACTCAGAGGCGAATTTTGTAATTTATGCTCTTTCTGAAAATACTTTTAGGCATCTAGAGCATAAAAGTATTTATAAAAAGACAAATATCGGCGAAATAATAAAAAGTATCTCACAAACCTCTCATGCCCAACTTCTCATTCATACAAAACAAGATAGTACAAAAATTGCACCAAAAAAATTGCTTAATCACCCCTCGGTCAATTTTATGAGTATAGAAAATTATTACCTTATTTTTTTTGATATCGTCAGAAAATTAATTCAAATTCCTCAAGTTCAAACAATTTGCAACAGTTTTAAAGAACAAAACCAAACGATTTACAATTCATCTGAATCAAAAAAGCAGGATATTTTTTCTGAAATAAAAAACCAAAAAATACAAACTCTTTTAAATAAAATGAAATCATTCTTGGCTTTGTTTTACAATGGAAATGAATCACAAAAAAAAGTAATTTATCGAAGTTTGATTTTATTATTAGTTGGGGCCTTTTCTTTTCTCTGTTTCTCTTTAATAGAAAATACTAAAATCACCACAGGAAATCTACGGAAGAACCAAGAAAAATTCACCATTCGACAAGACCTTGTTCTTCCAACTGAAGCTCTTCTCATCCAAAGACCTATTGTCACCCATGAAATCAGCAAACCTTTGGAGGGAACACAAGGAATACAGGCCATAGCCCTTGTAGGTATTGGTGGAGCTGGCAAAACCACATTAGCCAGGCACTATGCCCGCTTGCAAGATGCAAGTGTTGTTTGGGAGTTTAATGCTGAAACAAAGGAAGACCTTAATGATTCTTTTGAAGCCCTGGCAGATGCCCTTGCTCGAACAGAAGAAGAAAAGAAACACGTTAGAGAATTACAGGACATTCAAGATGTTGAGGAAAGAGAAAAGAAGGTTATTTTGTTTGTCAGGGATGAACTCAAGAATTTATCAAATTGGATTTTAATTTATGATAACGTTGATAAATTTACGGGTATTCAAGCCTACTTTCCCCATGATGCTAGGAGTTGGGGAGAAGGCAAAGTTATACTCACAACACGAGATAAAAATATTGAAAGTAATAGTTACATTGATAAAACCATTTATATTGGTGAACTCAGTCCAAAGGAAAAACTGGATCTTTTTCTTAAGATTATGAACAATGGAAATTTAAACCAGTTAACGTCTTATGAAAAAACAAAAGCAAAAAAATTCTTAGAGGAAATTCCACCGTTCCCCTTAGATGTCTCGATAGCAGCTTATTACATAAAAACAACAAATATTCCTTATAAAAAGTATATTAATCATTTGAAAGAAAACACAAAAGATTTTGAACTCGTTCAAGAAAATGTCCTTAAGGAAGCAACTGAATATACAAACACAAGGTATAATATAATTACATTATCGCTTCAAAGTTTAATTAGTTCACATCGTGATTTTTTAGATCTTTTAATGTTTGTAAGTATTCTTAATTTTAAGAATATTCCTAAAGATTTGTTAAGTGCTTATAAAGGAGATATTGTCCTTGATAATTTCATCTATCACTTAAAAAAATATTCACTCGTGACCACTGAATCCCCCAGCACGGATTTCCTTCCGTCCTTTTTTTCAATGCATCGAAGCACTCAGGAGATTAGCCTAGATTACTTATTAAAAAATCTGAATATGGAACAAAAAGATAAGTTGCTCCAAAATATCCTAAAGCTCGTCATAAAACATGTGACAAAGGTTACAGATGTCGAAGACATCCCGCGTATAAAAAACTTAATTGCCCATTGTGAGGTTCTTTTACAAAACAATCATATTTTAGATGTTGAAACGAAAATTACTCTCAAAAGTAAACTCGGGTATATTTATTATTATTTAAATGATTATCCAAAAGCAAAATCGATTCTTGAGGCTTGCCTGGCAGACATTCAAGCAAACAATTATAAAAATTATGAGAAGCTGGCGCATGTCTTACGGTGTTTAGGAGACGTGTATAGTGAACTCGGCGAACATGAGAAAGCAATCAGTTTTTGTGAACAAAGCCTCAAAATTTATAGAGAATATCTTCCTGAAAATCATACGGGCTATCCTCGGGCCTTAGCTTATCTAGGAAATGTATACAGGCGACTCGGAAATTATCAAAAAGCGAAAGATTTATATGAAAAAACCCTTGCTATATATAACCAACATAAACCGGAAGATAGAACAAGGGAAGCTAGGGTCTTAGCACATCTTGCCATTACGCATAAAGAGCTTGGAAATTATGAAACGGCAAAAGAATTGCTTAAGGAAAGCCTAGGAATATACACAGCTGAATATTCAGATAATCACACACGGGTCGCATGGGTCTTGGCCCATCTTGGATCGGTCTACAAGTATCTCGGCAAGTTCGAAAAGGCTAAGGCATTATTGGAACTTAGTCTTACCATCTACAGACAAAATTTTTCAGAAAACCATATTCGTATTGGATGGGCGACTTCCCTTTTAGGGGGAGCCTATAGTGGATTACAAGATTATCAAACAGCTAAAAAATTAATTGAGAGCAGCCTTGTTACTTATGAAAAAACCTTGGGTAAAAATAGCACTGAAATGGCTCGTGTTTTAAGAAAGCTCGGAAATGTATATATTTTAGTGGGGCAATTTGATAAGGGTGAAGCCCTTGTGAATAATGCCCTCGAAATTCTTGAGAAGCATAACCACCCTGATCGGTATGCTTGTTTAGAAATTTTAGGTAAACTTTATCTTACAAAGTCTGATCAAGTAAAGGTTCAGGGGGATAATCAACAGGCTGAAAGTTATAAAGAAAAGGGTCTTAATTACTTAAAGGAAGCAGATGCGATCATCCATACCCATTTTCCTCCTAACTCTCCTCATCAGCAACGAATTGCAGCTCTAATAAAGAATGTTCAACCTTAAGACTTTGCTTTCAAGGTCTGTAGACTTACAAATCAAAGAATAATAATTCTGATGGCTCTAAGCATTGGATATGAATCTCAGACTCACCAGAAATCTGCGCCCCATCACCCGCAGAGAGTGTTTGGTCATTAACCTGGAGCTCTCCTGTTATAACCTGAAGCCAGCCCCCTCTTCCTTGATCAAAGGAATAAGTGAGGTCATCGCCTTTCTTTAAATAAGAACTATATAGGTTAACGTCTTGATGAATCTGAATAGAGCCTTGTCGCCCGTCTTTTGATCCGATGAGAAGAAGTTTTCCTTGCTTATCTTGCGTTGAAAAGACCTTTTGCTCATACATCGGTGTCAGCCCTTTTTTCTCTGGAATGATCCAAATCTGCAAAAGATGAACGATTTCAATCTGAGAGGGATTAAATTCGCTATGAATAATCCCTGTACCTGCACTCATTTTTTGGACTTCACCCGTATGAATAATAGTCCCACCCCCTGAATTGTCTTTATGTTGCAGACTCCCCTCAACAATATAGGTAATAATTTCCATGTCTTTATGGGGATGGGGGGAGAATCCTTGGCCGGCCTCAACGACATCTTCGTTAATAACTCTGAGACTTTTAAATCCCATCCATTTCGGGTCAAAATAGTCTCCAAAAGAAAAGGTATGCTTGCTGTCTAACCATTCAAGCTTTGTTTTCCCGCGGTCATCAGATTTACGGACTGTAATCATTTGTAAGCCAACCTGTCTATTATCCTTGTTAAAAAAGAGTATATATTATACCGCATTCATTGTCACCAAATTGTCACGAACACTTTCCCCAGATACTTGAGAGCATGAGGAAGGAAATAGTAATTTAGATATTAATCCTCTAATTTAAAAAGAGATGTAGAGAAAGCAGACACTCAATGATCATTATCCTAACAGGCCCCACAGGAGTTGGAAAAACAGATACAAGCTGGGCTCTAATCCAACAATTTCACCAACTTGTTTTTTTAGATGCAGATTGGTTTGGCTCCCGGACTCCCTTTTCATGAGAATTTTGTTATTCCGCTTCCTCTTCCCATGGCTGTACTTTTCGGCTCCACTGCTCTGAGCAAGAATTAGAACGAAGTATAAAAAAAAGAGACCGTATTTCTTGGCAGAAACAAGAAGAGTTGAGGGTTATGCTTGAGCATCAAAAAGAATTCGAAACTCTTTTTCCTGATAATGAGCTGTTCTATATAATTGATTCTACGTCATTAAGCGAACATGAAGTTGCAATGAAAATTGCAGAAATGGCACAAAAAACTTAAACGATTGAATTCCGACTCACAAACTTTGAAAGTTGATCACGGCTTAGTAATCCCACTTTTGTTCTACTGATTTGAAGAGCATCCTCTACAGTTCGAGGGGAAATAGCTAAAATCCTTGCAATTTCTTTCATGCTTAAACCTTGGGCGGCCTTCTTGAGGATTTCCCACTGTCGCGAGGTTAGTTTTACAGGCCCTTCTTGGCCATGGAGAGAAACATAACGCGTAGGAAACATTTTTTGAAAGGAAGAATCATTTAAAGAATCCTGCGGAGAAGAAAGCCCCAGTTCTAGAGGGATTGCCCAATGGGCCATGTTTTTTTTAAGTCGACCTTCAGCAAATAAGTCACCGCATTGCTCATCAAAATAAAATATAAACTGTTCTAAAATATCCTTTTGAGTTTGAAAAAAGTGAAGGCAATGTGCATCGAGGCCGTCAAAAGCCCACACACGCATTTTATTTCCTTCTTTTTTGTATATGTTCATTCCATATCGATAGCCAAGATCTACGCAATATTGCTCAATTGGGTCTTTGGATTCTAGGAGAGACCAGGTTATATAGGTAGGCTGTTGTTGAGAGGCAGCATATTTTAGGCCATGCACCCAAGTTTCACCTGGCGACCCTCTCATTAAGTATGCATCTCCCCAGCGCGGGTCTGATGACATAAAGAAATAATCGGTTGATTCCATTAATTCCATGTATACGAAACAGGCAACGGGGAAGTTCGTCATTAAAGGGTCGAGTATTGACATGAGTTGTTGCTGATTTTGTCTTGTGTATTCAAGTGCTGTTCTATTACTCATAACCTGGTTCTCTTAAATGAGGCACACTGAAAGGATGATCGCACACTCCCCAAGTATTTGGGAAGTGTGCGTTGCATTTGCAAGTTTATTTTTTTACTGGAAAATTTACGTCACTATAAACCCAGGAAGGGAAACATTTAACAATTAAAGAAAGAGTTTGGTCTTGAGAAAGATTTATTACCCCATGTACCTGGTTGGGTAAAATTCTCAAGTGGTCACCGGTTCTTAGTAAGTGTTCATGACCATCCACCGTAATGAGTGCCTGGGCATTTTTAGAAGTTATATAATAATCTTCTGTACGAGCTGCGTGGTAATGGGGAATAGAAGATCCATTTGGCTCAAAATAGGCTATTGCCCAGCTTCGTTGTTGATTCTTATCCGTTGCAGCACCTGAGTATTCTATAACGCTTTCTCCTGTGTCGGTCTTAAAAATGGGTTTACCTTCCTCATTAAACTCTAAGGCCTCCCCTTCGTTCGTTATTTTTACACATCCCTTTGGCATAATCTCAATTTGGGAATCGTCTTTAAATGTCATTTTGACCGAAGAACTTTTACCATTGTTCTCAATTGTTTCTTCCACCATTGCAGAGAGAGGAGTTATTACGAACATTCCTAACATAAAAAAAGTAAATTTTTCCGTCATATTTTTCATCATCCTTTTCCTTTTCAAATATAATTAATAAATTGTTGAGAAAATATTCAACCTACTTAAAGAATCCTTTTACATCTCATCAACTTTCTCCAGGTATTTACCACTCTTGATTTCTTGCTTAGGTCCAGTCTTAGACCGAGTTTGCCATAAGTTTTTTAAACTCCAATCTCCGAGATCTTTCAAGATTATAAAAGTAAAATAAGTCTTTCCATCGCCTTTACCATTTCCAAAAGCTTTGGGTAGAGAGAAAAACCAAATACAATCACTTTTACTACTGGTGGTCCCTTCAAAATACATATCTGTTTTGAAAACCTCTTCACCCTTCAAGTTTCTAAAGACAAAATTTCTTCCCTCTTCGAACAACGGTCCAGAAGAACCTTTATTCTTATTATAATCAGGACTGATCACCCAAATTGACTCTTTAGATAGTGCTTTTTCTAATAGTTCTCTCATAATGGGCAATGGTGCCGTAAACATAAAATCTTTATCTGGATAATAACGTTTAGCAATTCTTGCCCCGAAACTATGAAGATAAATGGATAGTCCCTTATGAAAAGGTTTATTATTTCGAATCCACAAAGGTTGCCGGTGAATTCCTATATGAGTTATGAAAGGAACTGAGGGAGAGGTATGGGAAGTCATAGCCATTTCAATATGTTCAACCATGTCATTTAAGGTTGTAAGCTGAGTGCCAAGGGTTGCAGCATAGACAATAGCTAAATCAGAATATTCTTTAAGAAGACTAGTCTTTACCAGAACAGTGGCATGAAAAGTTTGAGCAAAGCTGTTATTCAGAACACCATGGCTGTCGGACAATACGCGTTGCTTAGAAGGAGAGAGGTCACACTTAATAAATTCAACTTTAGCGTTTTCTGCTCCAAAGTCGATCCATAAGTTGAGATCTTCTTTTGTCTTAACGGGTTGATAACAAAGATAAAGATCATCTCCAAGCTTTTCGGAAACAAACTCTCGAGTATCTTTTTCGTCAGAAGAATGCTTCATTGGAGAAGAGGACTTATGTTCTTCCTCTGTTCTATCTGTTATCATAGCCCAAGCATTAACAGTATGAATGCATAGGAAAAAACCAAGACTGATGTAATAAAAAGGTTTTTTATTAAAAAACATAATCGTATATCTCTTTATTAAATAAAATATTCAAGTACTTTCCGGATTATATATAAAAACCGAAAGTTTTATACAACCGTAAAAATTACGGGTCATTTGTAATTCGTTGGAGTTATATGTGAAAGTTGGTGGCGGAGACCATAGCCCGCCGCCTAATGGCCTTATTTTTATTTAAGCCAACTTCTTAGCGTCATCAAAGGTATCATCAACCCAAGCTGTAACTGGAGTGAGGAGGAATTCATCAAGAGGGATACCCCCTTCTCCCACTATGAGGTTTAGCCCCGGTTGATACATTTCCGAGAAGATTTCAACTCCTCCAGGCCTCACTCCTTTTTTAAAAGGGCTTATCGCAACGGTTACAATCTTTTTCCGCTTGCGAATAACAAAATCAACCTCATAATTTTCTTCTTTCCAATAAAAGACTTCTAATTTGTTTCCTAAGGAAGCATTGATAAGATGGGCTCCAATCGTTGCTTCTATAAGATTTCTCCAAGCGTCTTTATCGTGTTGTATATCCTTGAACGAAAGATGACTTTGGGCGGTATGTAAAGCTGTATTAAAGACTTGAAGTTTGGGACTTGAAGCTCTTTGATGGAAAGGATCAGGGAAATATTTTTGCAGTCCCCCAACAAGCCCTGCTGCTGAAAGTAATTCAAGATAATGGGCCAAAGTCGAAGGATTTCCAGGTTCCTGCAGCTGTCCAAGCATTTTCTGATAAGAAAAAATATGACCTGTAAAATGGCACCCTAACTCAAACACTCGCCTTAAAAGGGCAGGTTTATGAATACGGGTCATAAGTTTGATATCGCATGATATGCTTGCTTCTATAATAGAATCGATAATGAATTGCGACCATCGATCCTCATCGTCAACCAACCTCGCAGCGCCAGGATATCCGCCAAAGTATACATATTGCTCAAGACTCCAATCAAAGGCATCGCGACATTCTTCAAAAGACCAATGAGGAACAGGAATAACCTCAAATCTCCCTGCTAAGCTTTCTCCAAGCCCTGTTTGAATAAGAAGGGTCGCCGATCCTAGAAGAAGAACTTTTAGGTTTAATTTGTTAGCAACATCCTCGTCCCAAAGATTTTTAACTGTATTCGACCAATTAGGAATTTTCTGAATCTCATCTAAAATGAGTAAAGCTCCTTCAGGAATGCTTTCTTCTTTTGCCTTTACGCGCCCAATTTCCCATTGTTGTTCAATCCACCTTGCATCAGATAAAGCTGAACCATCTGAAGACGCATAATGGGAAGGGAAGGCAATAGAGTCTTTAATTTGATGCGCGAGTGTTGATTTTCCAACTTGCCGAGGACCGGCTAAAACCTGCATGAATTCTCTGGAATTTTTGATTCTGCTAAGAATTTTTTGATAAAGTGGTCGTCTGTACATACACCTCCCATGATTTCTTCTCATAATGAACATATTTGTTCAATGTGGCAATAGGTTATGCAAAATGGAAAGGTGAGTTACCTGTTTTTACTGGCGCGCCCGAAGAGACTCGAACTCCTAACCTTCTGATCTGTAGTCAGATCTATGACTTACTTTTTTCCTTTTCAATTCAATTGGATAAGAAAGATTTTTTAAAATTTTTTCTACATTGTCACCATATGTCACCAACAGAAAAATTTTTGACGTTTTTGATTTTTACTATAAAAACTACCATTATCAGAGACCTAGATAAGCGGGTGAGAGTAAAGGGGTATACCCATCAGGATAGAGGAAGGACCAATTTTTGAGGTGCATATCCACATTTCCAATAAAGATGCTAAAGACCAATCTTCGGATGTATTCTGTTATACCTTTTTCTCCACATAACATCCAAATCATATTTGCAATATTGGTGTAACTCACTTTTTCGTATTTTTGTTCAGTTCAGGGTGGCTCGGCTTAGGGGTTAGGGGTGAGGAGTTTTGATGGTATCCAGCCATTTCGCATAGGACAAAGGGCCTCACAAACTTCAGTTTCTGAGGCACTCAGGAGTTAAAGCCGCATTACTTCCCCCACATGCAGCCCTTACACTGACACACACACTGCTGCTCGGCGCTTGTCCAATCCATCCCGATTGTTAAGATATTGGATTTGTTTAATTTAGGAAATTAAATACATTGACACCCTCCCTCTCTGGCTTCCTGCACCACATGTTGCGTCCCTATCCTGTTGCCAATTTCGTGATGGTCTTCATGGGTATTGTCTGGGAGGTACAAACATCGCTATTGCCTTGACCATCACAAATTCATTTCCCTTTTAAAAGGGAAAAATTCGTTAACGAATTCTTTATTCTTATTTTAAATCCTTCAAGAAGAACCATGGGGTAAGTCAACAGTATAGGATTTGGCGATCTTCTTTTGGCACCATTAGTGAACAAAAGGAAATTTATCATGAAGAAAAGCACACGAATGAAATTAAACTTTTTTGCCGTTCTTACGACCCTGGATTCATAAGCTTGCCCAAGGAGGGTGTATGGTTTTTTATTAATTTTAAGGAAAAATCCCTGGACACTATCGAGAAATTTCACGCCACAATTTATAAGGCCTTTTTTTAAAAAAGTAGACCATAACCTATACAGTGAAAATTACGGGGTTATTAAGAAGGAAAGGTGTTGTACTTTTACCTTATGAAGGGTTTCTCTTAAAACTCTTTTATAACTTGTGGAATGCATTAAGTTAACACAGGTTTTAAGTTTAGATTATGGTATAAGTGGTTGTTATTTGGTGATACTCCATGGGCTGGCGCCCATGGTATTCCCCATGTCGAGCACCTATGGTAAAGCCTCCCCAATAACCATGGGTGCTTTTTTTATAAAGTTATTAATATAATTAGTTTTAGTCTGAAATTTACAAATCACTTAATTTATAAAAGAACAATTAATTAACAATTTTGGTCTTTGAAAAATCAAAATCTAATAATTCAAAAATACCCATTTCTTCTGCAAACTTTTTATGGAAGGTGTAATCTCTCACGAGGTGGCTTTTTTCTGGCATGTTTCGGCAGTCATTAATAATCTCTTTTGCTTTTTTAAACCCAAGCTGAACAAGAATAGATTCCCAAGTGTCAAAATCGTGGGCTAAGATTTTTTCAAGTCCTATTTTATAGGTTTTAATGAATAGATTCTTTTGGTCTTGATTAAAGTGAAGATAAATGGATTTTATAATTTCAGAACAAACCTTCGCATGTCTATATTCATCATCACTATGGAGTTTGGCTATCTTCTGAAATAAAGGCTGGATCGTTGTATTATTTGCAATAAGATTAAGATAAGCATTAACACTGGCTTCAGATACAACCGCAAAAACTAAGGTCAAAAGATTTTTCTCCCAAGTCAAGGATACATTTTCTTTGAGCTGGTTTAAGATCCGGGAAGGCAAGTAATCAGGGATCGTAAGTGGTTTCAAATTACGTTTTCTATAAATGATATTGGTCCCATAAGTATGTAAAAGGATATGGTAGCTCTCATCAACGATAGCTTGAGCTGCAGAGAGTTTTATAGCCTCATGACTTGTTCCTGGAAAAACATCTCTTAATATCATTAAAAAGGCCGGATTTGAGACCTTCTCCTCTGCAGAAACCGCTCCATTATTATAGGCAATAGCACCCCAGGAAAGAACGTCTTGTTTTAATTCTTCAGGAGCGGAAAGAAAATCTGGGTGATCAGCAAAAGGTACAATTTCTCTTGGATAGTCCTCTTGTTCAAGCTTAAACATATCTTCAATGTCACGCTGGGTAAGGTTATTAACCTTTGTTGCGGATTTTTTTTTCCAAATATTTGCTGCTTTCTTTGTTCCTTGAAAGAGTGAGTCATTCTCAGTATCTATATGTATTTCATACATTTTTGCTCCTATTTCTGAGTTATGTTGTTTTCTAAGATTAAAATTTACATAATTTTGATTTTTAAAAACCTCGTGCTTTTTACGTTATTTTTTGAATTGAATCATGGTTGGAAGGACGAAGAATTATCTTTTAATATTTTTCTTAAAATTAATGTGGATAAGGATAAGATAAAAGAAATGATATTATAGATAATCACTGGTGGAGAATCTATTAAAACACCATAAATAATCCAGAGGAATGCCCCCAAACAAAACAAAAAATACATGAGAAAGGAAACAGAACTCACATCTTTCTTGATCCATATTTTAACCACCTGAGGGAGAAAGGATATGATGGTGAGAAATCCTGCAAGTATGCCTATAACTTCACTCATTGGGCGTACTTCTTTTCTTTTTTTTCTAAAATACTTGAAGAAAGATAAATTCGAGCAAAGAAAACCCCTCCTAAAAAGGCAGCTCCTACAAAAAAGGAAACACCTGCCTTCCACCCCCATAGATCAACGATATACCCAATAAGAACACCTGATAAGGCAGTCCCAAGATATCCAAATAGTCCTATGAGACCATTGGCTGTGCCTGCTATCCTTTTATCAGTGCAATCAACAGAAGCAACACCAGTGAGCATCTGAGCTGCATAAGTAAACATGCCAATAAAAAAAATTAGGATTGTATCTAATAAAATGTTTCCAGTATCAGAACTCAACAATATCCATAAACTGATTGCCAAACCAAACATACATAACAAACAAAGAAAACTTCTATCTCCTTTAAAAATCTTATCTGATAAAATGCCAGCGCTTAATGTTCCTATGAGCCCAGATACTTCGTAAATGGCTGTCTGGCTTCCTGCTAAAATAATGCTGCTTCCCCGCAATTCCTGAAGAAATGTAGGGGCCCAATTAAATATCCCCATTCTTACAATATAAAGGAGCATGTTTCCTATACAAATGTTCCAAATGACTTTATTATAAAAAAGCAAATTAAATGTTTCTTTTAAATTAATTTTATTAACAGAAGAAGACTCATGGAACTGCTCTCCTTGGTAAACTTCAATCGGTAGAAGATTGACTTCTTGAGGCTCTGTCCGAAGGCGATTAAACAGAAAATAGGCAATGAGGATAGCGATCAAAGCAGGGATATAAAAAACCATTCTCCATCCAAAATTAAAGACGATATACCCCCCTGAAAACATAATAATAGCTCCTCCTATTTGATGGGAGCAGGAACAAAGGGCCCAATTTGTTCCCAGTTCCTTTCTAGAAAACCACTGTGTTAATAACCGAGCAACGGGAGGAAATCCCATAGATTGAACCCATCCATTGAAAACACAAAAAAGGCCAAAAAAAAGAAGAGTTGAACTAAACCCCATAGCTATACTTAAAACACCTGAAAAAATAAGTCCCAAGGC
>Ga0206848_1058_pt1 | contig 30868 bp, 32 predicted proteins | sample Alteio_BWOrgCont_18_FD_152635 | JGI IMG/M metagenome (GOLD analysis project Ga0206848, IMG submission 152635) | Enriched cells from forest soil in Barre Woods Harvard Forest LTER site, Petersham, Massachusetts, United States -... | ecosystem: Environmental > Terrestrial > Soil > Temperate forest >...
CAATTTTTGGGAAAATGAGTTTGAGAACTACGGAAAGAACTTTCTGACGGAGGCCATCATGCCCGTACAAAACAAGGTGGGGCAAATGCTCATGGTGCCTTTCATGCGGAACATCTTGGGACAGATCAAGAGCAAGATCGACATGGGCTTTATGATGGATAACAGGCGCATTTTTATCGCCAACCTTTCCAAGGGGAAGATTGGGGACGACAAGGCGCACCTCTTGGGTTCGATTCTTACGACTAAGTTTCAAATGGCTGCTATGGCACGGGCCAGTATGGCAGAGGAAAAACGCGAGGACTTTTTCTTCTACGTCGATGAGTTTCAAAACTTCACCACGGATTCCTTTGCCTCCCTTTTATCAGAGGCCCGCAAGTACCGCCTGAACATGACGCTCTCGCATCAATATGTGAGCCAGTTGAAAGATTCCATCAAGAACGCGGTATTTGGAAACGTAGGCTCCACGATCTCCTTTAGAGTGGGTTACAGAGATGCCTTAGCCTTAGAGGGAGAGTTTGGCGAGGACGTGTCATGGAGGACGTTTACGGAATTGCCAAACTTTCACTGTTGTACCAAACTTACTGAGGGAGGAATGACCCGTAATCCCTCGCAGGGTGAGGTACTTCCTCCTATTAAGTTGGATTTTGGGAAAAGGGACATCATCAAGCAACGGTCACGGGAAAAATACGGTGTGCCTAAGAAAATGGTGGAGGACAAGATATGGCGATGGATGATGAAATAAAAAAGCAGATTAAAGCGCTCGTCGCTCAGTTGACTCGATTGATGCTTCGTGACGTGGCAAGGAAATATAGTATTTCCGATGCAGAACCTCTCTTCTCACCTGAGATTGACACGCCCATGTATAAGGTGGAAGGGACATACGGTTATGAGCAGGCAGAGATAAGGGTGACTTTAAAAATGGACGGCATCCATGAGCGGATTGATCAATATGGGCCTAAAGGAAAGTCTCTGCCTCGGTGGTCATTCTTGGGTTATATTAAAGAAGGCACTTTTCACCAATCTATAATCGAGAATTGCAAAGATATCGCAATGGCTACAGCACTCGCTGAAATTAATACTCAGATCGATAGGGTCATTCCAACGCCATTTATCAAACGCTGTACTGCATATACAGCCATATTTCTCATCGCTTATGATAATGATGATACTTGGGGATTCGAGGAGGATGTTTTAACCATGATACATCTGCCGCGCGCGCCGAGTATTGAAGATGTTTCGGAACTCAAAGGGAAATTGGAACTCTTATTGCGTATGGATAGCAGAAATCAAACGACTTCTGCCAAAGAAACAAATCAAAATAATCAAAGCAACAAAACATCCCTTTATTTAGCTTTGGTGAAAGAAGCCAATAAAGAAATTGACGTGGTTACAAGCAGTAACACCAATGAAACGGCTAAGGCCATTGCGATTGAAATAATAACAAACAGGCTTAACGAAGCCATTGCTAGATTGTTTGAATGAAAAAAGGCCATCTCGCAAGATGGCCTTTTATGCTCGATTAAATACCTAGTGCTTCCCTCTGGCTTAAGGTCAAGTCGAGTCGGTCTGCAAGTGTTCGCTTGGTCGCTCTTGTCACCTCTACCATATCGAGTAACGATTTTCTCCACTCGGTAGGAAGAGGAGCCTTACCGCCATCGATAAAGCTTAATAGCATACTCTCGCTTGCCAAGGCATGAGCCAAGGCTTCTTTGGGTGGCAATTTATCAAGAATCTCTTCTTTCATTAGGCGAGAGAGAGCCACTGGCAGAAATTTTTTTGACGATATCTCTTTGCTTGAAAACACTATATTCCTCCGTTGTTAAAGATTGACAAAAGAAGCCGATTTGCTTAGCGCAAATGAGAGGGCTTCATATTGCCAACCTTCAGGAGGGAAAGATCAATTTAGCTCTATTATATAATATATATAGAATCTGTCAAATGGGCCTAATGCACCTTATCGAAGCCATAATCAGATACGGAGAGTCTCACCTGATCTCTGGCATCGACTACAAAACCGGCGGCAAATTCAAACCAAAAACTGATCTTTGTCGGCATCTGGTTTGTCGCCTGCGATTCGACAAGTTGGAACTCCAACTCTAGTCCGAGTGGTGCGCTCGAAGAAATTTTTGGCTGTGAAAGTACATCGAGAGGCGGAACTATTTTATACTTAGCCCCATTGTCGTCCGTAGCTTCGCCAAACATTTCCGGCTCTGGAAGTGTGTGCCAGTCTGCGGTCATGGTACTTACATGGTAGGCAAATTGAGGCGGATTAGCAGCGTATCCACTTTTTGGAGGACTATATGTGACCGAATAGGATACGCGCACTTTTTTGGTTTTCTTAAAATACTCTACCGATTTGATTTCGACGATGGCAGTTGCAAGATCGTACTTCTTTTGTTTTGGCGGTGGCGGTGTATCGGAAGCCTCCTGATCGGAAGTAGTATCGGAACTGGCCGCTTCATTGTTCACCCCCGCCAAAGAATCCAAGGTGTCCGATTTAGAAAATGAACCGCGTGACGCAACAACGATCTTTGCGGTATCCGTGGTGATGACCTTGATGTTCAATCGGTAGCCATTGCCGAAAGGAACTACCGTACCGAACATGATGGCGTCCAATCCCGCCAACTGCCCGAGCTTCTTGGCGTTTTGAGGATCGACCAAGCCTTCCTCTGTCAGCTTATTCTCCTCCATGATCCGCTTCAAATTGGCGCGGTCTGCCATGGAGATGCTTTTGTCCTGCATGGCGAGATTGGTGGAGACTTCATCGGAGAGAAAACGTCCTAAGTTTGTCGTCTTGCCCTGAAGGTCTTTGAAATCGACCGCCGCCACAGTTTTGAGATGCGCGTCGTCGAGCCGCTTGCTTAGATCGGCGGTCAACTGCGATAACTCCTGCTCATACGTTCCGCCGCCCTGCTGTGCAATCGAAAGCAAGGGCATCAAAACCATGATGCCGAGTAATATGACAAATGATCTCATGGGGTGCCTGTTACCAGTTGGTTAATCTTGTCGTGATTGGTTTCAAAGATGACTTCCACGGCCCGCTTGAAACTGGCGTCTTCCGAGAAGCCGGGGCCGGTGGCTTCAAATCGAGCCTGCCGTGTCTCCTTGGTGCCGGAAGCATACAGCCTGCACGAAATCGCCAAGTGACAGGACATGACACCATCGACGGAAGCGGCCTTAAACGTGGCAGATGGTTTGATGAGAAAAAGGAAGCCCGCATGATCGAATACCCCGGCGTCATTTAAAAAGCCGGAATCTCCCACGTAGGCTTTCTCGAAATACCCTCTGCTAAAAAAATCATCGGCAAACACATCGGCCTTGATCGACTGCGTGGGCAACAAAGTCGAGAGTTGGTCGCTCAATTCCGCCGCACAGGATTCTCGCGCGGATTGTGGTAAGTCGTGTGCATCAATTCCGAGCGCAAATATCTTTGTTCCCTGGGGAACATCACCGAACCGAAAGAGTGATTGAAGCGAAGCGATATTGGCTTCTCTTTGTTCCTCTTGTCGCTTTTGGACGATCTCTCCCGCCCACCGCTTGATGTTATCAACATCTGCTTGCGTCACGGCCTTTAATTGAGTGCCGCTCGGGTCGTACCCTTCGGCATCATAGAGGACATATCCCGCAGCATCCTTGGTGTACCAGATGAGGGGTTGGGCGGTCTTTAAATCAAAAAATCGGAGGTCGTCCGTGTTTTGAAAATTAACCCAGTGCGGAGTGGGCCGAGCGGCCAGTGTTTCCTCCGCGTGATGCTGATACTGGGAGACAAAGAAAAAGCCAACTAGGAAAATAATCAGTACGCCAATGCTTCCAAAAGTTATCTTTTGTGCTGGGCGAGATGTAAAAAACCACGCTTTAAGATCATCCCAAATCGAAACGCCTTTCTTCTTTTGAAACGCCATAACTACCTGCCGTTATATGCCCGCCCACTTCTCTGTCGAACAGAATCTCCCAAACCATTATCCACAGGAGGTTAACAAAATAGCTCCTTAATAATTGTTAGAATACCTCTCGGAATTGAACAAAACAAAGGAGGTATTAAATGACAGGATGGGTAGATTTTAAAAAGCTTCGACAGGAGCTTGATTTTGAAACGGTGCTTTGCGCCTACGGCGTGGAAGTGAAGATCAAACAGACGCATGGGGGCCGCCAGCATCAGGGATTCTGCCCTCTGCCGACCTGCAACGAGGGCAAAGGAAGATCGCCGTCATTCTCGGCCAATCTTGATAAAGGCATCTGGCAATGCTTTAGCTGTGGAGCCAAAGGGAACACCATCGACTTCGGGGTCCGCATGGAGGGACTTGATCCTGAGAGGGCGCGGGACTTTCGGCAGGGAGCCTTACACCTTCAAGATCGCTTCCTTAAAGGGGAGCAACCAGTCGAAAAGAAGGAGGAGGACGGAAAAAGACGGAAACTGACAAAGCCTTCGCCATCTCCAAAGCAGGATGCACGAATCGTCATCAACGCGCCCTTGGATTTTGAGCTAAAGGGCATTGAGCCGGATCATCCGTATCTAAAAGAGAGAGGGTACACAAAAGAGACCATCGCACACTTCGGCTTGGGTTTTTGCGCGCGCGGTCTTATGAAGGGCCGGATCGCTATAGAGTTGCATAACATGGACGGAAAGCGAATCGGTTATGCGGGGAGATTGGTCGATGAATCGGCAGTCAATGAGGATAATCCCCGGTATCTCTTCCCGCCCAAACGGGAAAAGGAGGGAGTAATCCACGAGTTCCATAAATCTGAGTTCGTGTACAACGGATTTCAGATTCGCGGGCCTGTGGACAGTCTCGTCGTAGTCGAGAGCTTCACCGCTGTCTGGTGGCTGTGGCAACACGGCTTTAAGAATGCCGTGGCGGTGATGGGGTCAACCTGTTCCGAGCGTCAGGCCGAGCATATCGCCAAGCTCTGCCATGAGGCCGGAAGGGTGTGGCTCCTGCCGGATGGAGATGAGGCGGGGGTACGGTGCGCGGAAACGCTCCTGCGCCTGATTTCCCCTCATCGCTTTGTGCGGTGGGTACAGCTTCATCAAGACAAGCAACCTACCGACCTTGATGAGGTGGAGCTTGGGCAAGTGCTCAAAACGGGAGGTGATTATGCCGGAAGATAATCGCATCCCGAATAGTGACGAAAAGTTTTCATTGGGACGGGTGGTTGCCACCGCTCATGCGGCTCATACCATACCTCCTGATGAAATACTCAAGGCCCTTTCCCGCCATGTCCGAGGCGATTGGGGAGATGTCGGGAAAGACGACAGAAAGGAGAATGAAATATCTCTCAAAGAGGGATTTCGGCTCCTTTCCGTCTATCGCACGGAGACTGGCGTTAAGTTTTGGATCATCACCGAGGCAGATAGATCGGTAACAACCGTTCTAATGCCAGAGGATTATTAAATAAAACCCCTCCACATGGAGGGGTTTTCTCTTTGGTCTTAATCTTTTGGGTATTTCATGCATGATCGTCAAGATGATCCCGTAATAGCCATTTGCCAAAACCATGACGACTTTTCTCAGATCATACGCCTTGGTGATTTGTCTTGGTCTTGCCCTTACGATCACTTGTCTTTTCAGCTACCTAGCCTCGGAACAATCCATGCCATTCGGAGATGGAGAGGGTTATGTTTGTCGGGCTTTTGCCCTTTACGGATACCTTCACAGTGGGCAATGGAGAAATTTGGGGGAGCTTTTTACGAGTCCTAAACAAGTTCTAGCCCCACTTCATTACTGGATTTTCTTCTTAGTTCCTCAAAATTGGGCTGGCCCAACAAGCTATTGCGTAATTCAGCTGCTATGCACGTATTTATTGTTGGCGTTTGCCATTTGGAAGATATGCCATGTTTTACAACGGGATGAGTGGGCGCCGGGAGTTTTTCTTCTTTCTGGCGTCCAAAATTTCAGCATGGACTACGCATATTCATTTCACATGGATATGGTTTTTTTCGCTTCAGAGGTTATGGCGGTCGCTTGGCAACTGGACGCTTGGAAAAAACGCCGTCTCGTCAACAGCGTTCTTTCCGGCCTAGGCCCCGGCCTTCTATTTTGGATAAAGCCAGCGAATGCCTTTTTATTTTTAGCATTTTATCTAATCTCCGAGGCGATTTATCTCTGTTTCCGTATCAGAGAATTAAAAGTCAATAAAGGTGAGGATAATTGCCTTCGTGACATTATTTCTCATGCAAAGGGAATGATTATCGGCTTTTTCCCGACAGTGGTAGCAGCCTTGTTTTGCGGTGCATGGCAATCAATTATACTTTTAATCAAATATAATGAAGTTAGTGAGATAATGAGGACGACAGTTAGCTGCACGGGATTATTACGTTTGTTCTATTTTCCCGTTTGTTTGGCCTATTTTTATCATGTCGAAGCTTTGATAATTATCTTGATTGTCGGCATCATTGGTGCACGTCTCGTGACTAAGGCAAGCCCGACTGACCTACCGGGCTTCCGGCTAGATTTGCTTCTTCCGATTGTGATTGCTTATCTAATTTTGGGAGAATTTTATTCTTTTGTAATGGTGGCAAAGACGCTCCGGTCACTATTGCTCATTTTGCCCATTCTATGGATAATTCTGTTTTGGACGGCAGAGCGGTATCAGATTCGAGCCTCTACACTTTGCCTCGTTGCATTAACCTACGTAACCGTTGCATTTTCACATTTATATTTCAACTTTTTAGGGCCATCAGACCCAAATAGTACGGAAACATTTTCTCCTCCACCCGAAGACTATCAATTAACCGGAACTTGGCTTCGACAAATGCCCGAGCCTTGGAATAAGAGCCAAGCGGCAATGCAATTGAACTTGGAAGTCTGTGAGGGAGTAAGGAGATATTTACCGCAAGGCGGTAAAGTAGGGGTGAATACCGATAAAATATATTTCAATGATAGATGTCTTCACTGGGTACTTGATCGTCAATCGTTGTTAGAAGGTAAACCTGAGCCTTACAACGTAACCTCCCTATTTGATGCGAGTGGAACTTATTTTCCCGACGCTTTTTTGGAATCAAACATGTTAATCATACTTTCATGTCCGAACTTTCAAACTAATGAGATTGTCGCAGTACATTCTATGAACCTGCTTAATTTCAGCGCCAATGAATGGCGTGCCAAAGATAAAGTGGTTAAAATTGCATTATTACCCATGTACCCGAATATGCCTCTCGGTTATCAGGTTATCTTTGAGACTCCCATGACATCGGTACAAATGAGAAATGCCATGGAGGCTATTTCCGCGAGTGAGGCACCAGTAGACCCACGTTCCGACATGGTCTCGATGCATGGGCATCGTTTCACTTGGAAAGAAGCTTGGCAGATTCTGTGGCAATGGAAAATAAAGAGATTCGGATAACTGGAATAGAGCCTATTACAAGCGCAATCTACGCACAACACCCCCTCGCATTTCTTTATTTTGCGATTGGTTCTAGACTGCGTTGACCGGGGGAAGAATTGTAGACGTAATTCAACATTATGCTGGGGCTAGAACCTAGGGTGTTCACGGTCATGCGCCCATAAGTATTAGTACTTGGTATGTAAAAATAATAAGTTTTGGTTGCCGTGTTACTCCATGACGCCTGATTGATATTCGTCATGTCGATCATTTCTGTAGAAGCATACCCACCTTCTGGTGCAAAGAACGGAAACTGGTCATTGGTTTCAATAAATCCGCCTTCGGCCAGACTGAATCTAATCTTCCATGAGAATGGGTCTTTTGCGGTTCGATAGTCCGGTTTGTCCGATTGAATCAGCAATGAGCCGTCTGGCTTGATAAAGCCCAACATCAAGTTGACTCTATCCTGTGAGTGGTTTTGATCCAAGATGAGTTCGAGACTCTTACTGACCAAGTTCGCCCCTGCACCCTTTTTACGCAAATGGAAGATAACAGGATTATTTGAATCAGATTCATAAAAGACAGAACTGGAAGGGTTGGCAAACTCAAAAGCTAAGGCGCCTTGGCCTCCCTCAACCGTGTAATAGCCTTCTTTTTCAACACGAACTTCTAATACTTTTCCGTGCTGTGCTGTCAGCGAAAATAATCCGCTTTCATCACTTAAAATTTGTTCCTCTTTGGTACCCCCTAAAGTGAGTATCGTATTCCACTGAAGATGCACAGTTGCCGCGGGAACAGGTTGGTTATTTTCATCCACCACTTTGCCATAAAAGTTCAGTACTACTTTTCCATCTGCAAGTGGATCATGGGCTAATCTCTCTACATAAATTCTAGTCGCTTCCTCCTTTGACATGGCTTTAAGTGAAAGCTGCGGGTACTCGCTCAAAGCGGCGGGGCTTGGCCCTGGTGCCGTTGTCTGTGTATAAGGGGACGGCTGAGAACTCTTTTGAAGCGACACCTGCACTATAGCTTTGGGTGCCAAAGTCCAAAACCAAAGTGTTATGCCGATGCCGACAATAACGACAATAGTAACAATGAGGATAATCTCTCGCTTCGTCATGGTGTAGGCGGGGCTATAATTTGCTCAAATTGATTGTAGAGCGACTGAACTTGATAGAGATTACGATTAAACTGGCCGCTGTGATCGGTTAATTGATTGGTAAAACCATCCGTTGTTTGAAGATTATATAAGCTTGATCCGGGTAACGCGCCATTAAAAATGGCATCGCTATTCGGATCGGCTCCAACTGCCTGCGATCTTGGACGCGCTACAAATGACATGCTTTCGTGGATGTCCGTAACCGTTCGATAACCTGTTATCGTATAACCATCATCTCCAATATGAGCTTGAATAGTAGAGAAATTCGGATTCCCGTTGTAGATATCGTAAAGTCCGGAATGTGTCTGACCCGGTGCGCCATCCGGCTTATATCCGAGTTGATCGGCTTCCCAACTTGTCGAAAATGTTCCCCACAGATAGGTTCCCGTTGAGAGCGCAAAGTCTTGAGGATTATAGAAGCAAAAATAGTGATTTACATTCGCTTTAGAAGGCATGATAAACCCTCGATATCCAAGGCTCGCGGCAAAATCTGGAGTGGGTGAGGTCTGCTCTTTCGTTACAAACGGCGTGTAGTTATTATATTGACCGAGTGTAGAATAACAACCTGTAGGCAAGGCCGCTTCCAACAAAATGTAATTAGTAAAAGTCAGTCCCTTTTGGATGGCTGATCCCACCACGACATTACCTTGGCTGTGGCCTGCAACTGTTACTGTCGCAAAGTTTCCTTTAATACTATTGACGTAATCTTTGAACGGCTTGCCGTAAATCCATGAATTCCATTCACTCGGATTGTAAGTCGATGCACCTGAAAGAGCAGGCCACCGATAGCCGATGAATCGTCCCCTGTAGCCTTGCCACCACAGCCGCTTTAGCATCGTTTCGCTGTAACTGACAAATCCATTATAATCTGTGTACCAGCCGTGTACGAAAATTATGCACTGCTGAGTTTCATCGTAAGGAGCGCTAAACGGCGTGGGATTATTTGGATCATCAAGACTGTCAATAGCCGTTGTTAAACCCGAGTCATCAAATGTTGAACTATTGGAAATATAGGGTTCAGTAGGTGGATTTGATGGCGTTGCAATGGCTCGCTGATACATTTCTTTAATATCATGCAAGTCGAACCACACGCTGCCGCCTTCGCCTATTTGCGTCACACCGTCTGACTTTAAGAAAACAATTTCTAGTTGGCCCAAACCTTTTTTTACTCCATCAAACAAGAAAAATGTTTTAGGATTCGCATCGCTCAAATTGGCCCAAGTACTCGTTGGAAAAACAAAATCTGCCGCATATCCCGTATTGGGCAAAACAAAGGTTCTTTGCGTATTGAAATCCTGCAAAAGGGGGCGAGGAGTGGACGTTGATCCATCGGCAAAAGCTTGGGTCTGCGCGCTACTGCTCTGATGCAAATATTCCAAACCCCCATCGGGGTCAGTTGCTGTAATTAACCCTATTGTCGGTGAGCCACTGATTACCTGTTTCCATTTTAACCCGACTTTGATGCTTCCTGCTTTAATGGCTGCATTTAATCCTTTGGTATAAATCCAGAGTCGAGACCAATCCTCCTCATCGCGCGGACTCACGATAAAGGGACTCAGGCAATCTGGGGAATTGGGATCAGGAGGAACTGTTTCAGCAACAGGCCCAAAAATGGGATCAATGCCTCCGATATCCTCGTCATTATTGAGCCAAAAACGATAGGGCTTGGCCTGTGATGTAGTGTCTACGGGAAGAGGATTTCCGTGGCTATCCATGTTTGCCGGATTGTTTGAGTCGTTGGCCATCACAATAGTTCCGTCTCTGTTAGCATCCACTGCTAACTCAGCAGGGAGGAGCAGCAATCCATGATATCCAGCCGCTATAGGATCATTTTGACCACTAGGGGTGTATATCGCATACACTACAATGGCGCCACTATCATTAATCGAACTGGTGATTCCTAAGCTATTAACTCCTTCATATGCTCTCTGGATTATATTCCATTTTAAATTTGTAGAAATCAAATTATTTAATGAAATCGGAGCGTTAAATATTCCTGTCGTAGGATTCATTTCCGATAAAGCTATAGAACCATCACCAGCTATTCCCACCATCTGATAAGCAGGTTTAGTCACGCCGTTTATAATTGCAGTCGCGGCATTGATGCTGCCTGCCTGTATGTTTGTAGAAATGGTATGTAATGTTCCATCCCACCAGACTGGAGTTCCATTTTGCATGCCCGCGACTATATTTGCATTATTAAGACCTGAAGGAATAAAAGGCAAAGTTTGCCCTTGAAAAACATATATCGCCGTATTACTCGTAGCGGGTACATATTCTTTTAGAATTGCATTGCCGGAATTATTAACGCCATTCGCATATATATAATTTCCTGAAAAAGACGTTCCATTATAAGTCCAATTTCCAAGCTCGGTGCCATTCAAAAAGCCATCTGGGCCATGAACCATTTCTTGCTGAGACCATATGTCGTGTGCTTGATCGATATAGACTGGTGGCAGATAACCGGGTGTACCCGTGTTTGAACCCAATGGTACGCCGGGTGTTACCGTTGGAGTCGAAGGTGATGATGGACTCCATGTATCTAATTCTATTTCTTGTACATAAGCATTGGCTAAGGGAGAAAAATATCCTTGAGGAACAATCTCAAGACCAATGGCTGTTCCATCTTCGGTAATGTCTTGGCCTCCTCCTCCAATTCCTGAACCTATTTGAGCACTTTGAACACTAGATGGGACAAGGTGAGTAGCGGTGCCATCTTTCCATCTATATCCTAAAGACTCGAAAGGAGCTATGTTGTTATATAATAAAATATATCCACTATTGGTGATTTTTGTTGGGGTCATGTTTAAACCCAAGTCGATAGCTACGTATCGAGGGGCAGGCTTGACCGCTACTGGACTAGACAACGTCACAGCAGTTTGTCCAATAACATTTAACGCAATAATTCGAAATATATAGCTAGAACCAAAAGTTAATCCTGTAGCAGCATAAGATGTTGCCGTTGGAGTTAGGGTTGTGATGGTTGTCCACGAGCCATCCGAATTTTGTTCTTGAACTAAATTTGAAGCGGCATTCGTTGCATTATCAGTCCAACTCAAATCAACTTCACCACTCGTTGACGTGGCTACAAAATTGCTCGGTGCCGTCGGAGCTCCCGAAGGTGGCGGATACGCGGTTGAATCAAGAGAATAACTTGCAACGGCTACTCCACCATAGGCACTCCCATTTGAATACGCTTGGGCTTTGATCGTTTGAGAAGAATTGATGCTGACTGGCCCGTTATACAGAATGGCACTGGTGGAAGGATTCGTTCCATCAATCGTATAGTAGACGCTCTTTCCCTGCGGCCCCGTAAGCGTAACCACCTGCGGAGTACTCAAATTGCCCGATGCCAAGCTGACAAGCACGGTCTCCTGTATCTGCAACCGCATGAAGGCTTTGAGATTTTGACTGAGAGGCAGGTTTGCGAGGTAGGTATAGAAATAAGGATCGCCCTGATTAACTGGAGGCGTCGTGGCGTATAGGCTGATGTTGTTAGGAGTCCAATTCTGCAAATCGGTGGTTGCCTGTGGAATATATAGAAGGTCTGTAGGCGGATCAATCGAGGGAACGCGATAAGTAAGGGTGGGGTACGAATCGCCATTCTGCTGAACTAAAGAAAATGTTGGAAGACCCGAAAGCTGATTTTGGTGCGGATCAAGCCCCAAGGCATATTTCTCCAAATTGCTGATACCGTCTCTGCTTGGATTTGCATTTTCTCCGCTGATGGTGGGGTCGGCCTGTTCCATTGAACTGAATACTTGGGTCTTCCACGTTGCGTAGGTATTGCCACGGCAAAAGGGGATACTTATCCATAGAAAACAGAGGAGCACAGGAAGCATTTTTTTGCTCCTAATGATCTCTTGAGAACAATAGTTCATTTCGTTTTCATAGCGGGTTTTCTTGTGTCGGCAAGTTAATTGCCGATGGCAATTCGATGAAGCACCATTTCGAGTGAAGGGCAATTTATGGTCGTTCCATGGTGCGGCTCGATTTGAATGTCCCCTTGGGGATACACCCCCTTCACGGCACTTTCATGGAGCATGCCGAGCTTGCCTTGCATCGCATGAATGATTGAGTGCGTGGAGCAAGGGGCATTCTGACTTTCAGTATCATGGACAAAATATCCGAGCGGCAAATTAGCTTCGGACAAAAAACCATGCCAGTGCGCCATCGCCATTCCTCGGTTTTTCAAACGATTAAAGAACGGTGAACCCGGCTCCTGTCGGGCAAGCACACTGGCAATGATGGCATTGGCAAGCGCGTGGGTCACGATCAAGCGCGTATCGGCAGACGGACTACAACCCGCGCTCGCATCCCCATCACAGGAAGTTTCAAAGATAAGCTGCCCGTTTTTCAGGCCGTAACGGACAAGATCATAGCGGGGGTTAAGCTCGGTGTTTTCAAAATCGGGGCGCGTGCCGATTACCCACATTTCCGACATGGGGACTACATACCGCTCGCTCCCCACATTGACGGAGAGATATTGCACTTTGTTGTGGACGAATATCTCGCCTTCTCCCGCATCTACATTCAACTGCGCTTTTGCTTCCTTCCAAGTAAGTGCGGGTTTCAAGGAAAGGATCGGCAACTGACGCGCAAGGAACTCATAGCGCACGAATCCGGTCTTTTTCCATAGTCGGTCGCCCGCCACTAGGTCATAGATAGCATCGGGAAACTCATCATCGAGCGGGTCAAACACCCTCTCATGGTATAAAAATGCTGCCTCTGTGACCATAGAGCTAATTGTCACCATGCCGAAAGATCAGTCCGATTGCGTGGGAAGCGATGGTAGGTGTTGCTGAGAGGGCGGCTGATTTCTCACCATCTTTTCGGCCATCTTCTCCGCAATGAGGGTGGCGTGCTCCACCATCATTTCCTTGCGTAAGATGAATCCCGCATGGGAAGCGGCAATGATCCAAAAGAAAGGAGCCACGGGAAGGCCAATGATGGAAAGCGCCAAGAGACACGCGATGCCGTAAAAAATGGAATTGATGGTAAAGCTCACCCACTTCCCGCGAATGGCAAAGTAGAGGGGTGGAATGAAGACGGCACAGAGGTACATCATGGATTTTCTCGCTCCTGTTTTAATGGGTTTGATCGTGTTCTTGATTTACAGGGGCCGAAGTTAATACCCAAGTACTTGGATGTCAATAAAAGAGCTATTCTGGCTTACACTACTGGGTGACGGATCACCAAATTACGAAGGTCGTCGGTGCCAACGTCCGAAAGGCCCGATTACGCGCCAACATGACGCAAGAATGTTTGGCCGAATTGATAAATATCGAATGGAAGAGCATCAGCAATCTTGAAAATGGCAGGAACTCCCTGCTTCTGCCGAAGATCGCAAGGATTATCCAAGCACTCGGCGTCAGTCCGAACGTCCTATTCGATGGCTTGCCGGAGCCGGATCAAAAGGCGATGGGGAAAATTAAGAAGGCACTGGCGAGGAAACGGAAGCCTAAGAAAAATAGCTGAAGGCACTCTGGCCAACGGCATCTTTAATACTCGTAATATTCTATTTACAAGAGACTTATATCGATACAATCAAATTCTTCTTGCCAGAGGTCTCGATTGAATGCACCCTTGAGCAAGATCGAGGCCACAGTCATTTTGACCAGCATTCGGACAAAGTGACGCGCAGCCTCTTTGTTTGACAATAAACCTACGTGGAGTACATTTATATATATGGACAGTGAATAATTGTTTGTTATAAGTGCTAGATGAGCCACAAGGGGAAATGGAGCGGCAGGCTTGCTTACTTCTATTACATTTCCGGCTCTGCTTATTACCTAAGCCACTGGTTTCTCACCTTTGGTGGCGCGAGCTTCCTAGCGGGGAGTATTTCTTTTTATTATGGAGTGCCTTTACTAGGTGCAATACTCCTAATACTATCGTTATTTGCTATAGTCTTCGGAATCTCTTTTCTCCGAAAAATGGCCAATGCGAGATATCGCAGTCACAATCCCGGTCTGCATGTGGAGTCCATAAAAATTGATTATAAAGTAATTGATGACCAAAACTGCGACTATACGCGTCACGTTAAAGTCAAAAGCTTATTTCCCGTTGAACATTACCAAGCTCTTTTTAACTGGACGGGACAAGGGGATGCCATTGCTATTGGCTTAGATGGAGTAGATCACACTAAAATACTAAAACACCTTGGTACTGTAGATGATATCTGTCGCGTCCATTTTGGACAACCGCTGGCCAAAGGGAAAATCTATAATTTCGCTTATAAACTTGAATTGAGAGAGGCTACAAAGCCGATTCGGCCTTTCTTGGGTTATACCGTAGATGTTCGCCTTGAGAAATTAATTCTTCGAGTCCAATTGCCCACTAACAGGAAGTATAATCAATATAAGCGCCAAATGTTTATTTCTCTCAAGGACAATTTGCATCTTTGGGAAGAAATAGTGCCTATTGAAGATCATCAATATAATTTGGAATGGATCATACCCCATGCAGGTCGGTATTATTATCGTTTAAGTTGGTAGATAGTGATGAACTTGCGCCTAGCAAATAGAGATCACTGTAGAAGAGTATTTTTTGAATAATCTGCGACACAATTCGCCCGCTCCGCAAATGTTCCTTGCCTTCTCTTAACACTCAAAGGCTGTAGCCATATGGAAGCAAATGGATCGGCATTGACCTCCTCGAATACGGAAATCCACGCATGGCTCAAAATCGGTGGATTGGTTTTTAGAAGCATTGCCGCAAGGTTCGCTTGACGCTGGTTGCTTTTAACGACGAAAAGGGAGCGGAATGGAAAATCCTTAAACTCCTCCTTGGGCCTGCCGTGTCGCTCGGCCATTCCTCCCTCTCGGTAAAAGCGGCTGTAGCAAACGGCCTTCTCGGCCAAGGTTTCAAGCGTCTCTGATCCGCGATCCACTTCAAGAAAGAAGACATATTCGGAAACATGGCCCTCCGCATTCTTTTCATGGATGCGGATAAAGGCATCGGGTTTAACCAATATGGTCGCGCCAGAGCGTGTGTCTCTCAACTGAAATTGATGCAAGAGCGGCCATGTCGAAAACTCGGCCAAGGTGAGATGCTTTTCTTTCTTGATCGCTTCAAAAAAAGTCACCTTTACGTCAAGGATCGCCAATTCATGCCGGAGTGTAATTTCACTAATGGTCGTCCGGCGTTTGAATCCTTTAAGAGCAACAGGTTCGTAATTGGCAAGACGACCTTCCTGTTTGAGCAAAGCAAACGCCTTGGGAGTCAGGAACAAAATGGAGGGCTCGTAACAACGGCGACGTTTTTCAGCAATGACGCCTGCGGCCTTGAGTTTTTGCAACCGCTTTTTTGCAGCTTCGCTTTTGCCGTCGAAATACAGGGCGGCGACATGGCGTGCTGTCATCAATCGGGATTCAAACAACCCTGTAAGCAACGCAAAATCCCGCGCTTGAAATTCAATGGAGTCCGCCTTCATTCCTAGAAGTGTATCATGACACTTTTTTCTTTTCGGCAGGCACGAGCTTCCGTTTAGCGGATATTGGCTCCTCCTCTATGGGAGGCGCGTCAATTTTCTGCAATTGCTTATCGCGCCTCGCAATTTGTCTCAGGACTTCTTCTACAGGATGGGCAATGTTCGTCTGTCGCAACATTTTTTCGAGATACGCCTTGAATCGCTCGTCACCGATAGGCACGTCATCGACAGTGGGCGCAACGATTGAAACCGGACTTTTCATGTCGCGAGTGCGTACCACACAATGACGCTGTTCCTGCTCAAAGAGCGTTGCCATGGCGAGATATAGTTGCTCCTCAAGGGGACGATAGGCAAAGCTCGACAATTCCTTACCAAGCACAGGGCTGTAGGCTTCGCTCGTTCCGTCCGTCCTCGCCTCCGAATCAACCTCGTAATTCGATGAGCCAGTGGAATCGAGATAGATTCGTCCTAGCGGGTCTTCGGGATCAATCGCCTCTGCCGAGCGTTCATTGTAGCCAGAGCCACGGTTGCGCCCGCTGCTTTTGCCTGACGAGGCCAAGAGCACCTTTCGATAATCCATGACTTTAGTTGAATAGAGGCGATGCTTGATCTCCTCGGGATTGAGCACGCCCATGAATAGGATTTTGGCCAACTGCTCCAAGTTGGTTGTGCCAACCTGAAAGACCACCTTGCTCCGTGCATTTTCCATGACGGAATCAAATACCTGCTGACCATGTGCGCCTGCATGAAGAATCTGATTTGGAAATTGGTGGGCTAACGTCATATGAAGTCCATAGCCCCTCGCTTGATCGAGATTTTCGGCCATGGTGGGCGTTACAAAGTTTTGGAACTCGTCTAGGTAGACGTGGAAGGGCCGGATGCCTTTGCGCTTTCCGCGTGCTTGGGCCGCTACCCATAGATCGCTCAAAAGGAGGGTGGCAAAAAGTGACGAATCTTCCTTGCTGATCCACCCGCCTTCGCTCGATAGGTTGACCAAGACGATATATCCCTTCTCAAGACACTTCTCCAAATCGAGCGTCTTGCCTCCCACATCTTGGCCGAACATATGCCGGAGCTTTTGCGTGGAAAGAAACCGCCGCAAGCGATTGACCGTGCTCCCCACCTCTCCCTCAAAATCCTTGGGTGACAGTACCCGACTATATTCCCAGTCACGAATGAGGGAGCGTATTTCAAGGTTCTTCACAAGCTTCCGGCGGATGTCGGGTTCGGTGGCGTCCAAAAGATATTCCGCTTCCAAAAGGGTGTGGCCCGATTCGTAGAGCGTCCTCAAAATGTTGTGCGCCCACCGTGCGAATAGTGGGGTGGCGTTCGTGCCTCCTTCGCCCCATACATACGCCATGGCTTGCACGAAATTGGTGATCGTCACTCCCGAATCGCCTTTGTCCCGCTTCCGCAGAACATTGTAGGAGATCGCGGTTGTTGCATCCCTCAAGTCGATGGGAATGACCGGACGGTCAAGATTATGAAAGGCCATCCACCGCATGATGCCGTCATAGAGCGAGCCGTGCGGATCAAGGAGAAGCATGCCGCACTTATGGACACGCGACTTTAAAATGTCCTGCCGGATGAGATTCTCTAAAAACTTCGACTTGCCCGTGCCTGTGGAGCCGCAAACATAGAGATGGGTGCTGCGCTCATCACGGGAGAGCATGACACGCTTGCCATTGGCTGTGCTCCTGCCGAGTTCAAGGTCATTGCCGAGGGAGAGCATAGGGCTATCCAAATTAAGACTTATCGACTAGATAGCTTCCTTCTCCATCTTTAATACCTTGCCGAGCGCGATTAAATGCCCAACGAGGTATTTGCGGACAACTTTGATTTAGCTTGTCCTTTTGCTCTGAAAAATGTTTCAGCTTTTCAGTCAAAACCTGTTCGGATTCATCACGCCAACAATCAATAGACCAAAAGATTCTGATTTTATTCATCAAAGAATCGTAATTATTACCCGCATTTAGGTGTGCGCTCACTTTTTCGTTTGGATTAAAAAAAGTCATTATACTTGTTGAAGCAGCAACTGCTATTGAGATTGAACCTGCAATGATGTGGTTTGTATCAAATTGCGAGAGAGCAGATGCACCAGCAATCGCAGAAAAAAGCACTGTGGGTACTCCAATCCAAAGATGAAAATTTGACCAAAAATGTGATGCTGCAAAATGTCCCTTGGAAGAATAAAGAAGGCTTTCTTCGATGCGTTTAGCCTCCTTGATGATTTCATCCTTTGTTTTTGAAACAGGCTTTTCTGCTGTTGTTGATTGTTGATTATCCATAGGCAGGGAAATAGTCTCCAAATATCATTTTCCACGAATCAATTGCTTCCCTTATATAACCGCGCTTGGCATAATCCTCGGCCTTAATTGCACGGTCATAGGCAAGTTGAAATTTTGCTGCAGCTTCTTTTATTTTTTCCTGCGTATTAATGTAACGCCCCACGTCATCACCATAACCCGCCGGGTCTAGATTTTTTTGCGTAATCAAAGTTCTTCCTTTATCAAAATAATAGCGAACACCTGATGGAAAATCGGATATAGTAACACCATTCAAGATTTCCAACGCCAAGACTTCAAGGTGGAATGAACTAAAGTACTTATTATTCTTTTTATTCCATGCTTTTATCATTTTGATTAACGGCACCAAATCCCCGTTATGAGCTTTATTTGATGCTGTCATTATCTCAACGTGTTTTTTAGGATCAGTTGAAATCCAGCTTTGCGTAACTGAATTTGGGATCAAAAAACCGCCTCCCTGTCTATTAAAGCCGGGCACAACATCGACAACAAAATCCTGAAAACGGATCGTAACTGCTTGTCCGTTTCTGCTTATATCGGGAGTTTGTGTGTAGGTTTTTCGGAGGGTTTTCTTGACCAAATCAAGAAGTCCAACTTGCCCGCCGTTTTGATTGTTATTGTAGTGGTGAAAATACTCGTTTTTCAAAACGAAGAAGATATCTACATCCGCCTCCGTTAGTGGGGCTATCATTGTGCTTCTAGAATAGGAACCCGTTAAAAACGAAAACGGATCGTTTAACTGCACTCCTGCTTCCATAACCGCACGAACACTGGTTTGACGTGTCGAAATGGTAGCCTCTTGAAGGCCGGTTATTTCGAGATTCTGCTTTAAGGTTAAAAATGATTGTTGGACTGTTGTTGCCATAATAGGTGCAGCACATGCGAAACAAATGCCTAGGACATTTTATTCTAACATAGTTTAGAAGTGCCCCGCGTCGATTCGCTCTCTCTTCCATCCCTCGGTATCAATCTCCCGTTGGATTTTTGGGAGGATATGACCCTGAATCAACTGCTCTGCGCTTTCAATGTTTATTATGACAGGGAAATTGCGATTGCAATGAGGACAGTAAGCGCCAGTGAAAGGTCTACTCCCTTCATTCGGTGACGTGACCCCCGAGTTAAGAGTTACCCCTGTGTGGCAGATGTAGCAGAATGAGCGAGGGTTAATTGGCCGATTGTTCTTGTCGTAGGCCCATTTCCAAAAGATGTCGTTGATATTGTCGCTTCGATATTTCCTCACAAATTCCGGTTTTCGGCATTTGATAAAGAACCAGACGATTGCAATGAAGCAACCAATGACAGGTGGATACAAAATCCAACGAGGAAGTGCCACTGACTCGCCTAGGAATGACGAGATGTTATTCCAAAGCAGAGCTGGAAGACCGTACATGAAAGCTCCAATTGCGGTGAGTAACGCCAAGATGATTCCCGCCCACACCCCAACACGGATGTCCGACCATTCTTTTCCCTTGGGAAATAAGGACTTCAAGAAATTCACTAGTGGCTCATTACAAGCGCAATTCTAGGCCAACGCAAGACCGAGCATACGCGGGTTACGTGTTCCAAGAACTTCGACTTGCCCGTACCTATGGAGCCGCAGACGTAAAGGTGGGTACTGCGCTCGTCACGGGAAAGCATGACACGCTTCCCGTTGGCTGTGCTCCTGCCAAGTTCGAGGTCATTGCCAAAATATATCATTGATAGCTAAGGAAGTTTTGGATTACACCTATCTCTCACGCTTGGCATAGCCAAGCGTGAGAGATGATGCAAATACGTTCCTAGTGTAATATCTCGCAAACGATCACTCCGTGTGGTTCCTTCTCAAAAACCACATAACAGACTACTTCCATCGAAGGTTTAAAATAACCTACGAATCTGTATTTTAGATTTGTTTTTTCTTCTAGTTGAAAATGCTGTTCTTTTGGGCCTTTGACAGAATCAGATATCGGGTATACAATTCGCATTGGTTTACTTCTTTCTTGAATAGATAGTTCCTCCCAAGTCATGTAAGCCGTCATACGACCCTCAGCATTGTTTAGCGCAATGTTGAGGGTCTTTAATTTATATTTATGCATACATTTCCTCGGAAATAATTGTTGAAATTAACGTCCGCACGCAAAGACGTATTAGGACATGGCTTTTGATTAAAGCCATGGGCAAGCGCAAAGAGTGGAGCCTCGATCTACGCCATCCTTTAAAAGGATGGCGTAGAATGTCAGTAATAAAGATTGGCCACCAAGTCAAGAATAAACTGGAAGTTACCCACGTATTAATCCCTTGGCGAACCGCCCGACTTTCGGGCGGATTGGCTGTGAAGCCAAAGCGTTCGTATGAACGCATCGCCAGCCCTGCTTCGGTTGTCTCCCACACAGGGCTTGCCCCTGTGTGTCCTCAGTCATGCCGCTTGCCTTTGGCAAGGCCCAAGCGTGAGCTTGGGGCATGGAACTGAGGACTACGCAAAGGCCGTTAGGCCGTCCAAGCCCTGCAAGGCTTGGACTCATCAAATAAAGGACATACTTTATGTCCTTTATTACCTGTTGTCTTCGCGTGAACCCGTGGGCCTTGGGGCGAGCACGGCAGCCTGCCCCGTGTCGGGGCTGCCGTGCGAGATTGCTTCTGAGGTTTGTCGGAAGCGAGCGTGAGCGAGCGGAAGACCGTAGCCCTGTGGGAAACCGAAGAAGTCGCACGGATAAACGCACGACCAAAACACGGGTAAACTCTCTGACAGCAACGGATTTAGAAGCATCACGGGTATCCCCCTAGTGGGGAAGGGTGTGGGGAACCCCATATTAAAGACAGTTGCTTTCAAAATGGGTTCTGAGATTCTCCGCCATGGAGCACTCTTCTCTGACAAAGATAACTGCAAAGTTAAAAGAGTCAGAGGCCTGCATTCGAAAAGTCGGATTGCATGACAAAAAGTTGACAAGACTTTTTACCCTCCTCCAGGCCATTAATTCGCCGCTCTTACCAAAGGAGCAGCCAAATGAGCGCAGGAATAGAAAATCACCGTCGAAGATCACACCGCCAAGGTTTACGAAATCACGAACCGGGGTGCCTTGGGATGCCGGGCTGTGCTCCAACGCTCCACTTCGACGGGACCAATCTCGGACAAATACTTACTTTTTTTTCCCTTGAAGTAGGGTTCGAGCTGGCTAAGAGCGCTTTTACGACGCACATAGCTCGAATCCTTCAGCATCGGACGGATCGATTCCAGCCAGCGCGTCTTCAGCTCGGTGAAGAACATCTTGGAGGCGCCCGAAACTCTTTTCCGTTCGACTTCATCTTCGAATTCCCGTAACTTCCGCTTTGCTAAAGCAAAGTCGGTCGTATCCAATTTTCTCTCATGAACCTTTCCTCCACGTTTCAGTTTGGCGGCGTAGACGTCGTTGCCGTCGCGGAAAAGGTTTTCGGCGACTCAGTTCAGTTGCTGGGAGCGGTAGCCCATGGAAAAAATCATCGAGATACCAACTCGGGATACCAAGCCCTTTTTGCTAAAAACTGTAAGTAGCTGTAGTTAGAAATCTAGGAGCTGTGGCCGAGTGGCTGAAGGCGATGGTTTGCTAAACCGTTGTACGACCTTAAAATCGTACCGAGGGTTCGAATCCCTCCGGCTCCGCCCTTTGTAATCAAGAGCTTGCGTGGGTGCTATGCCCAAGATTTGCCCTGCGGAGGCAAAATTTGACATGGGAAGAATTTCCAATTTACAGCTTCCGTCTCCCACGAGCACGAGCCGGTTGAGGCAGGCGCGTGTCCCAGTACGAGCCGGGGAGATATGAAACCCATGCCGCGAGTTGTGCTCCCATGAGTTTCCGATCGATCCCCATCAACTCCTCGTTGGCAAGCTTGGCGTCTTCCATCTCCATGAGATCACCGACGCGCACCATGACGTGATGGGCAAGCGCGGCCTTTTGTTTGTGCGTCAGGCTGGTTGCCTTGGTGGGTTTGAATACCTTTGCTGGGCCAGATTTAACGGCACTGGAACCCTCTGCATTTTCATTGGGCGTGGTGTGATCTGGCGTCAATGCAGCCGTTTCCGTGGACTTCTTGGTATCGCCAGCTTTCTTTTTCGTCTGAGTGGGTTTTATGGTGGACTTGGATTTTGTATTTTTTGATTTGGGCATAGTGGTTTTGGGGTTGGGTGAATCGTCTTATCCGGTGATCGTGGGCAAGGTGGCCACGTTTTTTCTCAGCACCTCCAGATCGTGGTGCGAGTAACGCGCGTGCACGTCGGTCGTGTGGCCCGCGAGTTTCATCCTGACCTCCTGATGCACACCTTGGTTGGCCAGCATCGAAACGAAGGTGTGGCGCAGGGAATGAAAACTCAGATTGTAAAAGCACCGTCCTTTGCCGTTGTTTTTCGCCGTCAAAGTCGCGGCGGTGATCCCCGATTTCTTCATAAGCCGACGAAACTTGGCACTCAATCCCGTACTTCCACCGATTTTCCGTAGGGAAAGGGTGGGAAACAATGGCGCACTGGGTTCGTCAGCCAGAGGTTGATCGAGGAAATAGCGTTCAAGATCGGGATGCAAAGGCACTTCCAACTCACGACGTTGGCTGGATCGTTTATCCTTTTGCGGAGAAAAGCGAAGCGTCCGTCGCTCAAGATCAAGGTTTGCCACCGTTAGCTTGGCGATGTCGCCCAAACGCAGACCCGCAAAGGCGGCGACCAAAATCATCCCCCTCCATTCCATATCGCTGGCGGCAAGCAACGCCTGGATTTGCTCCATGGTGAAAACGTCCCTCGTCTTTGGCGCCATGGGCTGCAATTCCACCGCCTCGGCGGGATTGGTCAGGATGAGGCCTTGGCGACGGGCCAGGTTTAGGGGAATACGAAGGGTCTTGATCGACAAATTGACCGTGGTAGGTGACTTGCCTTCCCCAGATTCTTCATTACGAAATAGTTCAATATCTCTGGGCGTAAGACTGGAAAGGGGACGATCAGCCTTTTTTTCGAGATAGGCCAGAAACAACCCGATGGTATGGGAATATCGCTGGATAGTGCCGGGTGCTTTGCTTATGCCTCGGCTGGAAACCCAGTGGACGAAGTAATCACGGATAGACTGGGTGTGAAGAGTGTCGCCCGTCGAGGCCAAGATATCCGACAAAACCTTGCGGGCCTGAATTTCAGTTAAATGACTCGACCTTGCAGCTTTTGCCGCCCGTGCCATCTCCAGACAGACGGACATTGCCTTGGAACGATCCCGTTGTTTGGTGGAGCGTTGAGTAGGGGTTCCATCCGGCAAGACGAAACAGGCGACAAAATAAGGTGAGCCTGGGCGTTTGCGGAGACTGGGCACAAGTAGCGATAGTGATTCCGCCAGAATCCGTAAACGGCAGATTTCATTTACTGGTCTTTTTTACAAAAAGACATGCCGAACCGTTTACGATTCCACGACTGATCGCTAGGCTTTGGTTGGCCGTCAGTCTCTTAAGCTAACTCTCTGGAAAAATATCCCTCAATGTTACCTTGAGCTTTGAAACGATCCAATCGAGTCGTTTGAGGCTGAGACTTTGCTGGCAAGCTTCCAACCGGAACAAGGTCGAGGGAGGGAGGCCAACTTTACGGGAAAATTGGACGTAGGTCATCTCACCGCGCTGTCGGCGCAGAAAACTGGATAGCTGCTTATCGAGCGGAACACCCACAGAAAAAGACTGCGCAAAAACATATTCCAAATGCGGAATAAATTCCGTATAAGGAACGAATTAACCGTCGCTTCACCTTTTAATATCAATGGATTCGATCTTTATCCGGGTTCTGCTCTCATGATCAAACATCCTTACTATCGGGTATCCCGACGGTTTCAGTTTTTGTGCAGTCTTCTCGCGCTGGCTTATGCTTTGCCTAGCGCACAAGCGACCCTTGTCTTCGAACCCGGCCAAGGCTGGGTGGACAAACCTGACGCTTCACAAAGTGTCCCAGTTTCTGTGCAGTCAGATGATCAGCAAAATAGTAACGGAGGTGTTCCAAATCAGGGCATGCCAAACGGCCCGAGCATTATTGCTTCGCAATCTGCAAGCGATGCACAGAAAGAGTTTGATGAAAAAAGCTCACTCGACGACGTAAAAGCTGCTGTCGATGCTGGAAATGCATCTGCGGAGTACCAGCTTGCAGAACGACTAATTAACGAACAGGCGCGATCCGAAGCCTCTTCCGAGGTTTTAAAGGGAGCCGAATCGGATATGTGGGGCATAAGAAATCAACTCTTACAGGGATACGATATCCAAAGAGCCAAGACGCCTAATATTTTAGATTATGACAAAGCAAGCAATGCCATCGAACAGATGATAGACCCGACAGATTCTACATATCCTCCAATTCGTAAGGACGGAAAACCTAGTGATGTAATCATAGATGAAAATGGGAATTTAATGAAAGGGAGTGAAAATGGTTCAAAAGTACCTTTAAATGATTTTACAAACTATACCGCGAATTTTGAATCTGCGGCGAAAGCATATATAGCCGCAAAGACCTCTCTTTCGGCGACATTCTCAAGTCCGCTGTTTCCGCAGTTTCTTGCAAAGAAAAAGGAATTACGCAAATTGTTTTCCGTTATTGTCACTAAAGAGAAAGATCAAGCCCTAAAACTACTTCAAGCATCTGCCAATCAAGGTTACTTACCTGCCATCTTGGAGCTCTCGAGCGATTATGCGACTGGGATAAACATTGTTGATACGAACAACGATAGTGTCCTTATGGTCACCTGTGTGATGGTTCCCAAAGACGAAGCCAAGTCATTTGAATATGCTCAAAAAGCTTCCAATTTGGAATCGTCTGATGGGATGGTGGCCTTAGCCCTGTGTTATCTGCAAGGAAAGGGAGTGGCACTCGACATTGATAAAGGAATGTCTTTGGTTCAAAAGGCCTATGCCAAGGGAAATTTGACTGCTTATCTAGTGATGTCTCGCGCTTATTCTTTGGGTGCCAGCACAATTGCAAAGGATCCACAACGTGCATATATTTCCGCACGCGTTATCCAAATCGTCCTCAAAATACCGACAACAAAAAAAGATTTTAACTTATTGCAGTTAGCAAATCAGGCAGTCATCCAGATGAAGAGCGCTCTATCTGCGGAGGATCTCCTTGAGGCAGAGTCTAAAGCAGAAGATAAAGCCAAGTCACTCAGGGCCTTGCTATTTCCAGAGGCACCACCAATTCCATTTGTAGCGAGCATAAATCTTACAAAGGACGAATGGAAAGTTCGATTAGGTAAAATCAATCAGATGTTTGCCATGTCTGGCACGCTGCAAATGAGTCGCGCCAATTTTATCAAGGCATGTGGTGAACCTGACAAAACTCAAACTGTCGGCGACGATGTCTACTGGTATTACTCATGCAAAGATGGAGATATGCAGCTTGTTCTCGTAAAAGTAGCGCTCGATCAAGGCCAAGTCTTTATCCATAAGACTAACGATTTTTCTAACTGACAGGCCACAATGCTTTTGCAGAAAAAGCATTGTAATTCATTTTTCTGACGAGACCGTTTACGGTTATTTGTGCTCTCGCTAGGCTATTGCGGCATGGCAAAAATGACAAATTCTCCGATAGTCGGCCACCATTACCAGATCAGGCACGGACTCCTCTTGGAATCATTTACGGGAATCTCAGAGTTAGGTGAGACGGTCGAGCCGTCCTCCGGTGTTTACTATGTGGCCCCCATGGGGCAGAGATGGTTGGTCATGGCACACAGGCACGGAGATGTTGGCGAAGAAATCGACCACATACAATTTTGGGAGGATTACATTTGCCGGAGATTGGCGGGACACTGGGCGACAAAAGTCCACTACTCATTCAATAAGTTAACTAAACTTCTCCGCGAACATCCCCACGGCGTTCCTCGTGGTCGCGTGGTAGGTCATGGGCCCCAATATGCCGTGTTCCATGGCGCCGACATCCCGAAAGCATGGGGTGTCAACCGTGGTCAGATCGAGGTTATCTTCGGGATCAAGAAAAAGGCCAACTGGCTAAATGATGATCATGAGCATTGCCTCATGGCTGACAAGGTGGCTCTTCGAGAAATTCTGTCACTAGAGGAAGATTGGGATGCGGTGTGATATTTCTAAATCGATATGAGCTTCTTAGCAAAAGCCGCCAACGAATCTTCTAACACATTGATGCGAACCCCACTGGACGGTTGTTCGAAATCAGATTGGATTGATGGTTGTTGCGGCACAAAGACTATGATCCATGTTGAACAATAGACCATGCAATATTCTCTATGCTAAAACCTACGATTGAGGCGAATGTTGGCCATTAGGCTCGATACAGGATTAAGGAATATAATGAATCAAAATGCTTTGTTTATTAGAAGCCCGATAAATTCCTCCTGTGTCATTGCGGAGATGTAAGCGGGAATGCGAACATCCCCAAGAATTCCCTTCGCCATCGACTCTTTCTCGGCGAGAGCCTCCGTGATTGTGTCTTCAATGGTATCACGTGCAAGAAGTCGTATGTATACAACATCCCTATCTTGGCCGATTCGGTGATTTCTATCCTGGCTCTGGGCGAAATGGTCATAGCGCCAGCTTAGGCTCTCGAAGATTGAGTACCGTGCGGCGGTAAAGGTAAAGCCGGTGCCTGCAGCGGCCGGATTTGCGACCAAGAGTCGCACAGAGTTACCGGTTTGGAATAGCCGGGCTATTTCTTGACGTTCATCGGTCTTCACACCGCCGTATATCGCGCGCGCGCCTTTTTCCCGGTAACGGTTCACTAGGGATTCAATGGTTTTCACATAATTTGACCAAATGATTACTTTCTCGTCCCGCATTCCGTCGGATTCCAGAAGCTCATCAATGCTTACCATCTTAGCCGGAGTGCGCTTTTCGGTAGGATCGACTAATGATGGGTTACTCGCAATTTGGGAAAGCCGGGTTAGGCGCGTAAGAGCCGTAGGAACAAATTTAGAAAAATCACGTTCATTAAGACGCCTCACTTCTTCCACAAATCGATCTCGAAAGACATCATACATCTCTCTTTGCCATCCAGGCAGATCAACTCGAACATCTTTGAAAATTTTGCTTGGGAGCTTTAGGCAATCAGCCTTGGTTTTTCTGATGAGATATGGACGAACAATTTCCGCGAGATCGGTCTGGGCTGCATGATCCCCAATGCCGTACTTGAGTTCAAATAATTCTGGACTTCCAAGGGGATTATTTTGAGCGACAATTTCTATCTGCGAGTAAATATCGATTGGTTTGTTGGTTACAGGAGTGCCTGAGAGCAACCATTTGAATCTCGCATACGGTGCCAAGTTATGAGCTACCAGTGCATTTAAGCTTTTAAGATTTTTGACGTTGTGAGATTCGTCAAGAATGAGAACAAAGCTTTCTTTTGCCAGCAACGCTCGCAATGAGGTTATTTCACTGCGAGCCGCTTCATAGTTTATGATGATTATTTCCGATGAAGACCGATGCAAGGCACGGCGTTTTCCTTGGCCTGTTCCTTCGACAACGGTGCAGGTTGCCGAACCCAGAAATTTGGCGATCTCATCAATCCAATTGTTCTTTAGAGAGTTTGGGCAGATCACCAACATTTTGGCGATCTGCCCTGCCGTCTTCAATTGTTGGAATGCCGTCAAGGCTATCGCGGTCTTCCCAAGGCCCTGTTCATAAGCCAAAAGCGCCCCTGACCGTGAGGTCAGAAACTCTACTCCTTCAAGCTGATGCGGAAGTAGCTCAGGCATAAATGGACTAGCTTCCGATGAAAACACGACCCGCTTTTGATCGTCTGTATTCCATATCGTCGACGCCTACCTTCAGTTTCTGTGCTTCCTCGTCGGTCACCGGAGAGAGATCGGCTAACGAGGCATTGCCTAATGCACGCAAGAAGGACTGGAGCCTCATCCGAAAGGCACCTACGTCGGCCGCAACGTGTGAGCCCAGAATATCTAAGCATTTTTCCAACTCTTCTAGATCGGATAGGCCAAGAGATTCTGGACTGGCTTTTATCGCTCGTTCAATTTGTACGTATAACCCGTTAATTCGTGAGCGGGCGCTCGTTTGGCCCACTTTCAGCTCTGTAGCCAACTTATGGGCAATTCCCTTCTCATGTGTTTTCAGCGACTCCCATTTTTCGGGATCGTCATAAAACTCTTTCATGAATCGAGCATCTCGATATTCGGTGAAAACATCATGCGTCACCATGTCAAAAACCTCCTCTCGTAGAGCCGCCCCCTTATCGTCCTCTGCCTTTACCCGGGGACCGAAACCAGAGCATTTACTGATTTCCTCCAATGTACTGAATTTTTCAAAAGCTTGCAGTTTAGCGTCGTTACTATCGACATGATCCACGTATTGCTGGGCAAATTTGTAAGCGTCTCGGAGGCGGCTGATCCAAGAGGCACTTTTCCCCAGCCATCGACCTAAGTCTGAAACGGTGGTGAGTGCTCGATGCCCGTTTTTCGGTTCAGTGCTCTCGTAAATGAACTTCGCCTCGACATATCGTCCCCAGCTTCGCACTCCGCTTCCTCGGACATGAATGCGGGCTAGAAGTACGACAATATGTTCTTCCGGAAATTCTGGCGGAAGGATCTTCGCTTTCACTTTGCGGAGCGAACTGTCGTTAGGTCGCAATCGCGCTAAGACGAGGGACAACCCTCAGGGCACCATCCGTATCACGGTCGAGTTGAGCCCGACACACGCACAGCACGCGGTCACGATAGACGAGACGATCCGCAATTTGATCCTGAACGAAATACGCAATATGCTGATGATCAAAACGGAGAACCTGAGGGGTACCGTCGTCTTGCTGGAAACGATAGTAAATCAAGCCATTGTCGAGGTCGTTCGTCATGGGTTAACCTCATGGCGGTTGATCGAAATAACACGTAGCGATAGTTTTGCTGGTGAGACAGGAAGCGGCCCCAAGACGCCCACATTCCAGATCACAGAGCATTTATTGCCAGACCGTTTGAACTTGTTTCCGACGTAGCAGGTGCTTTTTTCGCGGTTGACGAAAAAACTGAGGTCAACCATCTCACCATCAAGCTCACCAAACAAATCGAAAGCCGTATACTGAGGGAGCTCCTTGATTTCAGGCACCCATTTTACCAGATGAGACTGAAGGATGGTGCCTGACCTATCCGTCGGATAATGGGCATTTCCGACGAGGACGATGTCTTCAGGCAACTTGGCCTTACGGACTTTAGCCGGTGGTGGCGGTGTGGACGCGGACGCAGGAACTACCGATGACGATACCGCCGTTGGCAATATAGTGACCGGCGACTGCGGGGCCGGTGCCAGGCTAGCAGGTTTAAACGGTACCTCTTCATACTCGTCGTCAGCGACTTCGGAACGGACTACACCAGCATCAGGCTTTGGCGTCTCATCCTTTAATTCTGTGGTCTTGTCGGGCGTGGGGACAGGAGGATTGCCAAAAGTCAGCGTTTTGACCTCGTACTTTTCCGATGGTGATGGCTTTTCCGGCACTCCATCGATGGCGCATTGCTGCTGGACGCGCACAGCTTCCAAGTAGGCAAGATTAACCCTCTTCTCATGGGGAATATCCTGAAGGATGTTTCCAATGGCTTCCTGTCCAAAGCCGAATGACCGGAGGTATTTGGCTGCTTGGCTGTAATTGTTTGGGTACTGAAAATCGCCCCCGCACTCTATGTCATCGATCAGGGCCTCAACGTTACCGGGGTTGGCGGCATTGATTGTTGTGCATGGTGGTGGGCTGGGGCGCATCCCGTTCATTTCTTCGCGGCGGCGTTCAAGCTCCAGATGGCGGAGCATTACTTCATTTGTGAGCATAAAATTCCTTGAAAAAGGCCGATGGGATGGGACCACCGGCGACTTGGTTTAATGAGTTTGATTAGCTCTCCAACTTCTCCCGGGATGTCAGCAGTATGCGACGGAGCTTCTTGATCATTTTCAGGCCAGCGTTATCCTTGGGTAACAGGAGGTCGGGATCAGCTTGGCCGTCGCTGAACTCGGACGGAACGCCGTCCGGGAAAATGAGCAGCACGTCAAAGTTCAAAAAAACGAACTGAGACAAGCAGTCGTGAACGAACCGGCTCATAGCCATCTGCGGGTCACTCGTGACGAATGATTCTTTTTCGTAAGTTGTGACTTCGTAGTAGCCCAGACCAAGGCCGAGGGCCCCGCCGTTCACCCGCACCAAACGGATCTCTCCGTCGTAATCGGCAATTACTTCTTCAACGAATTTGGGGAATGGTGTTTCCACATTGGCGGCTGTGGAAATGGCCGGAGCGATTTGAGTATCGTCAACTTTCTGATTTTCATTTTTCATTTGGTGTCCTTTTACTTTTTCAGACCGTGATTGGCCTGTATTTTCAGCCATAGTCATTTTGCTGGAATTTGGAAACAGGGCCGGCGCGAAGCATTCCGTCCAAATTTCAAGGAACCGCCTGAACAACAGGAGATTATGACTTCAAAAAAAAGTTAAACTTTTTTCAAACTGATCTTCATCCTCGGACTGTTCTCTTTATGGACTTTAGATTGGCTGGTTTGCCGTTCTGCGCTGTTTCGTGGCTTCCAATGCTCGAGGAGCCTGTCGCAGGTTCTCCCTGCGCACCATGACGCAGCCCAACAATCAACTTGTAGTAGATGAAGGTAATTTCCTTTCGTTGGTTTGGGTGAGACCTTCCCACTACCCAATACAGAAGCTGACTTTTTGGGACTAATTTTCAG
>Ga0206848_1042_pt1 | contig 30821 bp, 32 predicted proteins | sample Alteio_BWOrgCont_18_FD_152635 | JGI IMG/M metagenome (GOLD analysis project Ga0206848, IMG submission 152635) | Enriched cells from forest soil in Barre Woods Harvard Forest LTER site, Petersham, Massachusetts, United States -... | ecosystem: Environmental > Terrestrial > Soil > Temperate forest >...
CCCTGACAGGGTCAATTGGTGTCTTTGGCGGAAAATTTGTTATCTCAGGACTTTTGGATAAACTTGGCGTAAAGTTAGGAAGTGTCTCTACAAGTGAGAATTCAGGCATGTGGAGTATCAGTGAGACATTTACGCCTGCTCAATGGGTCAAACTGAATGCCCTTATGGATCAAATTTATTCTGAGTTTTCAAAAAGAGTTGCCAATGGTCGTCATATGACACCGGAACAGGTGGAAAAGGTAGCTCGTGGGCGCGTGTGGACAGGTGAGCAAGCCCTTGCCTTGGGTCTTGTGGACCAGCTTGGGGGGCTTCAAACCGCCCTTGATATTGCAAAGAAGGAAGCCAGTCTTCCTCCTTCTGCAGGGGTTCAAATATATCCAACACCTAAAACATTTTTGGAAAGTCTCGCATCTCTTTTAGAAAAAGATGAGGAAGAACCTACCCATGAGATAGGCGTATTTGCTGCCTTTTTAGCTCCTTTCAAAAAGATTCAAGCGGTTTTTACACTTCTTCTTTCCTCTGATGAGGTTTTGTATCGATCTTTAGGAGAGATAAAGTAGAAGACTTAGACTTTTCTCATGCTTTCTTAAAGAAAAAGGAGTATACTTACCCAGAGAAAGCAGGATCAAGGGAGGGTCTCATGTTTCGCCTTATATCAGTAAGTCTTTTAGGACTTATGTTCATGAGTGTTAACCTCGTGGCAGTGTGCCATCCTTGTGAAGAACAATGGGCAGCTTGTACCAGGGCAAAAGGACAACATCAAAGTTGTAAAGATGACTGGGCAAAATGCTATACAAAATATAATTGTCCTCAGTGCACGAAATGTGATGATCCTTATAAAGAATGCCTCCGCAAATATTCAAATAACTTTTCATACTGTAGACCTATTGTGGAAACTTGTTACATCACAAATAATTGTTCCCAATGTAAACCTTGTGAGAGAAAATATGTAGAATGCAGGAATGCCAAGCACTCGGACGGCTTTTGCGTTACAGATGCTCAGACCTGCTATTATCAGAATAAGTGTACTATTCCGTTCTATTTGAAGTAAGCCTAAACTTACGAGATTACATAGTATGCAAGTTTGATTATTTGGATCCTCGGCCAAGAAATGCTAACGTTTTCCTATGGAAAACGAAGCATTTCTAGCCAAGGATGACACACAACTCTCAACCCACACCGTGTCATCCTTGGCTAGCAATCCTTTGTTTCTCGGAGAGAAACATTAGGATTGCTTGGCCGAGGATCTATAAATTAGTCATATCATAACCTATTTTTTAAGAAACGTGCACACTGCATGCCATTCTAAACTTTTAATGAGGCTAGGTGTAGGAATAGTTTTTTATTCCCCCTCACCCGGTGATACGCGCCGACCTCTCCCACGGAGGGGAGAGGTGTTTTTACTCATACAACCTTCAGTTTTTCCGCGAGTAAGTCTTTGAAAAATAAGTATGAATTCACCTCTCCCCTTGTGGGAGAGGTCGCCCGACCCGGCTACGCCTAACGGCTTCTCCGTGGCGAGAGGGCGGGTGAGGGGTATAAAAAAGTTAAGAATGACGTTAAATCCCTTTTGCAAGCAGAAACTCAAGAGCGAGGGAACGAGCCTCAACCGTATAGCCAATCTTGTGCAAGGCTTGGAGGAGGCGGGCAAACTTATCGACCGGCAGATCTTTCAGAGGCGTTTCACCAATTATAGAAAGGGTTAAGAGGACAACTTCTCCTTTCCGTTTACTCTCAGTTGCAGAGTCCAATAGAGAAAGATCGTTTTCATTAAACAATGATTTTTCCTGCCGCCATGAAGGGGCATCTCCCTCACCCTTTAGAGGAGAGCCGAGAGGCTCACCCAAGGCTCCTAAAACCCGCCTGAGAAGGTAGGAGTTCATAGCTGCTTTCTCTGGGAAAGTCCGGGTTTGATAAGCCTGCCAGATTTGAAGCTGAGATTCACCCCATTTTGTCTGCGGAAATGCTAAATGAATCAAAGGAAGACAGGAGATGGCTTCATCCGGGGCTTCTCGTACATAAATGCTGCTCCATTTTTGGGCCAAATCTTTATCCCCTTCCTCGAGGGCTCCGCGAATCAAATAAGGGGCAAGGGAGAGGGTTTCAGGGGAGGGGGTAAGTTGAGTCATTTGAGGCTTAAAAATCTCGACAACAAGACCAAGTTTGTTTTCACTTGCTGCGCGCTCAAAAAGAGGGGCCAAGGTTTCAGGAGTGGGGGATTTAAGGTCCTGAGCAATGTTTTCTATAAGTCCACCTTTGGGAGCGTCCTTCAGAAAATTCAAAAGTTTTTCTCCCTTTATGGCGCCTGTATTCAGGGCCATCTCCCCAGCGAGAATTCTTGTTTTCAAAGGCATTTTTTCAGAATTAGCAATCAAGGCCAAAGAGGAAGGTGCCATTTCTTTGAGTGCAGATTCTGGGATATCCTGGCCAATCGAACACCAAAGAGCGAGAAGGAAAGGGGAATTTCCAATAGAAGGCTCAAAAGACAGCTGAATCGTTGGGTCAAACAGGGCATTTAAAAGTTGCGAATCTTCAGGATTTGTTTCACCAAGGACTTCCATGGCGACTTTAGCGCGTTCTTTTTCCCCATTTTCATAAAGACAATAAACATTTTGTCTTTTCCACCCGAGATTTGTTGAAGAGCGGACCAAATTTGTAATCTTCTCACAGGCCTTTTTGGATTCTACTTGCTGCCACTCAAGGTTAAGAAGGATTTCATCCTTATCAGGAAGGTTTGATTCAAGAAGAATCTCTTTGGCTTGGTCTACCTGTCCTGTTCCCATAAGGAGGGTGATGAGACCTTTTTCAAAGGCAGTGTTGTGAAGGAGGGGAGTATATTTTTCTTTAAAAACCTCACTTCTTAAGGCACGAAGTGTCGGGGAATACAGGCGAAGAGGAAGTTTTGAGAAATAGGTTTCCACAACAGGAGGAGGTGTCCCTTCCCAAAACCCTTTGAGAGTTTCTTGAGGAAGAGGAGGTAAAATCTCATTTTTTACAGTTGATGTGTCCTTTTGAGGAACAAGTTGGATGGGCTGAGCCATACCCGTTCCTCTTTCAAAAAGAAATAAAGCACATCCCAACAGCAGGGTTTTATTGAGGGAGTTTCTCATTTGGAATAATTTTTTCAATTTTAACAGAAGGGGCAGGGATTCCCCACATGGATAGGGCAATAATTCCAGTCAAAAGAAGCAACCCCATCATTCCCCATAACGCACGGACTAAGGTCATACATGTCTCCATCAATAATTCCTAAGAATGTTGTATGCTGAATTTAAAAGAATCTCAAGAGGATGATGAAAAGAGGGATAATAGCAGGTAGTCTTTCTTTGACTCTGTGCCCTAAATATTGATGTTTAAGCTGGGTTCGTCGTACACATTTTAACTTAGCCTTCTCAAAACTGATATCCTAGGCGAATAAGGGCTTCACCGATTTTCAAGCCATTGCCCGCTTGAGCATAAATATTCCCTGAGACATAGAGGCCGTTTGCAAACTGAGCGATAAGACCAGCCCCGGGAGCAATTTGGTTATAGACTTTATTGGCGCCTGTGACGACAAGGGTTGAAGGTTCATTGACGAGACCTCCCTTGACCTTATTCTTATTGTCTCCCACAGGGCGTCTTTGAACCCAACCGAGTTCAGCCGTGGGGCGCAGAAGAACGTCATCGACAGCAAATGTCGTGTAAACCATGGCGCCGAGTTCGCCTTGAAAGAACTGAGAGGTTCGGGATTTGATATTCATATTCAAACTCCCCGCCCCTCTTTCTTTATATTTGGACTCATGCATCACCATATAATCCGCCATGATGAAAGGTCGGAATGTGAAAGCCCCACAGATCGGGAGGGTATAACCGAGCTCTAAATTACCTGTAAACTGGAAGGCATGGTGTCTTTCCTTAGCCCTCCGATCAATGGTTGAAAAATGAATTTTGCGCGTTGTTTTAAACCAATTACGGCCAATAAAAGCTTGTCCCTCTAGATAAAAACCACATTCTTCCATCCAGGCTGCATAAAGACCCCCATAAAGACTGTTCATGTGACCCCAGCCACGGCCGTGATCCCAAGAAAAGGGCGTGGTCGAAGTTCCGCCCAAAATCCCAAGGATTGTATTCTTATCAACCTCGTAATCTGCTCCCAAGGCAAGTCCCCCCATGCGGCTCTTGAGATGCGGGTTTCCGTTATGGTTCCCCTTTTGGCTCGTCAACTGGCCATAAGGCTCAAACCACACATTTGTCTTTCCAACTTGAATTCGCCCCGCGAGAGGATGGCGGTTGACCTGCTCCGGACCGTTGCTAAAGCCAAGATTTGCAAAGGATCCTTTCTGGGGGAGCGTTTTTCCCCGAGAATTAAAGAGGGTCCCTATACCCCCAGCAGTCATCTGCTGCGTGACGAGTTGTGTAAATCCAGCTATCCGACCTGGTTCCAGATATGCAAAGTTCTGGGGCATACCCCTTTGGAGTTCAGACTCCATGAACCATGATTGCATTTGAGTGTGACCAATTTGGATCACTGCCGTCATGTTATTAAAGCCAATGGATGACAAGGCTTGCAGTTGGGAAGGTTGGATTTCGTTCAAAGCGTCTTGGTACCCGGACAGGTCTCCAGCTAAGATCAAGTCGTTAAGGGCAATAAAGGCCGGATCGCCTGCCAAATGAGAAAGGGTATCGAGATAGTGGGCCATCTTAAAGGCGTTCGTTCCTCTGTGGCCTGCATACCCAGCAAAGCTTTGATCCTCATTGGGAATGACAGTCACGCTGAGAGGATCATAAACAACTCTATATTTGATAAGACTCGATGAGGTCAAAGTCCCATAAGTTCCTGCGATAAGACTCGGATTATAAGAAGGCCCTATTGCTGTATCCATAATTACATAAGAAGTCCCGACCAAGTCACTCGGAGACGTTGTACTGATAACATTGAGACGCGCCCCACCAAGGGTAGCCGTAGAGGTTCCCGTCGCACTGGCTGGGGTTACCATTTGCACAGGCAAACCCCCCTTCCCAATCGCTGCCTGATGGGTTGCTGTGGAAGAAGAAAAAGTGAGGTTGGCTGTATAGCCTTGGCCTTCATAATCTCCTCCAAAGGTCACACCATTAACACCGGATGAAAAGATACCCCTGCCTGAGAAATTCAAGGTGGTTCCAAAAGCAGCCCGGGTATCATCCATGGACACAATACCCCCCGATACCAGCGTGTTCATCGTCCCTCCACCGCTATTGACAAAGCCTGTGGCTCCGCTTGAAAAGGAGACCATCCCTCCCGATATAGTATTAGTTGTGGTGCCTGTGCCTTGGTTTACAAAACCCCATGTATCCACTCCTGTATAGGATAAATTTCCACCAGAGATATTGTTGGTATGGACCCCTGTGGACTGGTTGAGAAAGCAAGTACTTCCAAAAAGTGTAATGCTACCCCCAGAAATATTGTTAATTTGAGTCCCTGTACTAAAATTATTAAAGGGAGATAAAACATTATTCGTGAAAGAGATCGTTCCTCCAGAGATATTGTTAATTTGGGTGCCTGATTCTGTGTTACCAAAGCCGCTTCCTCCGGCGAATAAGAAAGTACCGCCAGAAACGTTATTAATCATTTTCCCGGCCCCTCCATTACCCACCCCACTTAGGAAAGGGAGACTGAAAGTTCCTCCCGTAAACGTGTTAATCATGGTGCCTGTGCTTTGGTTTACAATGCCGCTATCAATTGTGAAAGTTACACTTCCCCCCGTAAAAGTGGTGAGGAAGGTGCCTGAACTCCGATTAAAAAAGCCAGACCTATCAAAGGTAATGGATCCATTTCCGGTGAATGTGGTACCACCAGTTCCACTTCCGCTATTTGAGATGGCATAAATGGGTAACAATTCTTGTGTATTTCCTACAATTGTAAAGCTGAGGGGTGGGGTAAACCCAGAGGTGTCGATTGTGACCATATTTGTTAAGCCTGAGGGAAGGGGGACATCACCTTGAAGGTAACAGGTTTGACCATTGGCTGTGGGTGCAAAAGTAACGGGTTCAGAGTTACTATTAGCCTGTGAGATTTCATAGGTAAATGATCCTGGTCCTGTTGAAGATCCGCCTATGCTTACAACATTCGCTGCGCTGAGAGGTTCGAAATCAAAAAGAAGCATAAACCCCGTTATAGCGAGACTAGCAGCTCGTAAGATTTCTGATTTTCTGAATTTGTCTTTGATATTCAATTTATTCATTTTATGATTTTTCTTTTTTTATTATTATTTGTAAGTCTAAATAAAACTACAGAAACCAGCGTATGTCCTGTATACGTCTCAACCATACGGAAAAACAAAGGAAAAAAAAACCCAAAAAATGATCACACCGTTTGTTGAGATTGTAGATTAAATGTCGTTGTCGCAATGTTAAAAGACAATGCGAGACCCTGGCAGGTGAAGTTTATGGAGGTATTGGTATTCCATTTGCTCGTTTAGCCTATGGTTTAAATCAATATTTTTCAAAGACATCAAAACAACTGAGAGGGGTGTCTTAAGGTTTTCAAAAAGTGAATGAGGATCCAATAGAACATTGGCCCAATCCCCTCTTGCCCTTCTGATGGGATCGGGGTAGAAGTGAGGCATTCTTAGTCATATACAATTGCTGTCCTATGCTCCTTTCATCTCTTATCTTTTTATTTTTAAAAGGAATTCTGGTAGGTTTTGTGATTGCAGCTCCTGTTGGGCCTATTGGTATATTGTGTATTCGAAGGACCCTTTCAGGAAGTTATGTGCTTGGCCTTGTGACAGGGCTCGGGGCAGGGGTTGCTGATACTTTTTATGGCGCTGTGGCAGGATTTAGTTTGGCAAGCATAGCGGATTTTATAAAACATAATGATTTCTACTTAAGATTTTTTGGGGGATTTTTAATTGCTTGGATTGGGTTTTCTATTTTTAGAGCTCCTCCCCGTCAAACAACCTTAAAGGAAGAAGAACGAGAAACTTTACTTCATGCCTTTACTTCAGCCTTTTTCTTAACCGTTTCTAACCCTGTGACCCTTCTTGTATTTGCAGCAGCCTTTGCAGCCATGGGTATTTCACCTGTTGATGATTCTCTCTCTCAGGCATCCATTCTTGTTTTGGGGGTGTTTGTGGGGGCTTGTACTTGGTGGCTCTCTCTCAGTACAGCTGTCCATTTGATGCATCACAAATTATCCGATACCCAACTCCTTTGGATCAACCGTTCTTCAGGAGTCATGCTCTTTGGATTTGCCATATACATATTAACCAGCCTGGTTTTGTAGGAAACCGGCTTGCCAAAAGGTCCATTTCTAGGTAAGCATGGCACCAGAATTTAATGAAGAAAGGGATATCATTTGTCAAAAACGATTTCTCAAGAAGAGGCCCTCAAAGCCTATCGCGAAATGCTTCTTATCCGCCGCTTTGAAGAGCGAGCAGCCCAGCTTTACGGAATGGGGCTGATTGCAGGATTCTGTCACCTTTATATTGGCCAGGAAGCGGTTGTTGTGGGGATCCAATCTGTGTTGGAGCCTCAAGATTCGATTATTACAGCCTACCGTGATCATGGCCATATGCTCGCAGCCGGAATGGATCCTAAAGGGGTGATGGCAGAGCTGACCGGCCGTATTGGAGGATATTCTAAAGGCAAAGGCGGCTCCATGCATATGTTTAGCCGGGAAAAAAACTTCTTCGGGGGTCATGGAATCGTAGGTGCGCAGGTTCCTATAGGAACAGGTCTTGCCTTTGCCCATAAATATAAAGAAGATAAAGGGGTTTGCGTGACCTCCATGGGCGATGGGGCTGCAAACCAAGGCCAAGTTTATGAGTCTTATAACATGGCAGCGCTTTGGAAACTTCCCGTGGTCTATGTCATTGAAAACAATCACTATGGTATGGGAACGTCTCAAGAGCGCTCTTCTGCTGGTCCTAATTATTATGGCCGAGGCCAAGGCTGGGGGATTCCTGGGGAAGTCGCGGATGGTATGGATTATGTTCAAGTGAAGGAAGCGGCAAAACGAGCTCTTGCTCATGCTCGCTCAGGCAAAGGGCCTTATATTTTAGAATTAGATACTTACAGGTATCGGGGGCACTCTATGTCTGACCCTGCAAAATATCGGACAAAAGACGAAGTGGATACGGTTAAGATTAAACGCGATCCCATTGACCATTTTAAAGACTATATGATTAAGACTTTTAAAACAAAAGAAGATCAATTTAAGGTGATTGAAGATGAGGTTAAAGCCATCGTTCTTGAAGCGGTTGAGTTTTCAAAAACCTCCCCAGAGCCTGATCCTTCTGAGCTTTATACAGATGTTTTAAAAGGTGAAAGTCTTTCTTCATGATACCCCTTCTAAGTGAGATGCCCATGACAGATCAATCCCTTGCCTCAATGACCGTTAGAGAAGCCCTTCGCGATGCGATGGCAGAAGAAATGCGCCGTGATGAAACCGTATTCCTCATGGGTGAAGAAGTGGCTGAATACAATGGGGCCTATAAAGTCAGCCAAGGTCTTTTGGATATGTTTGGTTCAAAGCGTGTCGTAGATACTCCCATTACAGAACATGGATTTGCAGGTCTTGGCGTAGGGGCTGCCTTTGGGGGACTCCGGCCTATTGTTGAGTTTATGACCTTTAACTTTTCCATGCAGGCCATGGATCAAATTATTAACTCGGCGGCTAAGACGCTTTATATGTCCGGTGGGCAGATGGGCTGTCCGATTGTATTCCGAGGCCCAAATGGAGCAGCATCCCGTGTGGGGGCCCAGCATTCCCATTGTTTTGCGAGCCTCTATGCCCATTGCCCTGGCTTAAAAGTTGTAAGCCCTTATAGTGCAGGTGATGCGAAAGCACTCCTAAAGACTGCAATTCGGGATCCAAACCCTGTCGTTTTCTTAGAAAATGAACTCCTTTATGGTCATACCTTTGATGATGTGTCTCAAGATCCAGATTTTACCTTACCGATTGGGAAAGCCCTCATTCGGCGGGAAGGAAAAGATGTAACCATTACTGCTTTTTCTATCATGGTTGAAAAGGCTTTGAAGGCAGCTGAGACTCTCGCTGAACAAGGGATTGAAGCGGAAGTGATTGATCTAAGATCTTTAAGACCGTTAGATGCAGAAACGATTGTTCGCTCGGTCATGAAAACCAACCGGATTGTCTCAATTGAAGAAAGTTGGCCTTTTGCAGGCATTGGTTCTGAAATTGCAGCGTTGATGATGGAGCATGCCTTTGACTATCTGGATGCGCCTCTCGTGCGGGTAACAGGAGCTGATGTCCCTATGCCCTATGCGGCCAATTTAGAGCACTTGGCATTGCCGCAAGTTGAGACTATTGTAGAAGCAGCAAAAGCTGTGTGTTATCAGTCATAATCTAAAAAGGAACCAGGGATGTCTATTGAAATTTTAATGCCTGCTCTTTCTCCCACCATGACAGAAGGAAATCTTGTCAAGTGGCATAAAAAAGAAGGAGATACAATCAAGGCTGGCGACGTTATCGCCGAAATTGAAACAGACAAAGCCACGATGGAAGTGGAAGCGGTTGATGAGGGACATCTTGGAAAAATCCTTGTTCCTGAAGGGACAGAACAAGTTAAGGTGAACCAACCTATTGCCATTCTTCTTGAAGAAGGGGAGGATGCATCCGCCCTTGATAAAGTTAAAACAGCAACTCCAATGCCTGAGAAAAAACCAGAAGTAAAGGCTGAAACCCCTCCACCACCACCTGAAAAAAAACCAGATTTAAAAGTGGTACCCCAAGCAACGTCAATGGGCCAAGAACGTGTATTTGCAACGCCACTAGCGCGGCGGATTGCGGATGAGGCCCACCTTAATCTGGGATCCATCCCAGGGTCAGGGCCCCGGGGAAGAATCATTAAGGCTGATGTGGAACAAGCCTTAGCTCAAGGGGGTACAGCGACTCTTTTAAGGCCACAGGCACCATCTGCCATTTTGACTGGCTACGAACCGGAATATGAGATTATCAACCCCTCCAACATGCGGAAAGTGATTGCAAAGCGCATTGCAGAGGCCAAACAAACCATTCCTCACTTTTATGTGACTGTGGATTGTGAAATTGATGCTCTTTTGAAAGCCCGTGAGCAAATCAATGCACGGGCAAATGGGGCTTACAAAATTTCCGTCAATGATTTTGTGATCAAAGCTTGTGCTATGGCCCTTGAGCATGTCCCTGAAGCCAATGCTTCATGGATTAATGAGCAGATTTACCAGTACAAATCAGCAGATATTTCAGTTGCTGTGGCCATTGAAGGGGGTTTGATTACGCCAGTTGTACGAGAGGCTGAGAAAAAAGGGTTTGGTGAAATCTCTCGGGAAATGAAAGATTTAGCCACCAGAGCCCGCGAAGGAAAGTTGAAACCTCAAGAATTCCAAGGGGGAACATTTAGTCTTTCTAATATGGGGATGTATGGGGTCAAGGAATTTAATGCCATCATCAACCCGCCTCAAGCTTGTATCTTAGCCGTAGGAATGGGGGAAGAGCGCCCTGTTGTTAAGGGAGGACAACTGACCTCAGCCACCATGATGACTTGTACTCTCTCGGTTGATCACCGTGTTGTGGATGGAGTCGTGGGAGCAAATTATCTCAAGGCCTTTAAAGACCTCATTGAAAATCCTGTGATGATGGTGTTGTAGCAGAGTCACTTCACAAAAATATGTGCTCTTTTTTAAGGACAAAGTTGATTCTTCAGTTAAGTTAAAATCACCTCTCCCACAAGGGGAAAGGTGAAAGCATTTGAGGTTTTCAACCTTTCTTAACTTTTTTATGACATGATCAACTTCAGAGGGACCTTACAACGTGGATTTCTGATGAGAGAGCTCATTCACTTTTTATGCATAGCCCTGATGATGCTCGCTTTTAATGTGCAGAGTACCGCTATTATTAAAGATGAACCCATCCCCCAAGAGTCCAAAAAAGAAGCCACGCCTCTTCCTCCAAAAACTCCTCCTATGCCCTTACAATTTCCTCAATTTATAACAGTCATTAATGATACGGCTGAAATTGTTGATTTTAAAATAATTGTAACCCCTTATTCAGCGCAACAGAGCCATTTTCTACCCTTACAACTTGATCTCCTGGCAAGGCCAAATGTAAAAAAAGGATACCCCCGTGCAGGGTTGGTTACTATTCAACCTCTTCAGTTTACAACCCGTGCCTTACCAAACTGGGAACAAGGAAAAATCACGATAGCAAGTCACGCAGGAAACACCACATATTGTAATAAGCCTGTTCAACGAGGCCATAATCTAAAAATAACTTTCTTTAAAATATTTGGTGGTCAAATAGCCTGTACATTAGAATAAAAAATTAATCTAAATTTAACGGATATCGATTAACATTATAAGAGAATTGATTTAATCAGGGAGATTATTATGAAATACCTTATATATGCCGGTATATTGCTTGCGATGACAGGGCCCTCTTATGGGATTACATTCACCAATTCAGGGCAAAATAATTATATAGATGTTAATGTTTCAACAGTTAATACAACAACGGGAAAGTCTAATGACCTTTTTCTTAATAATGTGAAGATAGATCCAGGCGAATCTGGGTCTAGGCCAATATTTGATAAGCTATCTAAAATTCGAAATGACCTAAGAGGCAAACTCCAGAATGAAAGGGTCGATATTACTGTTTATGCAAAAGTTCAAGGGGTAAATGTAAGTAATGTGCATTGCACAATACTCACAATTAACGGGCATAAATCTGATAAAGATCTTAAAAGTATTGCGAGTGGAAATGTCATTTTCACAAATACTGATTGCAACCTGGTTCCCCAAGGAAAGTAGAGTCTATAAAAATAACAATTTGCCTAAAACCCGAACATGTGATCGAGGCTAAAGTTTCCATTCTTTTGGCGGAGGCCATGATAGCCAAAGAGGCGGCAGGTTTTGTCTTGAATAACCACATACCCTCCACGTGCCTTTTCCCGATCGGTCTCAGAAAAAGTGTCCTGATAAACCCACAAACGGGACCCGCTTTGGGGGATTTTTAAGGATGCTTCAGCAATGGCCGTCCCCTCTTTTGTGTAAAGTACAAGCGTTGTATCTGAAGTTGCATGCCAAGGGGTGGAGGTTGGATAAATTAAATGACAGAAGGTCTCAATATCATCATCAACCCTTAAAAACAGACCCGTCGTGAGTCCTGGAGGTGGGCCTTTATAGGATTGGGGCTCATTCTTATAAGTAATGGCTGTGTTAAAGATGTGGCTCCCAAAGCTTGTTTCTGCTTGAGCAGCAAGGGTTTTGTGCTCATACCGGAAGAGGCCATGGAGCCAGCCATCAGCCTCATCCCCCTTGTCAAAATCATAGACGAGTTCAACATGGCCATAATCCTTTCCAAGCTGAACTAAGTCATTGACGACGAGGGCTTGTTGATGATTCCGAAGGAGATTGCCGAAAGAAAATGTTTCTTTCAAGTTCCCTTCCTTATCATAAACGAAAGCCCGAAGGGGCATAGCCTTAAGCTCACGGCTCATCGGTGTTGGAAGGACTGAGGTAATAAAGTCATCTGTCGGCAAGAGAGGCGCAGGTAAGATATACCCTTTCCCAAGAATTTCTTTTATCTCCTTAAGTTTCGGGTCGGATTTGAGATCATTCCTCTCCACATTCACATGGGCCATGCAGCGATACCCTTTTTCATTAATGACTTCGTACCGGGGACGGACGAAGTAATGACCAGCTTGGATTTCAATTTGTTGCGGCCAATGGGCATGAGGAAAATACTCAGTAACATCAAGAGCATAGGTGCCAAAAGGAGGAATATCTTGCTTGAGGTGCACGGACGTTGAATCCCCCATCAGGTTCAAACTCACCCCTTTTGCAGGGACGGGAACAGGATGACTATTTTGAAGCCAGAGAATGACCTTCTCTCCTTTTCGGGGGGCGGGGAGGCCTGCAAAGTAAGCTGGGGGCCAAGCATTTGCATCATGGGTAGCAGAAATCGCTCCCTCATCATGGAAAGTATCAAGGGCGTATTTGACAATGCTGTGGCCCTTTGTACCCGTGATATGGATAAAAAGTTGACCTGTAAAATCAGGAAGATTAAAGCGTTTTTTAACATCCCGGCTATCAACGATAAGGGAGTGCACAGAAGGAGGAAGGGTTTCTTCCCACTCAGCAAGTTTTTTTCCTTGATTATCAAATAGAATTGCCCAGAGTTTGCAGTCTTTTGATCCATACTTGGGCCAGTAGTTAGCGCTTTTCACACGTGTATGCCACCCTCCTTCTTCACGGAAAAAGGCAAAGTTTGTCGAAAAATTTAAATCTGAGAGATAGTTTTTTGGATCCACCAGCATCTCATCAGGAAGGCGTAAATCCCTCAAACTTAAGACCTTGCAAGAAGAAGGCAGAAGATGTCTCATTTGCTCTAAATGTTTCTCAGGCTCAAAGGACAAAATAAGTAATTTCTGAGGGTTATCTTTGTGAAGCGTTGAAATTAAGGCAGTGTTCGGTTTTAAAGCTTCCACAGCTTGCACATAAACACGGGCAGGGGCCTGAAGACCCGTCATGGCCAAGAAATCCTCAAGATGTCCTTCAGGGTCATAAAGGGGAGGGAGAGGCTCTTTCTTAAAGGCATCTAAACGTGCTGCAACCATCGGGTGTCCCAAGGCCTTGAAAAAAGAACAAGGTTTTTGATTTGCAAAGGTTTTGATGTTTAAAACCATGGGTTTCTCCTACCTAAAGTTTCATCTTTTCACGGACGAGGGCTGCTATCTTTGCTGTATCATTAAAGGGTTTATAAGTCCAGGAATCAATGGATCCTTGAAAGATGCGGACAATGCCGTCTTGGACAAGTCCTTGAATAAATTCTTTGGGCTTTGTATCTCGATGGCCGAGAAGCGGAAGGATGTATACAGGCTTACCCGTAAAGCAGGCTTCGCAAACCATATTCACTGAATCATCCGTCACAAAGATATAATCAGCAACACCGAGCATAGCAAGATAAGGGTTCACTTTTTCCAGGTCCACAAGGAAAATATCAGGCTCATTCATAAGGGTTTTTTTTAAGATGTCTTGGAAAGGGGTCCGAAATGAAGGGGTCACCAAAACACTTCCTTGCGTTTTATCTCGGATCAAAAGAATGGCCTGGAGAAGGTTTTCGAATGCCTCCTGGGTCATTTTATATCGGTTCGTGTTTCCCCCTAAGAGAACCGTACTATAAGGACGAGGAAAGTCTTTAAAAAGGGCTCCATAGGTTTTAACCCCCTCCTTTATTTTTTGAGGAGTTATCTTATGAATAGCCCCTTTGGTTGAAACCACATTAGGGCCACTCAGATGATCATGTTGAGGGGCTACGATAAGATCAAAGGCCTTATGATTAAACAAAGGGTTTTGGATATGGACGCAGAAGGTTTTTCCTTGAGATTCCTTCTTTATCGCAAGAGCAAGAGGGGCTGATCTTCTCCCACAACTAATAACCAGGTCAGGCCAAGGGGGGGTTAGAGGATCACTTTCTTCTGTCAGCTGTTCCAGGGGGTTTCCAAAAGGCAAGCTTAACCACCCCCAAGGCCACTTCCGTTTACATGTTTTATGTTGGGAAGAAAGGCCAATTGACTCAGCCAGTCCAATAACCTGGCTCTTCATTCCAGGATATTCATCCGTAATGGTCCAGCATGTTTTGGGAGAAGCAGTCATCATCTATTACGCAGCATATTCAATATAAAGATCATTCCAAACTGATTTCAACGCATCAATCAACTCATCAATCATTTGATCCGTATGGACCGGCGAAGGAGTAATACGAAGCCGCTCTGTGCCTCTTGGGACGGTTGGATAATTAATGGGTTGTACATAAATATTATGATTTTTCAAGAGTTGATCAGAGGCAAGCTTGCATTGGTGCGCATCTCTCACCAGGATGGGAATGATGTGGGATGGTGTTGGGATAAAGGGAATGCCTGCTTGGATAAGTTTCCTTTTAACTTTACTGACGGTTGCTTGGTGCCTTTCCCTCTCAATTTGACTCACTTTAAGATGTTGGATACTGGCAAGGGCTCCTGCAGCAACGGCCGGTGGCATAGAGGTTGTGAAGATGAAGCCTGAGGCAAAACTTCTCACAAAATCAATCAGATCTGCTGAGGAGGCAATATATCCCCCAACAACACCAAACGCCTTTCCCAGAGTTCCTTCAATAATACTGAGGCGGTCACTTTGTCCTTCCCGTTGGGCAATTCCGCCTCCTTTTTGGCCATACATGCCAACAGCATGAACCTCATCAATAAAGGTTAAAGCATTATATTCCTCAGCTAAGTCACAAAAGGCTTCAATGGGAGCTATATCCCCATCCATGGAATAAACCGATTCAAAGATGATTAACTTGGCTCTCTCTTTAGGATAGCGGGATAAAAGGTCTTTCAGATGACGAGGATCATTGTGATGAAAGATTTCTTTGTGCGCACGGCTATTTCGAATTCCTTGAATGATGGAGGCATGATTATGAGAATCAGAAAACACAACGCATTCTGGGAGATGGGTTGCAAGGGCACTAATAGAGGCTTCATTAGAAACATAGCCTGAAGAAAAGATAAGGGCTGCTTCCTTATCATGAAGGTCCGCAATCTCTTTTTCTAAAAGGACATGAAAATGGTTTGTTCCTGAGATATTACGCGTTCCCCCAGCTCCAGCACCAACCCGGTTGATGGCATCCGTCATGGCCTTGAGTACTTTTTCATTCTGGCCCATGGCGAGATAATCGTTAGCACACCAGACGACTACCTTCCGGGGCTGCCCTTCATTATAGTAATAGGCATAAGGAAAATCCTTAGCACACCGCTCAAGATCAGCAAAGATCCGATACCGTCCTTCGGTTTTGATATCCTGAAGTTTTTGCTTAAAAAAGTCAGCGTAATCCATAGGGCGCGTATCAATTGGTAAAGACTTGAGAGTAACCTAAAGGGGTTAATCAGAGGATGCAAGGAATAAAGAATAATCGGGAGGAAAGTTTTGAGATTTTTCCTATCGATATGCTCTATCGCGGTGGACCCGAACCTCTGAATAAGTGAATAATGAGAGAGACTACAAAAAGCACGAGGAAGATAACAAAAAGAATTTTAGCAATTCCTGCAGCTGCTGCCATGACTCCTGTAAAACCTAATATTCCTGCAACAAGGGCAAGGATAAAGAAAAGTAAAACTAATCCCAGCATGACAATTTACCCTGTTTGTATTTATTCTATACTTACATTATAGCTAAATAACATTAATTTTTTGTAAAACAGAAATATTAAGTGTGTCGTTTTAGGAGAGAAGATTCTTTTTGCGCCCATATATCATGCGGTGTGTAAGTTTCCCAAAAAAAGTTATGTTATTTCCGTGGATCCTCGGCCAAGAAAAGGTAAGCCCCTCCTGCTTGCAACCTTTTCTAGCCAAGGATGACACACTTCTTCCAACACACACTGTGTCATCCTTGGCTAGAAATGCTTTATTTTCCAAAGGAAAATAATAGCATTTCTTGGCCGAGGATCCAAACAATCAATAAACTTATATGCTGTGTTATAGCCTATTTCTTCTTTCTTTTTGAAACAGCCTTAGGAGCCGCTTTAGGAGTAGGTTTCTCTGCGGGCTTATTCGATTTCTGGGTCAGCTTATTGACTTGTTTTTCTTCCCAATTTGGATCAGCAAAAGGAAGAACCCCGCTTAAAAAAGCCAGATTCCCGGACCGAATAAACCGATAAATGATATAAATCCCTCCCCAAAAAAAGATGTATTTGGGCCAGAAATTGCTTCCATGATCATAAATAAACCAGATCCCTGTAAAAACAAGGCAGACGAAGAGATAAACAATGAGATCGAGATAAAACTCTTTCTGTCTTTTAACATATTTTTCAGCATCTTCTTTTTTCATATGTGTCTCCAAAATCTATAATCTCTTATATTAAGATAAAAAAATTAAAAATATGTTAAATCCATCTCACGTTACATAATAAATATTATGGTTTATTATATTATGCGCTAGGAAAATCGTTTGTTTGGGAAGTGTAGGTTGAAAACCTGGCGCCTCCTTCCTTTTTGGCTTTATACATCGCTCTGTCTGAATTTCGGATAAGGACTTTAAATGTATGGCCATCTTCAGGAAAAACAGAAATACCCAAGCTTGCAGGGCAGGTTAATTCATTTTTTCCAAAATCGTAGGCGCTTGATAAAGCAAATATTATTTTTTGGGCAATCGGTTCAATGTCGGTTTTTTTATCTAAGTTGTTGATTAAGATAACAAACTCATCTCCACCTATGCGAGAAACAGTATCTTCTTTTCTTAAGGATGATTTAAGGCGTTTGGCGACTGCTTGTAAAAATTTATCTCCAAATCCATGCCCATACTTATCATTTAGATATTTAAATCCATCTAGGTCAATATACAACACTGCAAAATGATTCTTTCTTCTTTTGCTCGATAAAATGGCTTGGTTTAACCTGTCTTGAAGAAGTTGGCGATTAGGGAGTTTAGTTAAGAAATCGTGAGTTGCGTTTTGTGCCAGTTTTTCTTCTACGATTTCCCGGCGTTTTATTTCTTGATGAAGGTCAGCATTATTTTTGATGAGGTCTTTATTTACGCCTTGGATTTTTTGCCTTGAGGTTTTCAAGTTCGTTAGGAGTTGCTCATTCCGTAATTGAAGGTATATCGCATTAAAATGAAGTTGGTAATAGGATAGAGCGACGCGAAGGGTATAGTATGTATAAAGAAGAATACCTAAACCAAATAAGATAAAGGCAGAATTCTGGAAAAGAAGCCATATAGATATGGGAACCACAATAACAATGGCATAAGAAAAATACCATAAGGGAATTAAAGAATAACGAAATTGAACGCCCGTTGAAAAAAGAATTAAGGTTAAAATACCAATAACCATGGATTCAATGGGGTAGCCATGAACGAGAATAAAAAAAAGGAATGTCCACACAGCTCCTGATAACGTTCCCCAGAGCATAATCAGAAATGGAGAAAACCTTGCTTTCTTTATCTTTGGAGAGAGAAGATTACTTTTAAAATAGAGATAATATAATGAAAGCCGCATCAGATATATTAAAATAAATGTGGCCACCCAAAGATGAATTACCCAGGTTTGTTTTGTAAATAAAAGCAAAATATAAAGAAGAATCCCGACGCCAATCGAGATCCAGATGTTTAAAAGCCCTTTATAAAAGGCTTTATCAATAAAATCATGTTGAATTTTTTTATAAAGGGCTGATGATAAGGAAGGATATTGAAGTTTCTTAAATAGATGAGTGAGTTTAAGGGGCATGTAACAATTTGCTGTTGAGGTCATTTCTCCTATATGAGATGTTAACATGAGAATCTTTAATAAAATCTTTATACGCTTTGACTTTAAGTTTTTTGTTATACCATTTTGCATTCAAACAATGAGTAGGAAGACGAGGCGAGGGGCGCGGAGCGTATTTAAATACGTGAGCACCCCGAGCGTGATGTCTGACGCCCTCATTGTTTGAATGCGAACTGGTATTATTCATAAAAAAAAATTCCCTATATACATAGGGAATTTTTCTTAAACTAAAAAAACGATAACAATTATTCAGAAGCAGGTTGCTGCATTGATTCCTTCATCATCCCTTCTTTCATTGGGGGATGTTGGACCATGTTTTCTTTCCCCATCTCTTTTCCACCCATTTCCTTATGAGGGGCTTTATGATGGGTTGGCTTATGGTGCTTTGGCACATGATGCGTATGCTTGTGTTTATGGCCCTTATGATGCTTCATGGGGAACATAATAGCTGTATTCAGATTCTTAACACCGTGGTGATGTAAGAATGACTTCATTTCATGCGTCATAACAGCTTGGAAGAAATTGGCCCCATGAAGGTCGGATCCTTTAAAGGAAGCCCCGACGAGAACAGCGCGTTCAAAGTTAGCGCCTCTGAAGTTGCCTCCCTCAAGATTTGCATCTTTCAGAGCTGCTCTTTCAAAGTTAGCTTCACTTCCATTAGATCCCATGAGGTTTGCTCCTGAGAGATCAGCCCGTTCAAAGTTCGCCATATGTAAGTTTGCATTAGATAAATTTGCGTTTGCAAGATTTGCGCGCTCAAGATTTGTATTCTCAAGATTTGCGTTCATAAAATTAGCACCAGCAAAGTTAGCCTGCATAAGGTTTCGACCTGCAAGGTTCATCCCTTGAAGATTACATTGTGGGCATGCTCCAAAGGTACATACTGTCTCAAGGCTTTCGCCAGTCCCTTCCATGGATGCACATCCAACAAGGGCAATGGCGCTTATACCAAAACAGAGTCCTATGATTCTAGATTTCATTGATTCCTCCTGTTATTTTTGAATCGCCAAAAATCTAGCATATAAATAGAATTTTAGCAAATTTTTATAGAAAGGAAGCCTTTCATCAGGATTGAAGATATGAAAAAAGGGAGAAATGCTCTCCCTTTTTTAGAAATTAAATAGCTAAAAGAATTAGTGCTTTGTTGTTTTACAGGAAATTTTAACGCGAACACTCCGCCCTTTTGAACTCACATCATAATAATGTTCATTCCCTTTTGCGGTACGGTCGATGGATTTTACCTCAAAATAAGGATCGCTAATAATAGCATTCAGATGGGGGTTTGTTGGAAGGGGATCTTTGAGAGTAAGTTCTTTTTTGCTTTCTTTAATTTTCCCGTGATGAATAATCAAGTCTTTGATATCCTTTGGTTGGATGTTGTGAAGTCGAGTTTGTGCATCCATGAGGAGATGTGGAACAGTCATAGGTCTTCCTCCTTGAGTAATTGTTAGACTCATAGAATAGAATAATAAATTTAATATTTCGTAAATTGAGTCAAAATAAAAATAGGAATCATCTTTTAATACAAATGAGGAGAGCTAATTTTGCAATTTTTCGAGAAAGGCTTGCCTTTTCAGCAACATTGAAACAGCATTTTAGAATTCATTTTTATTCAATAATCTCGTTGTCAAGTGTAGGAGAATTTTGTTCAAAGTGCGTTTCTTCTTCGCTTTGAGCATGTGTTATTGGAGGATCACCCATCAGATCATCAAAGGCGCTTTTAAAAAGAAACAAATAGGAACCTCGTGAATTTAAAGGTGGGGGGGTGTTTTGCCCTTCAACGAGAAGGGAGAGCACTTCACTGGGCTGAGTCCCTAATGTTATTTTGGCGGTTATGGGGGCTCCCTGAGCCAGAAGTTCTGTCAATGCATCACGGGAAGGAAGTTCTAAAATTGACATATATCCTGGAGGATTCTCAGATCGAGTTTCCTCCCTTTGGTATAAAGGGGTATTTGGAAGCTGGATAAGAGATGGAGGTGAGGTATTCTGATCATTATCCGGTTCCCACACTGTCCAACCTTTCTCTGTTGTTATTATAAAAAGGCAGAGGAAAAAATATAAAGAAGTATAAAACCGAATTTTCATGTCCTAAATCCTTAACGAGGTAATGAATCCAAACGTATCATTTACCCTAGAGAATGTGATGAGATTATTCAAGGAAGAAACATCTTTAACGCTTTATACAAGTTCTGAATAAAGTATAAATTTTAATGTGCTAGAAAGTACAGTCTTTGGAGGGGTCACAACCTTTTGGTACTTGTGATAAGCAACCCAGAGCCTGGGCAGCTTGTGATCCGATGCCAAAGGTTGGGTGACTGGTACACGTTTTGTAAGATTCACAGTCGCTTGCGGTACAGGTTGCTTTGCAAACCGAGGCCGTAACTGTAAGACTTAGGCTAAATATGAAAAGGGCCAGAAATTTCATCATTGAGAGTGTCTCCTTTAGTAATTTATTTATTATACTCATTAATGATTAATACTTGTTTAAATAAGCCAGTGTGCAAGTTTCTTCAAAAATAAGTTAAGCTATATGGTATGACGCCCATGGATCCTCGGCCAAGAAAAGGTAAGCCCCTACTACGTCGGGGCAACCTTTTCTAGCCAAGGATGACACGGTGTGGGTTGCAATTATTGTGTCATCCCTCGATCAAGTCGAGGGCAGGCTCTTGGCCGAGGATCCAAATAATCAAAAAAAGTTGCACACTGTGTTAAATATATAAAATGAAGAACATTTTCTTGGCTTGGCCTTTGTCCAAAAAAGTTTTAAATTTTTTGAGACTCATGCTAAATAAAACCCTTCATGTTGACTTGAGATAAAACCTATGATGTCCCTCTCACCCCATACCTTTGTCGCGTGGCTTCAGGAAGCTCCTCCCGAGCTGTTGGCTCTGGCGCTTCTCTTGAGTTGTGGGATGATTATCCTCGTGATGCTCCGGTTCTTTGGGCCTGTGGGGCTTATGGTTTATAGCTCTCTTGCGATTGTGGTTGCCAATCTTCAGGTTCAAAAGGCCACCCCCTATCATTTCTTTAATGAGCCCATTGCTTTAGGGACGATTGTCTTTTCCTCAATCTTTATTGTGAGCGGCATTTTGACTGAATATTATGGGAAGGCCCAAGCGCAAAAGGCCGTCTGGCTGAGTTTCACGGGGATGATCGTTGTTACCTTTTTTATGCTGATCACGATTGGGTTTAAGCCCGCGGAAGGGTTTAGGGAAGTTCATGAGGCCATGTGTACTCTCTTTCTTCCAACCCCAGCCATCATTGCAGCCAGTCTTCTCGCCTATGCCATCGGGCAATTTAATGATATTTGGATTTTTGCATTTCTTTCAAACCTAACTCACCGGCAGTTTTTATGGCTTCGCTCCTTTCTCGCGACGTTGATAGGGGCGTTTTTAGATAATCTTGTCTTTAGTGTGCTGGCATGGATGGTTTTTGCGCCTACCCCCTTGCCGTGGCGTACAGTCTTCTTTACATACATCTTAGGAACCTATCTGATCCGTGTATTTGTAGCCCTTATCGGTATTCCTTTTGTTTATCTGGCAAGGCATATGGTTAAAGCATGACATCCCCGAATTTTAATTTTGAATTGATTTACGAGTCCCCCCATACTAAAGCGCGCCTGGGAAGGCTGACGACTCCCCATGGTGTGGTGGAAACGCCGGCTTTCATCTTTTGCGCAACCAAGGCTGCCATTAAAGGGGCAAACCCTGAATGTATGCGGCGTGAGAATACCCAGATTATTCTCTCAAACACCTATCACCTCATGCTTCAGCCAGGGTCCGAGCTTGTCGCGCAAATGGGGGGGCTTCATAAGTTTATGGGCTGGGATGGCCCAATGCTCACCGACTCCGGTGGGTTTCAAATCTTTAGCCTCGGTCACGGCTCTGTTGCGGAAGAAGTGAAGGGGAGGCGCCAGTCTTCTCGCCCAAAAAGTCTTCTTAAAATTCAGGAAGAAGGGGCAACCTTTAAATCATATATTGATGGGAAAAAGCATACGCTGAGCCCTGAAAAATCCATCCAAGTTCAACGGGACTTAGGGGCTGACCTGATTGTTGTTCTTGATGAGTGTACCCCTTTTCATGTGGATAAGGTTTATACAGAAAAGTCCATGCATTTAAGTCACAGGTGGGCCGAGCGCAGTCTTAAGGAATTCCAGAAAGGTCCACCGGGTATCCAAGCCCTTTACGGTATTACCCAAGGAGGGGTTTACCCTGATCTGAGGAAGATCAGTGCTGATTTTGTCAATAGTCAGCCTTTCTTTGGCCATGCGGTTGGCGGCTCTTTAGGGGCTCATAAAGCGCAAATGGTTGAGGTTATTGAGATGGCGATGGACCCCCTTGATCCATCCCGCCCTGTTCACCTTTTAGGAATTGGCGGAATCAGCGATATTTTTTATGGGGTTCAGCAAGGCATTGATACCTTTGATTGTGTCCATCCCACCCGCCTTGCTCGCCATGGGGGGGCCCTTGTTCCAGTTCATGTTTTTGAATCCCTTGAAGAAAACCCTCAAAACAAGGAGCATCTTAATCTTAGGAATGCGCGCTTTCGGGAGGATTCTCGGCCTATTGATGAGTCCTGTGAGTGCCAAACCTGCAGGACACTTTCTCGTAGTTATATCCATCACCTCCTTAAAGCAGGGGAACTTTTAGCCATGCAAGCCCTCACCATTCATAATGTTCATTTTATGAACCGCCTTCTTACGAGTATTCGCCACGCCATTCGAGAGGACAGGCTTCAAGAAGAACAAAAGAAATGGATTGGGTAGGGGTATAAATTAAAGTCCTGTGTCATGTGTCTAGGAAGATTTTTGAGAGTATCCTAGAGTAGTGACAACGATTTAAAATCTTGGGTAAATTTTTAGGTTGCTTGGATCCTCGGCCAAGAAATGCTATTATTTTCCTATGGAAAATAAAGCATTTCTAGCCAAGGATGACACCGCGTGTGTTACAAGCAATGTGTCAACCCTTGTCACGCTATCCGCAACCCTCACTGTGTCATCCTTGGCTAGAAAAGGTTGCCCCGACGTAGGAGGGGCTTACCTTTTCTTGGCCGAGGATCCATGGGGAGCCACAATAAACAAGGGATTGAACAGGCATATTCATCATCATTACTTTAGGAATACCTTCAGATTTTCAGCTCATTAAGAAATTATTTATTTTTTTAAGTTACTTATGGATAGACAAATTGAAAAACAGAAAAGGAAACTTATCATGTTTAATAAAAAATTTCTTCAGACATCCACCCTATTTGGAATCTTCTCTGCATCTCTCATGATGGCAAATGTCCCAGAGGCAAAGGCGGAGGTGGCGTGTAGTTGCACGATCACTGGCTTACCTCACCCGCCACCCTATAAGCCAGGGGAAACGATTACTTGCGCCGGATCAAAGGAGCAATGTGCTTCCTTATGTAAGCAATTTAAGGACCGAGAGAACCTGAGCTTCTATGCTGCTTATTATAAAGAATGTCCATTACCTAGTACATGCACCCGAGACGACAATTTTCCGGAGTATATAGAATGCTTTTCCCGTAATACAAATGGGAAACAACAGTTTCAGTCTGTACGTTGGACACTGATTGGGGAATATGGCTTGTTGGGACCAGTGGGTTAGGTTTAATAGGAAGGAACATTCATTGTGCATAAAAAATTTATCAAATCAGCGATTTTAATCGGAATCTTTTCTATCCTTAATGGGGAGGCGAGTTGCCTTGAAACGATAGAAACATGTCAGGCAAAGTGTACCCCAACGGAAGCCGAATGTTATAATACGTGCCAACAAACCGATGCGCCGAAATATGTTACTTGTGCTTTGAATAATTGTGGAGATGTGAGGGTGAAGTGTATCCTAAATTGCCAAGGACTTATACCTGGGGATCGGCGAGGCTCCTAAACAAATTGAGAGGAAAGATCCACCCCACTTGGCGTCATCCCGGATACTAAGGTTTTCTTTGCTTTCGCTACGCTTAAGCAGAAAACCTTAGTATCCGGGATGACGCCATTTTGGTGGGTTGCAATTTTTCCGGCACAGTAGTGGAAATAAATTCAAGATGACTCCTTTGGATGGTCAGGGTAATTGTTATTAGCCTAGAAAGACTTTCAGATACTCCCGTTCTTTGAGAAATGATTACCTCTTCCCATCCTTCCACACCCACGAAACACTTTCCAAAAGAGGGGCGTAGAGGTCATCTTTCAGAGCGATTCGAAGACTTTCTTCTTCCTCTAAACGAGGCAGGCGAGCGAGGTACTCGATATGGGGGGCATCTTTGATCAGAACAAGCGGTGTTTGCTCAGCTCCTTCCCCCATGGCAAAGACAGAAGCAGCCGCTAAAGCATCTAAGGTGTTGATTTGAGTGACACGGAGGGGATTTCCATAGATGTCAGGCTTACCCACATAACTATGGAGAGGGATAAACCCACACCATCCTAGCCCAATTCCAGTAACTCCGCGGCGAAGAGGGGTTGTGTGACTGTCTGTAATAACAATCCCCAAGTGTGTTATGTTATCTCGTTTCCGAAGATACTCCCAAACAAACGCAGCCGTTGCCTGAATATCCTGAGGATAAAGGATATAAAACCCATTTCCATTGGATTCATCAATTCCAGCAGAGGGAATCAGAATATGATTCGTTATAGTGAGATAAATATCATAAGGGTTGGGGGTCACATTTTCGAGATATCCATCGGCCTCATTACATATGAGTTGATATTTATCAGGCACACTTTCCTTTGGAATAACCCGCCCTTGGCATAGGCTGATAATTTTAGAAGTGATGGCAATAACCATTTGCTCTTCAAGGGGAGGGATATAAGCATCAAGGATATCCGCAAGTGACTCGCCAACTTGGATAGGGTGGGTTTTCAGAGAATAAATGTTCATCGTTTGATTCCCTTGAATTGAAGTCAATATAGAGTGAAGTAGGAGATTTCTTACTAAAGAGCAAGAGGGATCGTGTCTTTAAATATGATATGTTTACAAAATATTAATTGCTTATAATTTATAATAAAAAATGGTAAAATATGAGGAGGGATTAATATGTATAAAACTTTAATATTTACAGCATTACTCTGTGCGCTCAGTCAACCTGTTTTTGCGGCTTGTACTCTTAAAGAACCCGATGATGGCTGTCCTTGTGGTCAAGCCAAAAATTATGGCATTGGAGCTGATTGTATTGAATGTTTTTATGGGCGATGTATATGACTTTAAAGGATAGCTACATAAGTTCTGATGGAATTTAATGCCCAACTGCAGCGCCGCCATCAACGGGGAGAATGGATCCGGTGATCCATGAGGCCTCATCAGATGTGAGATACAACAGGGCAGAACAAATATCTGTTGAGCTTCCGGGGCATGACTATCCATGGATCCTCGGCCAAGAAATGCTATTATTTTCCTATGGAAAATAAAGCATTTCTAGCCAAGGATGACACAGTGTGTGTTGGAAGAAGTGTGTCATCCTTGGCTAGAAAAGGTTGCCCCGACGCAGGAGGGGCTTACCTTTTCTTGGCCGAGGATCCAAATAATCAAAAAACTAGCACACTTCGTAACTATCTGATTTTGATCCCTTACCAAGCCTACTTCTTCTCATCCGTACCAATCTTGATGGACACATACCGTGGTTCGCCATCCTTATTGATAAGAAGGAGAACAGATTTACGGTTTTCCTTTTCTGCTTTTTTCAAAGAATCCACAACATGTTGCGGGGCTTTCACTTCTTCTTGACCAATTTCCATGATGATATCACCAGCACGAATGCCTTTTTCAGCAGCTGAACTCTTCGGATCAACGCCGACCACAAGAACTCCTTGAACATCGGCTCCTACATCAAAACGTTGGCGAATTTCATTGGTTAAAGGTTGCAAAGTCATCCCATGGATTTCAATTCCTTTGACAACTTCTTTCCCCCCATCAGGTGAAGGGATGACGCCAGCCTCTTCAGCCTCTTCGAACTCACCGATTTGAACAGGAACTGTCATGATCTTTCCTTTACGCCATAAGGTGACAGGAACTTGAGATCCAACAGCCATTTCGCCTACAATCCTTGGGAGGTTGCGTTCATTTTTAACTTCTACATTGCCAACTTTCAAAATGACATCCCCTGACTGCAGTTTGGCTTTAGCTGCAGGTCCGTCCCTGACAACGCTTCCCACAAGGGCACCCTTTGTATCTTTAAGTCCTAGCCCTTCTGCAATGTCATCGGTGACAGGTTGGATATGGACACCAAGCCATCCGCGCTTTGTCCGCCCATATTGACGAATTTGAACCACGACTTTTTTGGCCACTTCTGACGGGATGGCAAATCCAATCCCGACACTGGCTCCCGTTGGAGAATAAATGGCTGTATTTACGCCGACGACCTTCCCATTCATATCAAACATGGGACCCCCTGAGTTACCCAGGTTAATGGAAGCGTCAGTCTGGATGTATCCATCAATGTAATCGCCAGCCTTTGTTCGGGTTCCAATGTCCCGAGCAAGGTGAGACACAATGCCTGTTGTGACAGTGCCACCTAATCCAAAGGGATTTCCAATGGCAATAATGCGATCACCCGTGCGCAGTTTTTCTGAGTCCCCCCATTGAACAAATGGGAGTTTCTTATCTGTATTCACTTTGAGGACAGCAATATCTGTACGGCGATCACGGCCCACAAGTGTTGCCTTTAGTTCCGTATTATCATTTAAAATAACTGTAATTTGATCGGCATCAGAAACCAGGTGGTTGTTTGTAACAACATGACCTTCTGCATCAATGATAAAACCCGAGCCTACAGCACTTGAATTTCGAGGACCTTCAGGCTGCATACGATCTAAAAACTCCTTAAAGAAATCTTCCAAGGGAGTTCCTTTAGGGAGCGGCATATCTAAGCCTTGGTCAACCTTGCTACCCCGAACAAGAGTGGTTGTTGAAATGTTGACAACGGCAGGTAAAAGAGGTTCCACCAAATCCGCAAAACTATAGGGAGCTGCAGGGGGAGTGGGTTCGGCAAATGTTACATTCATTAAAGAAAGGGAAAACAGCGCTGTAAACAATACCTTTTTTGAACAGAACCGAATAGTCATTGAGTTACTCCTTACGATTTAAATACTTAAAGAAATCATCTTTGGAAGACATAATAAAGGTAGTTGTTTCATTATTCAAGGCTGCTTTATAAGCATTTAAAGATCGGTAAAAGTCAAAGAAATTAATATCCTTTCCGTAACTTGCTGCAGCTTTTTCAGTCACATAAGCATCTCCTTGGCCTCGAACAATCTCTGACTGTTTTGTGGCTTCAGCAAGGATAATGGTCCGTTCTTTGTCAGAAGTAGCCCTGATTCCTTGCGCAATTTCATCACCCCGAGAGCGGAATTCTTGGGCTTCTTGCTTCCGTTCACTGATCATCCGATTGAAAATGGCTTCGCTGTTTTCTGTTGGCAGATCTGTTCCCCGAAGCTGAAGATCAACAATTTGAATGCCAAAAACCTTAACCGCTTCGTTCATTTGATCTCGAATGGTCTTTGAAATCTCGGCCCGTTTTGGGGAGAGAACATCTATCAGCTTGACTTGACCCAGAACACTCAAGGCAATGGATTGATTTAAAATACGGAGGCGTTGTTCAGCGCCATCAACGTTTTGCACAGTTCGATAGAAGAGAGCAGGGTCCACAATCTTGTAAAGGGAAAACGTGTCGACCAAGAGTCTTTTCTGGTCAGAAAGGGTCGCAGGGATGGAAGCGAGATCGAAATCCAAAATCCGATTGTCATAGCTTTGGACATTTTGGAGAAAGGGGATTTTGAAATAAAGCCCTGGTTCTTTAATCACCCGGATAAGTTTACCAAACTCAAGCACAAGAGTTTGCTGGGTTTGTTGGACAACAAAAAGAGACCCCATCAAAATGCCAAAGATGACAAGGATAGGAATTGCGAGTACGATGAATGATCTCGAGTTCATTGATTTGTCTCCTTCGGCTTTTCAGGCTTATTCTTCAGTTCTGGGAGAGGCAGATAGGGAAGGATTCCCTGGCTTTGCTCCCCATTCACAACGAGTTTCTGGGTTGTTTCTAAGATAGATTGCATGGCGTCTAGGTAAAGTCTTGTTTTTGTGACAGCTGGGGCTTTCGAATATTGGTCAAAGACCAACATAAAGCGAGAGGTTTCTCCATCAATGTCGGCCATGACTTTGGCTTTATAAGCCTCTGCATCCTGGATGATCTGCTTGGCTTGTCCGCGTGCTACAGGGACAATGGAATTCCGGTAATATTCAGCCTCGTTGCGTTTCCGCTCCATATCTGCTTTAGCGCGTTGCACATCAAGATAGGCATCAATAACTTTAGTCGTTGGTGGGGCTACTTTTAAAAGTTCAACTTGAGAAATTTCAACACCAAGCTTGTACTCATCTACAAGTTTTTGAAGCATTTCACGAAGTTGAATGTTAATCTTGCTTCGCCCTTCAGATAAAATTTGGGCAATAGGAGTCTGAGCAATCACGGCCCTGACAACGCTATCGGCAGCAGCTCGGATTGTCGATTCAGGTGACTTTACATCAAAGAGGAATGCTTCTAAATCCTTAATGCGCCAGTTCACTGCAAACTGAACGTCTGCAATGTTTTCATCCCCCGTGAGCATGAGGGCGCCTTCGCCGGCAAGGCCACTGGTTGCAGGTTGACTGACGTTTGTGTTTGTCAGGATATTAATGGAGGTAACGTTCCGGATAATCGCTGATTCAATAGGGGCGGGCAGGTGATAGCTCAACCCCGGACCTGTGGTGCGAACCCATTTCCCGAAACGCATAATAGCGGCTTGCTCGTCTTGTTGAACAGTATAAATACCTGTTAAAAGCCATAGAAAAAAGACGCCGCCTGCAATATACCAAAGGGCACGTCCATTGGATCTTCCATTTTTGGGAAAAAACTGTTTAAATTTATCTTGGCTTTTTTTGAGAAGGTCTTCAAGATCTGGGCCTTCATCGCTTCCCCGCTTTGGTTTTCGGGTCCAGGAATTGTTGTCATCATGATGTCCCCACGGGCCCTCATCATCATCCTTCATGCTCATCTTAAGCCACTCCTTTTCAAAATCTTAATTTGGCACTATAGATGATCTTAGAGTGTTAAGCAATCCAGAAGGGTGTTATGTCTTTAGAGTTACAAGTTAAAACAAGATTGAAAGAACTCATTGATCCTTTTACCCAAAAGGACATCATCAGTTCAGGAATTCTGCAAGGATTACACGTCACCCCTGAAGGAAAGGTTACCTTTACCTTAGAAATTAACACGGAATATATGAAGGACGGGATAAGTCTTAAAGAAAAAGCTGAATCCCTTTTAAAGACAGTTCCAGGCGTGTCAAGTTTTCAAATTGCCCTTACCAGTAAGCGAAAAACCAATAAATTTATTCGGAAGGGAATTCAGGGGGTAAAACATATTATTGCCGTTGCTTCTGGAAAAGGAGGGGTTGGAAAGTCAACAACTGCAGTGAATCTAGCCTGCTCCCTTTCCCAAAAGGGGCTTAAGGTAGGCCTTTTAGATGGGGATATTTATGGCCCTTCAATTCCTAAGTTGTTAGGCATTACACAAAAACCCACCTCTGATGATGGTAAAATAATTAACCCCATTGAAGTTCATGGTCTGAAGTGCATGTCAATAGGGCTGATGATAGGTGAAAGAATGCCTGCCATTTGGCGGGGACCTATGGTCCAAACTGCATTTCAACAGATTCTGCGCCAGGTGAAATGGGGAGAACTTGATATTCTGGTCATTGATTTACCCCCAGGGACGGGGGATGTTCAGCTGACTCTGGCTCAAACTGTCCTTCTTTCAGGGGTTATTATTGTATCCACCCCGCAAGACCTTGCTTTGATTGATGCGAGACGGGGCCTTGAAATGTTTGTAAAACTGGAGATTCCCGTATTAGGCTTTGTTGAGAACATGAGTTATTTCCTCTGTCCCCATTGTGAGGGCCGCTCTGAAATTTTTGAGCATGGAGGGGTTCATAAAGAGGCTGAGGCCCTAGGCATCCCGCTTTTAGCTGAAATTCCCCTTCATATGTCCATACGGGAGGCCTCTGAAAAGGGAGTGCCTCTTACGAATCTTGAATCCTTTTATGAACCTTTAACCCAAAAAGTGTGGAAAAAGTTAAATAATATTAACCCCGGTTAATATTCACATTTTCCAAATCTCAAATAAAAGTATGCCGATTATTTATTGCAAAATATAAATATATGTATGCAGCATATAAACGGCATTTAATCAAAAAATAAAAACTCCCTTAATTAAATATTAATACTTATGTTTTATTATGATGAAAAATAATACTTGTAAAAAAATATAAGTATTACGGGAGGTTATCATGATAAAGAAAGTTGCGCTTGCTTTGAGCGTAAGTTCCCTACTTGGGAGCGTGAATTCTGTCGATGCACATAAACACACAAACTTTCTTGAGGATAATGGGTCTAGAACAGCTAAAAGAACCTTTATTCCAAAAAGGAATAATTTAGAAGAGGATTTAAGAGATGTTGGCGGGACGCGTCAAACTCGCTCTCTTTCTGAATTTAGAAATGAAGGGTCTATCTTAACAAAGACATTGGTTCCTAATCTC
>Ga0206848_1057_pt1 | contig 30710 bp, 21 predicted proteins | sample Alteio_BWOrgCont_18_FD_152635 | JGI IMG/M metagenome (GOLD analysis project Ga0206848, IMG submission 152635) | Enriched cells from forest soil in Barre Woods Harvard Forest LTER site, Petersham, Massachusetts, United States -... | ecosystem: Environmental > Terrestrial > Soil > Temperate forest >...
GTTTTTTCAAGCAAGGGCAGGGTGGTTTGCAGGGCTCACTTCTCTCGAAATGGCAGTGTTCGGTTACTCCTGGATAAGCCTGTTTTTTGCCTGTTTTTTATTGGTGGTGATAACGGCCGGGACAAGTCCCCTGACAGGCCTGATGCGTAATCGCTGGCTGCGTCATTTGGGGGTCATCTCTTATTGCGTCTATCTGGTTCACGGGCCGGTGAATGATTTTGTGGATTATTACATTTATAGAAAGGACACAAACGTAAGCAATTTTGGGGATGCGACAGCGGCGCTCCTGAGCTTTGCAATTGTGTGGCTGATAGCCAGTGCGTCCTGGAGATTTTTTGAGAAGCCCATCATTGCCTGGGGACATTCGTTTCTCTATGGGAAGCGCAAAGCGTCGCGCGCGAGCGAAGTTCAGAAGGACGAAAAGACGATGATCGCGACTTGATTCGCCGCAATCGGTGAAGGTTTACGGCCAGTTGTCTATGGCCTTGCGCAGGTCATAGATGCTGATTTGGCGGCTGCCTTCAAGCCAGTTGCCCATGCGATAGGCTTTTTCCAATTTGTCCGCCAAATCCTGGTAGTACGGTTTCCCGGCATCGCCGATGGCGCCCAGGGTGGCGACACCTTTTACCTTAGCAATATCCGAAGGGAGGGAGACGTTGAAAGATTCAAGCATGGTCGCCAGATCGACGTCCAGTTGGCGAAGGATGTCGGCCTTGAGCTTTTGCATGGTGGGATCGTCTTTGTGGATGGCGAGAGCCTTGTTGACGAGCGTGACCGCGTTGGCGAAGTCCTGCTTTTGAAAGGCGTCCTGGGCCTGCTTTTGGATATCGCCAAAAGCGTCCAACTGTTTTTGGGCGCTGTCCCGGATGCTGGTGGCCGTGGCATCGCCCGGTCTTTTATCCAGGGCGGCCTTCGCCCAGCCCACAGCGTCGGCGTAATTGCCGCTGTTCACATCCGCCTGCGCGTTGTTGATGGCATCGGTGTAAGCCTGTTGAGTGCCCTGTTGAGTTTTCGCATCCGATTCGAGCCGCTGCATCTCGGTATCGTTTTTATAAATGGCGAGGGCTTTATCGGCTTCCGTAATGGCGTTGGCGTAATCACCTTTTTGTGAGTCGGCTTTGGCGGCGGCAACGGCGGCATGGTAATCATCGAGGAACTTCTGCGCCCGATCGCGCAATTGGGACGCACTGGCATCGCCGGGTGTTTGTTGCAAGGCTTCATTGGCGTAGGCCACCGTATTGGCATAATCACCATTGCTGAAGGCGGAGCGGGCGTTGTTGTAACTACTGGTGTAAGCAGCATGCAGTTTCATCTGCGATTGCGCCGAAGCTTTTAGTTTGAGCATGGCGTCGTCATTTTTGAAGATGGCCAGCGCCTGGTCCGCTTCATTTTCCGCCGTGGTAAAGTCGGACTTGCCAAAGGCGTCGTTGGCGGCCTGCACGGCGGTTTGATAAGTACTGATTTGTTTTTGAGCGGCATCGCGCATGTTTTTGGCGTCAGCGTTGCCGGGAAATTGCTGGAGCGCATCACTGGCCAGGCTGATGGCTTTATTGAAATCCGCATTGTCGTAGGCGGCTTTGGCGCTGGTCATGTCATTGTTGTAAGCCTCCTGTTTGCCGGCCTGCGCCTGGGCGTTCGCTTTAATCTGCTGCATGGCCGCATCGTTTGGATAAATAGCCAGCGCCCGGGTGGCTTCCGTATCGGCGTCCACGAAATTGTTGTTCTTGTAGGCGAGGTTCGCATGGTCCACGGCGGTATGATAATCGGTCAGGGTGGATTGGGAGTTCTGCTCAATCTGTGAGGCGGTGGTGTCGTTCGGCTCTTTTTTTAGAGCGGCCATGGCCCACGTTAGGGCGTTGGAATAGTCGTGGCTGTTAAAAGAGTCCTGGGCGTTTTTGATCGCATCGCCGTAACTTTGCTGGAGCTTCATCTGCATCTGGGCGTTGGCGATCAACTGCTGCATGTCCGGGTCGTTGGCATGAATGCCCAAGGCCTTGTTCGCTTCATCGATGCTGTCGTTGAACTTGCCGGAATTGAAATCACTTTGCGCCTGGCTGACGGCGTTGTGGTAGGCGCTTTCGCGCATCTGGGCCTGCATCTTTTTCCAGCCAAAAATACCTCCGACAACTAAAACGATGACGAGGACAGCCCCACCCCCAACCTTGATAAGCTTGGGCATGAGCTTGCGCATGGCTTCGGCGCGTTCGGCGCTGGCCTTGGCCTGTTCCTCATCCTTAATGCGTTTCTTTTCGGCGGCTTCCGCGGCAGCTTTACGATCGGCTTCTTCGCGTACTTTACGCTCTGCCTCATCACGGACGCGCTGTTCTCTTTCCTTTACGAGGCGTTCGGCATCTTCTTTTTTCTTCTTCTCTGCCTGCTCGGCGGCGATGCGGGCGCGCTCTTGAGCATTTTTTCCATCCTCAACCCGCTTTTTCTCAAGGCTCTCGGCGTCTTGCTTTTTCTTCTTTTCGAGCTCTTCGGCGGACATCTGCGCGCGTTGAGCCTTTTCGTCTTCGACGCGCTTTTTCTCAAGCGCTTCGGCGGCGACGCGTTTCTTTTCAAGTTCGGCAGCGGCGGCCTGTTGGGAGGCGATCCGGGCGGCATCCTGCTCCATCTTGAAAACGTCCGCGGCTTTGGTCTCGGCCTCGTGCTCGTCGTCAAATCTCGGGGGCGCGGCCACGGTCGCATCTTCCTCGGCATCGTCCGGTTTGGTGACGATCGTGGTGGCTTCGTCAAAGCTCGCGAGAAAGTCTTTGAGCTGATCGCGCATGGCGCCGGCACTGGCGTACCGGTTCTTTGGGTCATGGGCGAGTGCTTTGCGCAGGATGGAAACAAGCTGCCGGTTATTTTTAAAAACCGGAAAGTCAAACGAGCATTCCTGCGGATTGTTAGCGCGCTTGAAGAAGGCGATCCAGGCCTCGGATTCCTTTTCCGGCAAGCGGGGAAAGGGAAGTTTTTTGGTCAACGACTGGTAGAGGGTGATGCCGATGGAATAAATGTCTGATTGCGGAGAGCCGCGGCCGCTGTCCTGCGTGGCAAATTCCGGCGGCATGAAATCCAGCGTGCCGGGAACTTGGCCGTGAGTGCGGGTCCCTTCCTCATCGTGGGCAATACCGAGGTCGAAAATTTTGGCCTTATTGGGAGCATTCAGCGGGGCATAGAGGTTGCCGGGCTTGATGTCACGGTGAATGATTCCGTTTTTGTGCAGATGGTCAAGACAGTCGAGATAGCAAACGAATATCTGGCACGCTTCCACTGGGTCCATGCCGGAGTCCGTTTCCCTGATCCGGTCGCGGAGGCCCGCGCCGGGCATGCCATCGAGATATTCGAGGATCAGATAATACTCCCGTTCATCGTCGCGCAATTTGACCTCTACGAAGTCAATATATTCGGTAAGGTGCGGATGAGCGGCGTCGCGAAGAATTTTAGCTTCACGCACGAAGCGGGATGATTGCCCTGAGCTAAAGAGCCGTTTGACGGCGACGTTGCGGCCATCGCTGACCCGGCGGGCGAGATAGACTTCGCCGAAGCCGCCTTTGCCGAGCCAATCGGTAAATTCATAAGTTTCGGAACCGTGCCGGAGTTTGCGGTAGCCGATCTGCTCAAATTCGGCCATGAGTTCGGCAAACGTCTTGAAACGTTCATTGCGGTCCTGGGCAATGCATTTGTTTACAAAACTGCGGGAATGGGACAGGACCTTGAAGACGGGGTTGCGAAATTCAGGGACGGGAGGCTGTTTACCCAGCCAGCGAATGAAGTAACCGCGATCGGCGGCCTCGCCCAATTGCGGAAAGGGCAGGGACCCCGCCAGTGTGTAATGCATGATGACGCCGAAGCTGAAGATGTCCGACTGTTCATCACCACGGAACCCGCCGTGCTGCAACGCAAAATCGGGCGCCATGTAGTCAAACGTGCCTTTGGCACCCGCCGCACTGCTGGTGGCGGTAGCTTCGCCGTCGTCCTGCCGGGCAATGCCGAAGTCAATGAGCTTGGGAATGCCGGCGGGTGTGATATAGATGTTCGAAGGTTTCAGGTCGCGGTGAATGACACCGTTTTTGGCAGCGTAGCCGAGCGCCTGTAACGTCTGCGAAAGAATTTCCTTGGCCTGCGGCCACGGCAACCCACCTTGATGTTGTTCCAATAAAGATTTTAGCGGCTGGCCGTCGAGCAGCTCCATCACCAGGCAATGGATATCTTCCTCCAACTCCTTTTCACGCCAGACGAAAGAGTCCTTGTAGAGGACGATGTTGGGGTGGTTGAGTTTGCTCAGGATCTCAATTTGCCGGCGGAACTGCTGGAACTCTTTATCGTGGCCAGTGCTCTTGAGACGCTTGAGGGCGACGAATTCACCATTCTTAAGGCCGGGGATGTCGCTCGCCAAACAAGCAGCCCGATAGACGCGCCCTTCCGCACCATCACCGATGACTTCCAGCAATTCATATTTGCCAAGGATGTTGGAGCTTTGCGCCATTTATCGAATATTTTTAGAGCGGCTCCGGCTATTCATGATGTGCGACGGTTTCCTCTAAATCTTTGAGGAGCTTGGCGCGGTTGTTTTGGTTGAGCAGCCCGCTGCTGGCGAAGATGGTCTGCAGTTGGGCGATGGTGGTGAGATATTCCTGTCGCTGTTTATCGTCAAGCTGGCCGTCGTAACGGACCTGTTGTCTGGCTTCGGATGTCTGGATGTAGGGATCGTTGGGACGTTTGATGTTGAACCATACGAGCATCTCTTCAAAGGTGGCATTGGCCTGCTGGAGCTGTTTTTGGTTTTGGACCGCATCTGCGCCGGACTTGGCCCATTGATTTATCGCCTGGAAAGGAGGTTTGTTGACCAGTGCGGCATTGGCGGGATCCGCCAGGGTGCTGGCCGCCGCCTGCCAGTTGCCGGAGCTCTTGAGGGCCTGCAGTTTGCTGAGAGTTTGTTGCTCGCTGTCAGCCTGCTTCAGTAATTTGGCGAAGGCCGCCTTGTGCGCCAGTGCCGTGCCCTGGAGATTGCCGACAAATGAGTAGTCCCCGGACGCGAGTCGGCCTTTTGCATCATTGAAAGTCGCTTGTTCAGTCTGGCATTTTTGGGCCAACTGTTGGAACGTGTCCACCGTGGAATAGTTCTGGCAAATTTGCAGGGCATAATCGTAATCGCCTTCATTATAGGCGTGCTGGGCGGATTCATAATCCATCATTTGGCTGCTCTGCTTAATGATGTCCTGGGCGGTGGGATCGTTGGGACGGATGGCGAGCATTTCCTGGGCTTTCGCGTTGGCGGTGGAAAGGTCATCATTCTTCAAGGCCGCTTCTCCGGCACGCCAGGCGGCCTGATATTTTTGGTCGTCCGCAGATGATTCTGAAACTTTTTGCTGCGCGTTGTCACGCAATTCGCTGGCCGATTTCTCGCCGGGAATATATTTCAAAGCTTCGTTGGCCCAGGCGAGCGCATTTTTGTAATCACCGTTGCCATAGGCGGTGCGGCCATTGATGAAGGCGGTCCGCCATGAGTCCTGATTTTTCAATTGCCCCTGCGCGTCCGCAGCCAGTTTCGTTGCCGCCGCGTCACCGGGCATCAGTTGCAAAGCCGTAGCCGTGTAAGAAACGACTCCATTAAAATCACCTTTGCCCCAGGCCGCCCGGGCGTTGTTCATGGCATCATTATAACCGGCCTGAGTTTGAGACTGGCTGGAACTGGCGGGCGACGGGGCAGGGGTGGTTGGCTCGGGCAGCGGAGGAGGAGCGGTTGAGGCAGCGGAGGCCGTGGCTGGCGCTGCTGCGACTGCCTGAGGCGGGCTGGATCTTGATTTGACGGCAAACCAGATTCCTACGCCGACTGCCAGCGCGGCGACAATGCCAATGATAAGACCAATGGGAAAACCTTTGGCGGGAGTGGGAGCCTCCGACTTGTCATCGTCGATGGTTCTTTTTTGGGGAGTCGGGGCGGGTGCCGGTGCGGCCTTTTTTTCTGAGGAACGTTTTGCGTCGGCGCGCGTAATAAAATGGGTTTGAGTCTCGCCGACCGGGGTCACGGGGTCGGCAAATTTTTCAGGCGACGCAGGTTTAGCTTCTTCCTTTTTGGCCTGTGAATCCGAGGTGACGGGCGTTTGAGGCGTGTCACCGCGGATATCATCGCTGTCCGATCCGTGCGGGGTGTCCGCGGCAGGCACCGGAGTTAGCGGAGGCATATTCGCCAGCAAGTCCTCAGGCGGGATGGGTGTTTTATCGTCATCATCCGGCACTGCAAGACGGGGAGCGCCGGAAAGGTCACGGGCTCTGACAATAACCACGGTACAATTATCCTTGCCGCCGGCTTCATTGGCCGCATTGACGAGAGATTGGGCGATAGATTTTGCATCAGTACGCAGCCCGTCTTTGATGATTTTGGCGATGCCACTATCCGGCACCATTTTGCACAAGCCATCCGAACAGATCATGAAGATATCGCCGGTGGAAACATCCACGGGAGTCTTTTCCAGTTCCACGGATTCTGTGAGGCCGACGGCGCGAAGCAACTCGTTTTGATATTTGGCCGGGACCTTTTCAATAGGGATGCCCAGCTTGGCGGCCATGGCATTGACCGCCGAATGGTCAACGGTGATTTGTTTGAGCTCGCTGTTGCGATAGCGGTATAAGCGGCTGTCTCCGGCATGCATGCCGACGGCGCGGCGCGGGTCACGCGGGTCAACGACCAGGGCTACGATAGTGGAGCCCATCTGGCCGACAACTTTTTCATCGGCAAAATCCTTGATCCATTTACTCGCCCGATTGGTAGCTGCGCGGAAGACCGCAACGCGCTTGGGCAGAGTGTCGTCATCTTGAGCGGTAGTCTTGCTGAAAACCTCCTGGAGAGTGGTCACGATGGTTTCGCTGGCGATGTCGCCGCCACTTTGGCCGCCCATCCCATCGGCTACTAGAAAGACGCCGTGAGCGTCAATTCTCAGACACGCGTCCTCGTTATTTTTGCGCTTTCGGCCAATGTCAGAAACTTCGGCCGTCTCAAAATATTCCCCGTTCATGATTCGCTTGTCCGGGTTGGAAGTTTAGCTCTGTTTGGAAAACAACAATATCGAATGTTTCTTGTAATCAGTCTGCAAGTCAATTCAAAAAACGAATTTTCAAAAAAGCGCGTGCTAAAATCGGTTTTCACAACTCTTTTTCGCGCTGGTTTTTACGCGCCAAAAAATCTGTAAATAAAGTGGACACCCTGTGTCTCAATTGCTACAGTACCCGCCATCAGTTCGATTTCGGGCGCAGGCTGAAAAACAGAAGCTATGAAGACCAATATTCAAAAGTGGCGGAGATATTTTTTTTGCCAGTGTCAATGGATTAGGTTTACAGCGGCCGCAATATGGTGCGTATTTTTTGCGGCTACCGGCCCGAAAGCGCACAGCCAATCGACATCGTTGTCCACCAATTCTTCTCCCGACACGGCTTCTGAGACATCCACCAACAGTTTAAATTCCACGAACGAAATTGAACTGCCCCAACCGGCAGTTTCCTCGTCCCCGCCGGCCTCAGGTCTCATGGCCTATCCCGCTCCGGTATGGCCGGGACAAACGGTTTCAAATTCAGCAGCAGGGGTTATGGCCTATCCGGCGGAGGCGGCGAGCGCGAGTGCCAAGGCATCATCCGGCACAATGGCCTGGCCAGCTCCTACCTGGCCGAGCCAAACGAATTCAACTTCGGGTACCATGGCTTATCCGGCCTCGATAGCCCCGGAGAGTTTGAGTTCCAAGGCGTCGGGGGTCATGGCTTACCCCGCTCCTGTGTGGTCGAGCCAGACGAATTCAACTCCAGCGGCTGAACAATCTATACCTGCGCCTGCGGCTCCTGCTGCGCCCGCAACACCACCTCCGCCTGCACCCGTTGCTGAACAACCGACACCAGCCGCTGCACCGGCTCCCGCGGCAACAACTGAATCGGCAACGCCTCCGACGCCTCCACCTGCACCGGAAGCAGTCCCGACACCTGCTCCCGCTCCGGCAGTTAGCGCGGAACAGTCAACTCCTCCTCCGCCACCTCCATCTGCGCCGGCGACTGAACAACCCGCCACCCCAACAACGGAACAGGCCCCTGCGCCGTCCGAAGGGTTTTCGATGGCACCGCCGATGTTAAAACCGCCCAGGGTGACTAAAAATGAGGTTTCTGCTTCGTTCGATTTTCTTTATGGCGAAGGGAAAGTGTCTTTGCCATTAGGATATTCTTTGAATAAGGCATATAACACTTCGGGTGCCGCTATTCCTGTGGGAGTAATTACCGTCCCGAGAAATTCATTATATTACGGCGCCACGATTTCTTATTCATATGGGCAGGCGTGGTATCTTGACCTTTCAATCGCTCAAGGGGACTCGTCAGGAAATCAAAGCATACCGACCGGGCGTTTTGGAGCTCTTGATTCTTCGTTTTCCATTGATGACACGTGGTATCAGCTCTATTTGAAATACACATTTCCACAACTTCGCGGGAAACGGTTTTCGGCTTATCTCCGCGGCGGTGCCAGTTATATCACGGCAACATTGAATGACAATGGGGGCAACGGCACCTACACACAAAATGATAAAACAGATGACATCCTTGGTAACATCGGCGCAGGTTTGGCCTACAATTTATTGGCCACGCGTCATCACCTTCGAGTGGATTTACAAGGCGAAGTCGAAGGTTTTGGCGGGGAGAGGACCCAGAAGTCTTTGGAAACACTTGAGGATGCTGGAGGCCTGACGCCTGAGAGTGTCAATCTTGACAATACGATTTATGGTGGAATTGGCATAGCGACGTTGCGTTTTGAAGACAGTTTTGGAAAAACGGGGTTGTTTAAGATTTTTGGAGAGGCGGGGATAGAGGGACGATACACTTTGATTGAATATTCAGGCGGCGGTGGAACTCCTTCTGAATATCTTTGGGGTCCCTATATGAAGCTGGGGCTTCGTTATGATTTCTAATTAACTGTTCTAACTGGTGCGATGTTATGAAAGGTACAAAATTTGTCCTTGGGGTGTTGGCGTTGGTCATAGGCGTTATTTCGTCTGCGCCGGCACAACTTTTATTCACCAATCTTACACTCTCTTCCAATTCTAATCTTGTTAGCGGGGTGGCTAACAACAATCTGAATGCGGTTGCTTATGACGGCACGTCAAACTTTCTCGCGGTGGGCGCCAATCAAGTGTTTGTTTGTGGCGACTTTAATACCAACCAAACATGGTTTGCGGGTCCGAATTGGACGGCAGGGCATGTTCTCTCCGCCACCAATGGATTAAGCCTGGATGCAGTTACTATCGGAAACAATTTATTTGTGGCTACGGGAGATAAAAACACAATTTTCAGCGTGACAAATGTCTTCGCACAAATTGGTGGCTGGTCCAGTAACGGAACCGTTTTTAACAATACGGTGATCGCACCCGGAATCGCTTACAACGCAGGAGTATTTGCAGCCGTGGGCGAAGCGCCTCTCATTAGCTGGACAAATGCGATTCAACCAAAGACGGCATCCTGGCCTGCGGGGACCCTGGGTGGGCAGGATTTTATTGAATCATTTCGCGGTGTGACAGCCTACGGCAACAATAATGGATTTGCCGCCTGTGGTTTTTACTCGGATCTTCTGACGTCTACTAACGGCTCGTACTGGGTGCCGGTATCCGGGCAATCTCAGGAGCCTCCACTTTATGGAATCGCTTCTGATGGACCCGGGCAAACCTTGGTTAGTGTCGGCGGATCCGGCAGCGGTATTATTCTGATTTATACCAACCGGGCCCAAACCTTCCCGGCTAACGGTGCTTACGATACAAATTTTATATCTCTTACCAGCGCATCTCAATTGAACGCGGTTGCCTATACCGGCTCCGGATTTATAGCTGTAGGTAACAGCGGCGAGGTTTTGACTCTGACGAATTTGAACGGGACGTGGAAGACAAATGGTGTTTATTCGCCGGTCGGCTCTGGCATTAATTTGAACGGGGTTGCTTTTGCCACCACCGGCAACATGGCCGGCGTCGGAGAATTGGTCGGCAGTTCGGGAACAGTGATTCTTGCGGGCACACCTCCGCCGTCTCCGATTAACGGCGTGGGGGCAACCAATTGCGCCAATTATCCGAATGCGGCCGATAACAATGCACTATCAGCAACTATCGTAACGGATGCGAATCATCCTGCCGGCACTGTTACGGTGGATTGGTATCTTAATACGAACCTGGTCGCTTCGGGGGTGACGAGTTTTACCCCGACCAACAATCCCAATTTGGTCACATCGAACGCCCCGGTTAATTACACGTTCACCGCGGTGGAGCGGGATTTAAGGACCGGCTTTATCAGCGCTGGTGTCCCGGTGATACTGCAAATCAATCCGCGCCCGGCGACAATTCTGGCACCCCTGAATACGACCGATTGTAATGTGGGCGATGCATTTATTTTGACGAACATCCTGACGGGTATTGGGCCGTGGACAGTGTTATGGAATGACGGGACGCTCCAATCGGTTTCGCAATCCGGTCCCGGGCCGGTGATTGTGACGCGCACGGTTTTCCCCACCAACACTCTTCCTAATACGGCGGTCGCAAACATATATTATGTCACTAACATTACTAGTGCCGATACCTGTATCGGAAATCTGCCGGGCGATATTATCGGGACCAATACGATTACAATTAATCCGCGACCAACAGCCGCGTTGACGCCTCTAAGTGTTACCGACTGCAATGAAGGAAATCCGTATACCCTGACTAATACGTTAACGGGCATTGGGCCGTGGACGGTGTATTGGAATGACGGGACAGTAACGCCTTCCGCTTCTTCGACTTTGACGCGCACAGTTTTCCCGACCAATAGTTTTGGGGCCAACCTGGCGAGGACCAACGTGTACTTTGTGACTGTCGTCAGCAATGATGACATGTGCGAAGGCAATGAGGCGGGTGACATCACGGGCAGCGCCACCATCATTATCAATCCGCTTCCGACGGCGACTTTGGCTCCCTTGGTTGAGACGAATTGCAATGACGGAACTTCAGTGACATTGAACGGTACCTTAACCGGCATTGGGCCATGGACGGTTACCTGGAATGACGGCACAGTAACGCCTTCCGCTTCTTCGACTTTGACGCGTACGGTGTTCCCAACCAATACCTTGCCTGACGCGCCGTTCACGAATAGCTATTACGTTACCAACGTGACTGATAATTTCTCTGGCTGTGTCGGCAACCAGCCTGGTGACATTGCGGGAACCAATCTGATTATCGTCAATCCGCGCCCAACGGCCAGCCTCGCGTCTCTGACTGTCACCAACTGCAACGACGGAGTTTCCGTCACGTTCACCAACACATTGACCGGCATTGGGCCGTGGATTGTCACCTGGAATGACGGAGTGGTGCAAACGAACGAGTCGACTACTTTGCTGCGTACGGTTTCTCCAACCAACGCATTGGCTAATGCCGCCAGCAATAATGTGTATTACGTGACGTCGGTAGTTGATAGCACGTGTGTCGCCAATGAGCCGGGAGACATCACGGGTACGAATTTGATTGCCGTCAATCCGCTGCCCACCGCGACACTGGCGATATCAACGAATGATTTCACCGTATCGACCAACGGTGTGAGCTCAGGATTGTTGGAGACGGTTTCCAATCCCCTGGGTTCGACTTATAATCTGACGGTAGGATTCCAATACCTGCAAAGTGGGACGCCGGTGGCGTTAACCAGCCAGACCCTCAGCGTTACCAATCATTTGGCATTCACTGGAATCGGGCCGTGGCAGGTTATCCTTTCTGACGGCAGCCAGTTCGTGACGAATACTTTTAGCGGCAATGGCAGTTATGTTTGGCAGGAGACAATTTCCACCAACACAGACACGAATTTCACTTTCTCCGTCCAATCGGTGCAAAGCACAAATACTGGTTGCGCTGAGGCTCCGACAAATAGCTACGACGTGATTGTTTATGATGCTCCCACGGCGCTGGTTTATACCACGAACACGCTTTGCGGCAGCGCCACCAATATCGTCACGATTTCCACCGCGTTGGGCGGGTTTGGCCCGTGGACAAACGTAGTGTGGTCGGATGGCTTTACGAACCGCGTAGTGGCGAGCAGTCCGCTCAACCGCACGGTATCGACGCCGGCCAACAGCACGCTGGCGCAAATCATAACTAATTTCTCGATCGTCAGTCTGACAGATACCTATGGAGCGACGACGACTTCCAGTAATGATTTAACCGGTGCCGCGGTAATCATCGTGGATCCTTACACGAGCACCCCGCCAGTTGCCCAAAGCAGCCTGATTTCCAGTTGTGATACGGTGCCGGTCTCGCTATCCGTAACCGTGCCGGGCGGATTTACGGCCAACTGGTTTGACGCCAGTACGAACCTATTGACGAATGGTGTCACCGCCTACGCTCCGCCGACTCCCGGTGCAGGCATCGCGGTAACGAATATTTATCTGGTCGCCACTGTTTATAATGACACGAACCTGAATGACGGCTGCAATTCTCCGTTTGCCGCGATCACGAACATATTCGAGAATTGCCCTGCCGACATCAACTCCATCAGTCTCACGGGCACCAATGTGGTGATTTCATGGAGTGGGAATTTCATCGTGCAAAGCACAACGAACCTCGTGCCGCCGATTATGTGGATGAACGTCTACACCGGCGCCCTTGGGCCGAACTTCCTGACTAATTCAGCCGTGCAACCGCCGATTGATTTCTTCCGGTTATCTACGCCGACCAATTAAGAGGGATTAGATCAACGCGTTTAAGCGGACGATGAAGGTCAGGTCTGCGTGATTTCTTCAATCCGAATGCCGCGTTTTTTGAAGCGTTCGGTATTGATGGGGCGATTAGCCAATTTGAATTCGCCAATGACCTGGCCGTTTTCCGCCAGACCGGCAAAATCAAACCGGAAGATATCGTTGAGAATAATTTCCCCGTCCTTCATCCCCACAACCTCGGTGATATAGGTAATCTTGCGCGAGCCATCGGCCAGTTGTTCGTGCTGGATAATCAGATTCAGCCCGGACGCAATCTGCCGGCGGATTTCATTTGAGGGAAGGTTCAGGCCTGCGTACATGGCCATCGTTTCGAGGCGGCCAATGACGTCAGCCGGGGTGGAGGCATGCAGGACAGCGAGCGTGCCGTCGTGACCGCTATTGACGGCCTGCAAATAATCCAGGGCTTCTTCACCACGAAGTTCTCCTAAAATGATGCGCGTGGGGCGCATGCGGAGGGTATTGCTGAAAAGCTGGCGCACGCTGACGGCGCCTTTGCCTTCGATGTTGTTGGGGCGGGTAAGCAATTTGACCACATGCGTCTGGCTTAATTTTAATTCCAGGGCGTCTTCGATGGTGATGATGCGCTCGTCGGGCGTTAGTTCGTGAGAAAGAACATTGAGGGTGGCAGTTTTGCCGGCCCCGGTCGCGCCGGCGAATACGATATTCAACCTGGCCTTGATGGCCGCGCGAAAGAAGGCGGCCATTTGCTCGTTGATGGTCTTGAGCTGGATTAAATGGTCCAGTGACGTGAGTCCGCCAAGAAATTTTCGGATGGTGATAGTGGAACCATCTACTGCCAGCGGCGAGATGATGGCGTTGATACGCGAGCCGTCCTTCAGAGAAAAATCAACGTAGGGGGAACTTTCATCCAGGCGGCGTCCGGCTTGGACCAGCATTTTCTCGAGCGTGGTGCGCAGATGAGCTTCGTCATCAAACCCTACGGTCGAGAGAGTTTTTTTGCCGCGCTTCTCGATATAAATTCCGCCGGGGCCGTTGACCATGATTTCGGTGATACTATCGTCGTGAAGAAGCTCTTCCAGCGGGCCAAATCCCAATAGGTCGTCCACGATGGCGTTGATAGCGGTTTCTTTATCAGGAGGAGCCAATTGCTGCTGCTTTTGTTTCAGCTTTGCTTCCAGGATCTGCCGGACAGTTTCCTTGACTTGAACGATCGACGGAGTGTTCCGGCCAAACTTCATGCCGGTTTCCATCCGCACTTCGCGTTTCAGATCTTTATCAATGGGCACGGGAAGAAGGGAGAATCAGGCGATGAAAAGGCCGTCCAAATTAAATCCATGTTGCTGCGCCGATTGGTAAAAGCTGGGCTTGTAGCCGGTGAAGACGTGCTTTCCAATGATTTTGCCGTTCGCATCCGTGCCTTCATTTTTGAAGACATAGATATCATGCAATTGATATTGCTGGTCTTTCAGTCCCAAAACTTCAGTGACGGCGGTGATCTTGCGGGTCCCGTCATGCAGGCGGGCGGTCTGGATGACCATGTGAATGGCCGAACCAACTTGTTCGCGCAGGGCGGAAAGGGGAATATCCACCCCGCTGAGCAGAGCGCACGTTTCCATGCGGAACAGGCTGTCGCGCGGAGTGTTCGCATGGATGGTGGACATGCTGCCATCATGGCCGGTGTTCATGGCTTGCAATAGATCAAGTGCTTCACCAGAACGGATTTCACCGACGACAATCCGGTCAGGACGCAAACGTAACGCCGAGTGGAGCAGGTCGCGGATGGAAACTTCACCCTTGCCATATTCATCGGCCTTGCGGGTTTCGAAACAAACTTTGTGCTCCTGCTGTAATTGCAATTCGCTGGCGTCTTCCAGGACGAGGATGCGATCATGCTCGGGAATCTGCGCGCTTAAAACATTTAGCACGGACGTTTTTCCCGACGAGGTTGCGCCGGAGACGATAAGATTTCTGCCGATTTTGACAATCACGTCGAGCAGCCGGGCGCCTTCCTTGGTGAGACTGCCATAGCTCACCAATTGGTCAATGGTCAGTTTTTCCTTCCGGAATTTGCGGATGGCGACAATACTGCCGGACCGGCAAAGCGGCGGAATAACGGCATGGACGCGAGAGCCATCCGGCAACCGCGCGTCGAGCCGGGGATTGTCCCGGTCATAAAAGCGGCCCACACTCCGGGCGACGTTCATGATCGCAGCCTGAAGCGCCTGTTCATTCGGAAATCTGGCAGGCACCTGGATGGTTTTACCCTTGCGCTCGATGAAGATTTGCTTTGGCCCATTGATCATGATTTCCGAAACGTCATCATCCATCAAATATTCCTTCACCGGAGCAAAAAACAGATAGAGATAGGAAAGACCTCCCTTTTCTTTTTTCTCGGGAGCTTTTTCGTTTCCGGCTTCGGCTGAGGCCACGCGAGTATGGTCTTCGTCGTCAGCTTCGGCTTGCTTTGGCGCGGGTTCCGGCGCCGGAGGCGGTTCGGCAGGTGCCGGTTCAGCGCCGGGCGCGGAAACGCCGGGCAGATCGCGGATGGTGATGCGATAGGAATCGCCCGTGATAATGTCGCCGGGTTTGACGGGCATTTCATTTTTGCAGGGAGATCCATTGAGTTGAAATGCGCCCGGGTTGTTATTGAGCACGCTGAGGGTGGAGGCGAGAGGTTTCAACAGCAGTTCGGAACCTTTATCATTATGCGGTTCCAATGATAAATTGCAGCGGGAGTTGAAACCGATTTTTATTTCCGGTTCGGTAAAGCGAAACAATCTGGCTCTTTCACCCTCGCGCAACACCTCAAGCATGGCCGGTTTATCTTTCATAAGTTACTGATTATAAGGCCATTAAAATTGCGATTTTTTCCTTGTGCCTGATATTAAATTAGGTTTAAATTGTTGCGTTGGTGCGAGTTCTGCCTTTCACGCAGAGCTTCTTATCGCAAATGGGCAAACGTAGCAAGTAAATAATAGTATGAAAATCGTAACACTAAAAAAAAGGTCTGCGGGGTATCGCTATGACCGAATATCTCATTATTCTGGCCGTGGTGGCAGTGGCGGCAATCCTTATTGTGGGTTTGTTCGGACAACAAATCAAAAATGTGTTCACCGCGAATACGCAAGCTCTCGCTGGTCAACAGGCGACTAGCGCAAGTTCCACAGCGACGGCTAAGACTTCCTCCGGGAATGACAATCAGGACAACATGGGAAGTTTTGGTAACAACGCTGGTTCAAGTTCTAAATAGCGGATTGCCGGAAGGTCGGTTGGCGGTTGGTTGGTTGACGTAAGTTGTTGGAGTTCGGGAAACAGGTTGCGGAGTAAAACGTTTATGTTTTATTCCGGAGTCAGGTCTTTTGCTCATGAAAAATACATTTCCGTTAATCATTGCTATTGTTATTGCGTTGGTGGCTTTATTTGCCACATACCAATATGTTCAAAAGAAAGATGCCGCCGCCGCCGCACAATTAAAAGGCCAGCCGGTCGTAGCGGCCAGCGTGGATATACCCGCCGGAACGGAAATCACGGCCCAGATGTTGTATCCCCAGGAGGTGCCGCCGAGATTCATTCCCGCCCAGGCAATTCAGGGTAGCGACCAGGTAAAGCTCGTCATCGGCAGCAAGACCAGCGTAAGCATCAGGGCTGGCCAGATGATTTTGTGGTCGGATTTGGTGACGGAAAACCGCGGGGGATTGTCTTCCATTATTCCAGAAGGCCAGGGTGCCTTTACCGTGCCCATTTCACAGGGTGTCAAATCGGATCTTATCCAGCCCAGCGACCATATTGATATTATCGGCACCTTTTCGATTCCGAAATCCAGCCAGCCTACCGGGGCAGTCGCCAGTTGGCGGCAGGCATCCGATTTAGTGAACGTGGTGCTGTTACAGGATGTAACTGTTCTTGCCGTCGGAGGAAATTTTAATGGTGCTTCGAGCGGAGCAGGCCAGAGTGGGGGCGATTTGACGCTGGCGCTGACCCTGCCGGAAGCGCAAGAGCTGATGTTTGCTGGACAAAACGGACAATTGGGGGCCATCCTGCGGCGCAACGGAGCAACCGACGTGACCACGCCGGCTAATTTGCCACGAATTACCTTTGACTCCATTGACAAAATCATTGGAGATTTGGATGAGCAGCGCAATTATCGAAGCATAGAGGTTCAGAAAAGCGGCGGAGATAACGAATCAGTTCCAGTAAAGATTAACCAATAAACGAAACTCAAAAAAAAGACCCATGAAACAACTACAAACAAATCGGTTCTCGAAATTGTTCGGCATTTTGATTTTGTCTGCTTTTTGCGGGGCCATGTCGGCCCGGGCAGATGATTTGGTTCTTCTTCAAGGAACGACCGCCAAGCTGGGGGTTGCCGAGGGAATCAAGAAGATTGACGTCGCGAATCCTGCCGTGATTGATGCGCGTCCGTCCGATGACGGTTTGTCAGTGATTGTTAGTGGCGTGGCAACAGGCACCAGCGAATTGCGGATTGAAAAACTTCAAGGCTCTGATCTGATTACCAATGTGGTGGTCCAGGTCGACCTGAATCAGACAATGGCGCAGATGCAGAGTTTGTTGACCGATGTGGAAGGCCTGAACATTTCGATTTTAGGCAATAAGATTGTGTTGCAGGGAAGCATTCTTACCGGTTCGGATTATGAAAAAGTCAACAAGGTGGCCGCCATCTATGGGGAGTCGGTTGTGAATTTGACCACCTTTGATAAGACCCAGATGAATAAATATGTGGAGCAGGCGATTTTGAAGGACATCGGGATTGATACCGTTACCGCGCGGGTGATGGGAGACACGGTCGTTTTGGATGGCTACGTTTATAACGAGATAGATTTGAAGCGGGCCGAAGAACTGGCCAAACTGAGAATTCCCAACGTTGTCAATTTAATCCGGGTGCAGGACGTGATGATTGAGACGGATTTGGAATTTATCGATCTTTCCACCAGCCATACCTTTAACTGGGGTTACGACGTTCTGGATTCAGTGTCGGCCAGCATTGGTGGTCAGGGAAGCGGCAATGGCGCGACGCACATTCAACCGGGTGGCACGCCTGTGCCGGTTCCCGGGACGTCGAATATCGTCCAGTCAATCACAGGAGGCTTTCCGATTACCTATGGCGTGACCGCCAGTGCCTCGGCGAATGCACAAATCACTGCAGATTTAGGGGACGGGTCCGGAAGAGTGGTGGCGCAGCCGCATATCAGCACCCAGAGCGGTGAAGAGGGCAATTTCCAGGATGGATTTACTTCTTATTACCAGGAGCCGGGCCAGGTCGGCGGGCCTTCGAGCTTGGTCAGCGTGAATTACGGCGTCATCGTCAAGGTGAAGCCAACGCTCGAAGGAGAGCACCGGATCATGAATACCGTGGATTTGGAAATCAGCGAGCCAATTGCTGCAGCCTCCGGCTCGGTGCTGAGTTTGGATACATATAATACCAAGGCCACGGCTTTGTGCAATGAAGGCGAAAGCATGGTCATTTCGGGAATGGTCCAACAGGGATCGAACACCTCAAAAAACGGCGCGCCTTTGTTAAGAGATATTCCCTTGCTGGATTTGTTTTTCGCCAACCGATCCACCAGCAAGACGAGGGACGAGTTTGTCATCTTGGTGACCCCGCAAGCGGTCCTCCCAACTGTTGCACCCGGAACACCCTTTAGCGAGCAGCATACCCAATTATTCCAGGGCCCGACCAGCAAGGAATGACATGGCGGATGACCAGCGAGCGACAGCAGTCCTGGTGATATTTGGCGGCGAATATCAAGGGGAACATATCGAGTTGTCGGGCGACAACCTGGCGTTGGGGCGCTCCGCTGATTGCGATGTGATTCTCCGCAGCAAAGACGTTTCTTCGCATCACGCCCAGTTGGTAGTGCGTGATCGCGTCACCTGGTTGCAGGACCTCGGCAGCAGCAACGGTACGATTTATAAGAAAAAAAAGATCGTCCAACAACCGCTGACTTCGGGCGATGAATTTTTCATCGGGAATTACCGGTTCATTTTTGCGGACAACGCCGAAGCTTTTGCAGATAAAGCCGAGGCGACGATGGAGGAAATGCGCCAGAAACTCCACGCCAAGCTCATTGAGGAGCTCAACCTCAAACGCCTGACGCTCGCGCAAATGGCCGATCAGTCGTTGCGGCGGCGGGCTGGCGACGTGATGGACAAGCTCATTGAGGAGCGTGAGAAGGACATTCCCGCGCAGTATGATCGCAAGGAATTGAAAAAAGCGGTATTGGACGCCGCCCTCGGACTGGGACCGCTGGAGGATTTGTTGGCCGACGGCGACGTCACGGAAATCATGGTCAACGGCCCCCAAAAAATTTACGTCGAGCGCAAAGGCAAGCTCACAAAATCACAGAAGTCATTCCTGAGTAAGAATGAGATCCTGACTTCCATCGAGCGGATTGTCGGGCCGATTGGCCGGCGCATTGACGAGTCCAGCCCCACGGTGGACGCGCGCTTGCACGATGGCTCTCGCGTTCATGCCATTATTCCTCCTTTGGCTCTGGACAGCCCGACCATCACCATCCGTAAGTTTCCCAAGAAACGTATCAGGGTAGAGGACCTTATCGGCTTCGGCAGCTTGTCGCAGTCCATGGGTAATTTTATTCGCGTTTGCGTCCTGGCCGAAAAAAACATGGTCATCTCCGGCGGCACCGGTTCCGGCAAAACGACGCTCTTAAACGTACTTGGCTCTTTTATCCCGGATGGTGAGCGGATCGTAACGATTGAAGATTCCGCCGAGTTGCGGCTGCCGCAGGACCACGTGGTCCGGTTGGAAACCCGTCCGGCCAACATTGAAGGGAAGGGTGAGATAACGATTCGCGAGTTGGTGCGAAATGCCTTGCGCATGAGGCCCAACCGTGTGGTGGTGGGTGAGTGTCGTGGCGGCGAATGCCTTGATATGTTGCAGGCGATGAATACCGGGCATGATGGTTCGATGACGACAGTTCACGCCAACTCGCCTGTGGATGCTGTTCGCCGGTTGGAAAACCTGGTGCTTTACGCCGGAACGGACCTTCCGCTCAAGGCCATCCGCGAACTGATTTTTTCCGCTGTTCACATGATCGTCCAGATATCGCGGTTCTCGGACGGCTCGCGCAAGCTGACCTCCATCGCGGAGATCTCCTCCATGCATGACGGCGAGATTAAACTACAGGAAATATTTTCGTATCGCCGGACCGGCCTGGGAGATGATGGCCGGGTCAAAGGCAAACATTCGGCGACGGGAGTGATTCCGTCATTTGTAGAAGAATTGCGTCAGGCGGGCATTGAGGTGGATATGTCCTTGTTTGTGCCTTTGCAGGATCAGGATGAATAAAACCGGAGAAATATTATGCTAATTCTCATTCTACTATGTGTATTCGGGGCGGTCCTGGCCATTATTTATTTCGTTTCCGGTCCGCTCCAGGGCGCGATGAAGCGGAACGTCTTTCGCCAGAAAGAGCAAGTGGCCCGCGAGTTGGAGCAGATGTTTATTTTCATTTCGGTGGATGGGCTGCAAAAACTCAAATTGACCCTGGCCTGTGTTATGGCAGTCATTGGACTCATCTTCGCCTGGGATTTTGCGCCGCCGGGGCCGATTGTGGTGGCCCTCATCCTGGGAGCGATGGCTTATTGGGGGCCCGAAGTCTTCATTATTTTTCTGCGCCGTCGCCGCCGCGCCGCCTTTAGCGAACAGCTGGTGGACGGCCTGGTCATGATGTCAAACGGGTTGCGTTCGGGCTTCACGCTGCAGCAGGCCATTGACATGCTCATCGAGGAGATGCCCGCGCCCATTTCTCAGGAGTTTGACCTGGTGCGCCGCGAATATCGAGTAGGCGTGGATTTGGATGTGGCCCTGAAGAACTGCGTTGACCGCACCCGGGATGAGGATTTGGGGCTGGTGGTGACGGCCATCCAGATCACCCGGCAACTGGGCGGCAATCTGGCGGAAGTATTTGACAAGATTGTGGGCATGGTGCGCGAGCGCAAGATTCTCCAGGGCAAAGCCGATGCCTTGACTTCGGAAGGAAAAATGCAGGCCGCAGTCGTGGGCATACTCCCTTATGGTTTTTTGTTTGCGATGATCAAAGTCAATCCGGATTTGATGCGTTTGATGTGGACAACGCTGCCGGGCTTCATCGCCTTGCTTTTTGTCGTCATTCTTGACGTGGTGGGTTATCTCTGGGTCCGTAAAATGGCCAGCATAGAATATTGATTTATGAATCCTGCACTCAAAGAATTTCTGGAATCCATCGGAGAAAAGGGCCGTCAATGGGGTGGTAATGTCGCCGAGACCCATGTTGCGAAACTGAACCGCCAGATCATCGCCGCCGGTGAGCCGGGCGACCTGACCGGCCTTCAGCTTTTTGGGACGCAATTGGTGTGCATGATTGCTTTTCCGGTCTTTTGGGGGTTTATCTTCAATAAGATATCGTTCCTTTCGGGCATGGTTGAAGGCCCAAAACAAATCCTGGTTTACGCCGCATTTATTGCGGTCGGATTCATGTTTCCGGCGATGAATTTGGGAGAACAGGCCAAGAAACGCCAAAAGTCCATCATGTTGCAATTACCCAATACGCTTGATCTGCTGACGATCTCTGTCGAAGCGGGGCTGGACTTTATGTCTGCGATGCGGCGGGTGGTGGAGAAGCATCCCGAAGGGCCATTGAAGGAGGAACTGGAACGATTTTTCAAGCAAACCGAACTGGGGCGGCCGCGGCGCGAGGCGCTGAGAGAAATGGCCAACCGTGTGCAGTTGCAGGATTTGAATGCGGTGGTCTCCGCCTTGATTCAAGCAGACCGGCTGGGCGTAAGCATCGGCCCCATCTTGAACATGCAGTCGGAAATGCTGCGGATACGCCGTGGACAACGGGCTGAGAAATTGGCTCAGGAAGCCCCCGTCAAAATGATGATGCCGCTGATCGCTTGCATTTTGCCATCGGTATTCATAATGATTCTGGCGCCGATCGTTATCCAGATGATGCAGAATCTCCATCATAAATGATATCATGAAAAGTGTTCTCACTGTTTTGGAAGGAGCCGGGAAGGGCACCAGCAAGCCGCTGACATCGGCCTTGATGATCGTGGGACGGTCGAAAAACGCGGACTTGCAGGTAGACGACCCTTTAGTTTCCCGGCGGCACCTGGAAATCAGGATGGAATCAGGCGCTGTTTTTGTTGAAAACAAGAGCCCCCAGGGATCCATGCTCAATGGAAAACCGCTCACGGGCATTGTTTCCTTAAATCCCGGCGACATCATTGAAGTAGGGAGCACCAAGATGCGCTTTGAGGAAGCGTCCGGAGATGCTCCAGCGCCCAGGCGGGCAGATTTAGCAGCCGCGGAGGCCGAAATCGACGGAACCCGGATTGCCGACCCGAACGCGCTTCCCGCGCCGAAGCGGAAGGAGGAGGAGTCCGACGAAACGCGGGCGATGATGGATGACCGCACCCGCATGATGAATGCAGCCGAGTTGCCCAACTGGCAGGCGCAGGAGAAAATCGAAAAGAAAGTAGCCGCCCGGGGTGTTTCCAAAATTGCGATTGCCGGAGTGGTGGTGGTGCTCGTGCTCGGCGTGGTGATTTGGTATTTCCTTGCGAATCGGCCGGCGGCAGGCAGCACCATGGCTTACAAGGATGCTCTTTATGACTTTGGCATTGACCGTCCGTTGGATTGGTCCAAAACGGCTGACGACACAGGCATCATGGGTTTTGGCTTTGGCAGCCAGAGTGGTAATAATTGGGCCCGGGCCACTGTCTACACGGATAAGAATGAGGATTTCATGACCACGGGTTTGACGGACGGGTTTGATCGTTACCAGACGATCTTAAAACAGCGCAACGAGGGGTTCGAATTGCTCGGCAGCCGAAAAATAAATATCAATGGTATCACGGTCGTGTTCTATGAGTTCGAAACACCGTCTTCGAAGGGCAGGGGAATATATATGCTCAATGAGGATACGCGTGTGGTGGTTGAGTGTGTGAGCGCCGGGGCGACTTATTCGCAAAACCTTCCGCAATTTACTTCGATCTTAAAAAGTTTTCATCTGGGCCAATATGTTGAGCAACGATTTATTGATTTTCCGCTGCCGGACGAAACCATGCAACAATTGGCGCTATCGAATCCAACAGAATTATCTCATGAGGTGGACGAGCATCTTTCGAGCGGCAAAATCCTTTACGACAGCCGGGATGTCAGTCCGGAAAATTTATTCAATTCCCTCCAGCAATTTCGCCTGGCGCTGCAATTGAGCCTGGCGCCACCGGAACGGTTGCCGGCTTATAACGCCGCCGCCCAGGGGCTCTCCGACGCGACACGAACATTCAACCACGCGCTGGATGAGCAGCGATTTGCCATTACGAGCGCTTTGAAAGAGGGAGACAAGCGAAGCGCCTTCTGGGCGGCCAATAAAATGATGCAAATGGTCCCGGACAAGACGGACCCGGCCTACCAGGAGGCTCACAGCGTTCTTGAGACGTTGCCGCAGCCAAAATAATTAAAAACTGAAATATCATGAGAGCTGTTTTGCAGGTGTCCAAAGATCGAAAGTTGATCTCAAAAGTGGCTATTGCCGCCAACCCGTTTGTCATGGGGCGCTCACCCAGTTGCAGCCTCCCGCTGGATGAACCGCTGGCTTCACGCGAACATGCCAACGTCGTTTTTGAAAGCGGCACCTTTTGGGTGGTGGATAACGGCAGCCGAAATGGCACCATGCTGAACGACGAAAAAATCACCACCAAAAAGGAGTTAAGGGACGGTGATGAAATTGGAATCGGCGCCACCCGCATCAAATTTGTTTTGGATAAGACCAGCGAGGATGATGCGGACGATGACAAGACCCGCGTAGCCTCTGCGGCAGATTTAAAGGACGAGGCTGCTCCCGGACAGGCCGTCGTGCAAAAGAAAGAGATTGGCGACGTTGACGTAAAATTGCGGATCGTGGAAGGACCTCTCGCGGGAGGAGTTTTCCGCAACTGGGAAAGCCCCTTGACCATCGGCCGCGGATTGAACAACAACGTAGTCCTGGTGGATGATGCTATCTCTACGGCACATGCGCAAATTGTCCAGGAAGGCGACGACTATTTCATTGAGGACCTCAAAAGCAGCAACGGGACTTTTTTGGACGGTGTCAAAGTCCAGAAGAACAAATTATCAAACGGCCAGAAAATCAAGCTGGGCGTTTCGACGCTCATTTTTGAGACGGTCGATTTGCGCCAAAAGCGCAAGACTACGAAAACAGCTCTCTATGCCGTTGGCGCGCTGATCATCATTGTCTTGATGGCGAAATTTCTCAGGCCGCCGGACATCGCCGGCCGCCATATCAGGCAGGGGCAGGCCTATGAGCAACAGGGACAACTGACCAATGCCCTGGCGGAATATGAAGCAGCCCTGGCGCGGGATCCCAACCGTGTCGAAGCCAAGAAGGACGTCGAACAAGTGAAGGAAGAAATCGAGGATGCCGACCTTTTGAGCATGGCCAGCCAGGCGGCCGCGAATGAAGACTACGATAAAGCCAAAGATTTAGTGAACCAGGTGCTTCGCGATTCTCCGGATGATCCCAAGGCAACAGAATTGCAGGCGGTCGTCGGCTACGTCGAAAATGCGCAACTCGCTTTTACGGCCAGAAATTGGACCGATGCCAAGGCATTATTGGAAAAGGCCCAGGAAACTTATCCTCAGTCTGAATTGCTCCAGCGGCGGCTGGCACAGGCCAACGGTGAATTGACGGCGCAACAAAACCTGGCCCAGGCGAAAAGTGATTTGGATCATCAGCAACTGGACATGGCTGAGCCGCTTTTGCGCTCCATTCCCACCAGCAGCGTATATTATGTGGATGCCAAACAGGCGCTCGATCAAATTACCTCGTCACGGCAGATCGCGGGATATTTGAACCAGGCTGTGGCGTCTTACCAAAACGGCAACATCACCGAAGCGCTCCAGGAGGTTCAGCAGGGATTGCAGCAATCGCCAAATGCCGATGCCTTGCTGGATTTGCAGAACCGTATTCGCCAGATAAACGGGTTGATCAAACCGTTGGGAGACGCCGAAGCGATAAATACGTCTGATGACGTAGATGCTTTGTTACAGGCTCAACAGACCTGCCAAAGTATCATCAATATTGAACCCGACCCCTTGAACACCTTCCGCAAACGGGCCCAGGCGGCCGAGAGCCGAATTTCGGCAAATCTTTCACAAGCCGCCCAGTCAGACGCGACCAAGGCGGCCGATGCGCTCCAAGCCGGGAATGAAAAAGATGCCATGCGTTTATACAATTTAGCGGCCAAGGCCAATCCAAGCGACCAGGACGTCGCTGCACAACGCAGTAAATTGCTTGATAAAATTGATGGTGAATGCAAGAAGCTGTATGAGCAGGGGATTGTCCAATTGGATTTGCAGCAGAATGACCAGGCGCGCCAGGACTTTCAGAAAGTCGTGGACATCAGTGCTCCCGGCGAAAGGTACTACGATTTGGCGACAGCCAAATTAAAAGACCTGGCTCAATGAAATGGGTTTGGCTGGCAACACTGCGGGACTGTGCTGGCCGTTCACTTCGGGTAATCGTTCTGCTGGCGGCTTTCCCGCTTCTGGACTTTTGCGGCAATATTTCCGGCGCACCGCAGATAGTGATCGACCATCAATTTTGGGATTTCGGGACCATCACAAACGGCGCCATTTTGTCCCATGACTACTGCATCAGCAATGCCGGCGATGGGCCGTTGATCATCAGTAATGTCATCTCCACTTGCGGTGTCTGCCTCCACGCTTACATTGACACCACCAACATCCCTCCCGGCGCAGAAGCCATGATTCACGCCAAACTGGATTTGCAGATATTGGATGGGCCGGTGTCCCGCAGCCTCCTGGTCAGTTGTAATGATCCGCAGAATCTCACGCCTGTCCTCGAATTGAATGGCGTATCGGTGCGGATGTATCAGGTGATTCCGCTCTCGCCTATCCTCGACCTGACCGCCGGTCCCAACGTTACCACGGCCGAAATAACGCCATTGTTCAAATTGCATGCTCCTTTGTCCCGTGCCTCCTGTGACGATACCAACTTTCAGGTGGCCATTTCGCCGGAAGCGGGCGGCGCGTTCCTCTTGACCGTCCGGGCCGCAGATTGGTTTCCCGGAGACAGCGGGGTTATCGCTATGACCATCCGCAGCTCCGATACCAATGACCCGCCGTGTTCGGTGGGTGTTTATGTTCGCAACCCGCCGAAAATAGAATTGCTCCCCACACAATTGACTTTCCTGCCTCAGGCCGGGGAACAGACGCGCGTCCTGTGGCTGAAACAACATGGTTCCTCTCTCCAGGCCTTGCTGGATGCCATCCCGCCTCCCGGCAATTTTCATTGCGAAATTGACCCTGACCCGGACGGGTATGATTACGCGATTTATGTCACTGCTTCACAATTGCCGTCAACCACCGGACAAATCGGCTCGTTGCTTCTAAAAATGATGGATGCTTCCCATCAGGAAAAAGATCTGAAAGTTCCGATTTATGTGGGTGCTCAGTGAGCGTGACAAAAGAGCCGGTTTCAGGAAAAAGGCTTGCGAAACCGCCTGATTGGACGTATTTTCTTAGCAACTTTGAGAGTGAATCCATGAAAGCCAAACTATTTAGTTGGCGGAACTTACAGGCGAAATTCGTGGAATGCATGCGCGATGAGCGCGGCATCGCCATGACCGAATATCTGATCATCACGGGCATTATGGTTCCGGCCATCTATTACCTGTTTTATCCTGACAACGGTTTTTATTCCGCCGCTCGTTTCCAGTACGATTTGACATCATTGGTGCTGACCTTTCCCGGGCCCTGAAAAAAATCATGCAGCCCACTTTACCATCCTCAGCGGCAAATGCAGGCAATGTTGATTCATTGCCTGCATTTCTCGTGCTGACGGTGATGCTGACGATCGCCGTTTATATCGAGTTGAAGGAAATGCGCATCCCCAATTGGCTGACGCTTTCAGGCATGTCGTTGGGCTTGCTCATTTCTTATTTCCACGGAACCCCCGCTTTTGTTTCCAGCCTCTTTGGGTTGCTCATCGGGTTTGGATTTCTTTTTATTTTTTATGTGTTCGGTGGCGTGGGTGGCGGGGATGTCAAGCTGATGGGTGCCGCCGGCGCCTTGATGGGCAGCGGCTTGATCAAGCCGGCCTTGGTCTATACCGCCTTTATCGGCGCGTTCCTGGCCATCATGATGTTGATCTGGCGCAAGGATTTTTGGACCCGAATGGGCCTGGGATTCAAACAATTGGCTTTTTGGCGCAAGGGCGGCGCTACGGAATTGACGCCGCCCACACCGATCGTGGTTCCTTATGGGATGGCGATTGCGCTGGGTTGTCTGTTGGCGCTGCTGGTTGGCGGCGCCGTTTAACACTTTTTTATGAAGCGTCGAACCTTGCAATGGAAGGTGCTTCCGGATGAAGGCGGGCAGGCTCTTACCGAGTTTGTCATCGTCATCCCCATTGTTCTGTTGTTCTTCTTCGCGATGCTTCAATACTTTTCCATCGTCCAGGCGACACAAATGGGAAACTATGCCGCTTTTGTGGCCGCGCGTGTCTATGCCGTCAGCGAGTCCTGTGATACGAATGCCCAGACGGAAGCCCAAACCGCCGCCGCTATCGTGCTCGCGCCCATTGCCCGTCCCGTGCCTGGTGAAATTGGAGGCGATACCAGCTTAGGCAGTGCTGTGAATGACCTTGAGAGCACGTTAGGTTCTTTTACCGGAACGAAGCTTGGCGCTGATATTTATGATTACGCTTCAGGCTATCTAATGGCGAATTATATCCGGCTGAACCCCAATATTCTGGGCGGCAGCTTGACTTGCGGTTTGACCAATTTCACTTCGTCCAGTCCCACCCAGGTTGTCGTGACCCTCAATTATCCTCAACCCATCTACGTGCCGGGGCTTGCTGAAATGTGGAATTTTATAACCGGTTCCAATATCTATCAGAGTCTAAATCCGACTGCACAAGGATTGAGCGGCATACCGAAATATCTTTTGCCCCTTTATGCGGGCACCCTTCCGGGACAGAATTACCTGTCGGATTTGTCCGAGTATGACTCCGGCGCGGCCAATTCATTGCAATCCTTCGGCAGCAGCCTGCTCAGCGACCTGCCCACGGTTTTATTGCCGTATGTCAATATCCAAAGCGAATGTGCCATCGGCTACTCAGGTTGGAGCGGCGTCCCGCGAACCCCTGACGATACGTCCGACAGTTCTGCCACGGACACCAACTTGGACAACTCAGAGCAAAATATTCAGAATTATAACACGGCCAATTCAAATTATACCAACGCCGTTAATGCCGCCAAAACCCAATGCCAGGACGCTACCAACGCCTGTGGAAAGATTAATGCTGACAACGCCACGATTAGTGAAATTTCAGCTATTCCCCCGAATAAACGGACCGCTGCACAAAACACTGAATTAGCCAATGCTCAAAGTGATTTGCCAACCCAGGAAAGTAACTTGGGCACCGCAGAAAGTAAACTTGACCAGGACAATGCGAACGTGAAGAAGTATGCCGATGAGGTCAACCAATATCAAAGTGAGCTGGGCAGCGCCGTGCAAAATCAAGGTGGCGACTACTCCGGCTCTTTCCAGCCTATGGCCACGTCCATTAACTGTCCGGCCTGTGGTTATTAGCTACGAATTATGGAACCCACCAAACCAGACTCTTCCGACAGCCTCATCCTGGCTGCTAAAGTGGAAACCTTGCGTTCAGATCAACGCGGCTCGCTCACTCTGCTGGCGGGGATGATGGTCTTTCTGGTGACCATTTTTGCCGTCATTGCCATGGACACCAACATGGCTATTTACAATCGCATTGTGGCCCAGAATGCCGTTGATTCCGCTGCCGATTCCGCCGCCCTCTGGCAGGCGCGCTTTTGCAATTTGGAGCAGCTCTTGAATGATCTTCATTATGATTTTGATATTGCCGCGTGTGCCGCCGAAGGCGTTGACGATCTCGCCTGTGTCGCCAGCGTCGCTCTGGATATTCTGCAATATGTCCCTTTCTGCGAATGGGCGGCGGGTGTATTGCAGGGCACCTGTGCTGTCTGTTATACCCTGCCATTTGTTGACAAGGTGCAACACCTCTTTTATGACGCCATCATACCCTTCCAGCAGGGAATCGCGGATGTCGCTCCCTTTATGGTTTTTGGCTATGCCAATGCCAATGCCTACGGCAGCGGCGCCAACAGTGTGCTTGATGCCGGTGCGACCACGTTCGGAGAATACCTTGCTGACGGAGTGAGTGCGATCCCGGGCGTCAATTCCGCCGATGTGACCTCTGCATTCGGCAAGATCGACAATGTTATTGGCAGTGCTCTGAACAATATTCCGATTTATGCCATGCCTCTGGATCCCGATTCTCTGAAGCTGTATGTGAACACCAACCAGGCCAGTGGTCCGCCAGAGGTATGGAACGAAGCCATTCCGCTCATCGGCAATGTTGCCGGCCTTGTCGGCTGCACTCAGGATGCTGCGATGGATTATATCGATGCTTTAAGCACGGCTAGTTACGGTCCTCCGGGAGGGACCGGCGATGAAGGTCGGGATGGCAGTGACTCCAATAAACCCGTGTGGGGCTGGAACGATTTGTATATGTACGGCAATCCGGGTTATATGACCTGGATTGCGGGCGTGAACAGCCGTAGCGAGCTTGCCAATCTGGGAAGTCTTGTGTGGTTGAACAGTTCTTCCAGCACGGTTCCCACGGGTATGTACACCGGACCCAACACCGGCAACGGGAGCCTGACCATTCCTGCCTATATTGCGATTGCCAGCAGCCAGATCGAAGGCACGCCGGTCGTTTGCAATGGCAACGCCGATGCGGTGCCGGAACTCATCAGGGTTTATTTTCCAACTGGCACCAACAGTCCCGGCACGGAATTACCTTTTCCTTTTACCATCTACCATTGATCAAAGAGTTACATGAAAATTTCTTCCTCCCTGCATCAGCGAACCTCCGGCCAGGTCCTGGCCGAGGCCTGTATTGGGTTGTCTTTGATGGTCTTCGCCTGGATTGTCATTTCTTACTCGCTTTACCTGGCTAATTATCAAATCCGCACCGAAATGGCCGCGCGTTATGCCGCCTGGTATCAGGGTAACAGCAGCGGGACGGCCGCCACGGCCGCACAACTCGACCAGTATTTTTTCTTTCAAGCCAACTTGTCCACCGTTATCCCTCAACAACCAGACGATATCGTTGATGCTCTGGCCGGCCTTAACAATACCAACTCTACTTCCTACTCCGGCGGTGATGGCGGCAGTGGCAACGGCCCTTTCAAAGTAGAGGTCACCTTTGGACCGAGTTCGCTTAATAGCACGACGAACCCCTTTCCCTTTAGCCTGGTCAGCTCCGACCTTCATGTTCCCTTCATGCCTGCCAGCACCTTCTCGATTTCTTCAGTGAACTCCACGTGTCAATGGGATGGCGATTCCGATACCTGGAGTTCGTGGAAAAGTGCCGGAGATGGGATTTGGGATGCTATCAAGAATGAAGCAGGGTCTGCCGGCAGTTTCTTCGCCAGTCTGTTCTAAATGTGAAACGGTTATTCCCTTTTGTCAGTCTGGGCATTCTTGATTATCCCGTCAGATTATTGCTGACTCTTATCTCCGTGATGGTGCTGCTGCTGGCTTTGAATTTGGTGATGAAATTCCACAAGCTTTTGCTGGACAGCCAGACCCCGCCGCCGCCTTCTATCGGCCAGCCCGCCGCTGTGGCTGCCGGTGATCCTTCGGTCCATCCGTTCTGGCCGGAGTTTCCTCACAACGGCACAGGCAATTTCCACTCCTCTGTGATCAACGGCGTTCAAGTCATGGCCGAGGATTGGAATTGCGGGGCTTCCGCGGACGACGTGCTTTCTTATTACCGGGAACAGATGGCCGCGCGTGGATGGGAGGACACGACCAAGCAAACCTACAGCCTCAATCCGGAGCTGCGCACCACCCCGGGTAACCTGGAGAATGACGATTACATCAATAGTTATCGCAGCATCATGGATTCAACCGTGG
>Ga0206848_1060_pt1 | contig 29344 bp, 28 predicted proteins | sample Alteio_BWOrgCont_18_FD_152635 | JGI IMG/M metagenome (GOLD analysis project Ga0206848, IMG submission 152635) | Enriched cells from forest soil in Barre Woods Harvard Forest LTER site, Petersham, Massachusetts, United States -... | ecosystem: Environmental > Terrestrial > Soil > Temperate forest >...
CATGACAAGCCCCGCAAAACTAATTGCCGGCGCTACAGGTATTGGCAATGCCGGTTATTTAACGCTAAACTCCGATGCTACCAGCACAGCTACGGTTGCTAAAATTATAAGCCCATCCACCTCAACCATCAGCGGCAATGTAAATGTACAGCGTTTTATTACCGGTGGTGCAGGTTATCGCGGCTACCGTTTATTTGGTTCGCCGGTTAATGTAAACGCTTCGGTAGCATTTGCAACTACCCAAATGTACATGGGCTTAAGTTATATTGGCAACCCACCTACAGGCGCACCTTTAGGTGCATTAACTGGTGGCCCTACCGGCGGTGGTTTTACATACGCTATGAATAACCCTTCCCTTTATTTATATGATGAAACACGCGCCAGCAGCGCAACGTCTTATGTTTCGGGCCGTAATGTTGGTGTGGCTGCCATAACAGGTAGTACAGGTTACACAATCAGCTATTTTACAACTACCGGGACTGCCATAGCAGGCTATAAAGTGCCCGCAGGCAGCGCTTACCTCATGTATTTTATTGGTAATACTACTCATATCAATGTTGCTAATACCACGCCCGAGGCTACCACTACCACCGCCGTTGGTTACCTTAACCAAGGCACTATACCGGTGTATTTCGGCACCTTTGGCGCTTCGCTGGCTACGCCTACTACCGCCATACCGCATACCAACAATGGCTATAACCAGGTAGGTAACCCTTATGCCAGCACCATCAGTCTCGATCAGGTAGCTACTGATAACCCATCCATCAATTCTATTTTTTATGAGCTTAGCCAGCCTGGCGGCACCTATGTTGCCTATCATTCCGATCATACTACTTCTGATGCACGCGCCAGCCAATATATTGTAAGCGGCCAGGGCTTTATTATTAAATATGCCGGTGCGCCCGGTACTTTTAGCTTTAATGAAAAAGAAAAGGTAGCATATCCGGCTATGACCACCACTACAGGCAGCACCACTACCGGTACATTTTTGCTCGATCAGCCTTATAACCCATCAGCAACCGTAATGCCCGATGCACAAACTGTGCCCGCATTGGCAGTAATAGATACACCTGCCATTAGCGGCCTGCACCTGCAAATAACTAAAGATACCGCCAACTATACCCAAACAGGTATTTACTTTGCGCCCGGCCGTACCGATGCTTTTAAAGATGGCGAGGATGCTATCGATCTTGACGGCACCGCCCCGGTGGTTTACCTGTCCAGCTACTCTACCGATGGTATAAGGCTTTCTATTAACGAGTTGAGCGATTATACAAAAGGCAAAAGGATAAAGCTTTATGCCAAAGCTACCAGCAGCGGTTTGTACCATATTTCGCTCAATGATATCCAAAGCATGGATACGGTAAATTATAATGTATTTTTAGTGGATAATTTCCAGAAGGATTCGCTGGATATAGTACACTATAAATCCTACGCCTTTAACATCAATACCGCCGATACTAATTCTTTTGGCGCCAATCGTTTTGTACTGGTTATTGAACCTCATCCTATGCCGCCTTACCAATTAGTAACCTTTACCGGTCAAAAGGCTACGCAAGGCGTACTGTTAAACTGGGTAACTTATAACGAAGGTGATTTCACCGGCTTTGTGCTGCAAAAGTTAGTAGGCGGCAAATATGTATCGCTCGACAGTCTGCAGAGCACTGCTGCCAGCAAATACAACTACACCGATATCAACCCCATAACCGGCAGTAATACCTACCGCCTAAAACAAAGTGATTTTTATGGTAATATCACCTATTCGGCACCGGTAACCATAATTTATGGCATTACACCCGGTACCGGCGATTTTATGATATATCCTAACCCTTCAAGGGCTATGATAACCGTTAACGCAGGCGCAGTAGCGCCGGCTACCCCGGCCGTACCCAATTACGTATATAGCATATACAATATGTCTGGCACACTTGTTGGGCAAAAATCTGTAAATAGAAACATATGGACCGAAGACCTGAGCAATTATAAAGCAGGTATGTATATTATTATTTTAAAAGATAGTAACGGAAAGTTAATCGGAAAATCTAAATTTGTAAAAACTAATTAATAATAGCGGGGGATAATATTCATGTGCAGAAAGATAATACTTAAATACACTAACAGGCTAATTACACTGGCTTTTTTAGCAGTAATTTTATTACTCCCTGTAGTTTCATTTGCACAAACCGATTCGCCCTGCGGCACTGATACCAGCGACCCGTTTACTGAACCATGCCCGCTTGATACCTGGGTGTGGGTAATAGCAATAGCCGCTTTAGTTTTTGGGGCCGTTTATTTATACCGCCAGCAAAAAAGCCAAAAAAATATTTACCAATGATTATCATCTTGGTTAAGCGCTTTTGTAGCAATAGTTAACAATTAATAGTCTATCCATCAATTAATTGCATTTGGGGAAATCCATCCACCAAATGGGGAAATTTTGCCTAATCTGCCCCACCCATTCATTTTTTGTTAGTTTTGATATTATTAAAAATGATGCAATCCGTTTACCATTTTGTTACGTAATTAGCATAATTTGCTAAAAAAAAGCACTTTTTTTAGCCCTTATTATAATACAGCATTGTTTTTGAATATTGATTAATAAAACCCTATAAATTTGAAAACACGGTTACTAAAATGTTTCTTGATAAGCTGTTTTTTGTTTGCAAACATCAACCTGTCTAAAGCTGCAACAACCGTTACGTTTACGGCTTTACCAGGTACCAGCACTGCTTATTTAACGCAAGGTTCTACAGGCCTTGTGGTGTTTGGTTTTTCCATGGTGGTTTCCGGTGGTTCATATTCGCCTATTCAATTTAACATTCAAACAACTACTAATGTAACCCCTAATACCACAAATAGTGTATTTACTACAGGGGGGCCCAGTGCAACTACCAGCTTTTTATCTCAAAATACTGTAAATTCCCCGTCTACCGCGGCAACTGCCGGCACACACTACGCCGTACAATGCAATACAAATGCAATAAGTGTAACATCGGGCCTGCCAACGTATGCTGCGGGTACTTACTATTTTTATTTGGTGCTTGCTGTTGCCGTTAATACAAATAGTGGTTTGGCAACTAATGTTTCTTTTAATATATCATCTACCACATCTCCAACTGTAGCTCAAACCATGACAGGTGTTACCAGCGTTACCTCTTTAACCAGTAGCCCCGCTTTTGTTACCGGTAAAACTTATGGCTGGTTGGGCAGTACAGCCGCATGGGGCACAGCTTCAAACTGGCAGGATGCCAGCGGGGGTAGAACCCACGTACCTACATCAACTGATTTAGCGCAAATAGGCGTTAGTTTTGGTTATACGGCAGCCCCGGTAGTTACAGCAAATGAAGCTGTTGGGCAAATCGTTATTGGCAATGTTACTTCTGGTGTCGTAACGCCGTCTATAACAGTAACCGGGGCAGCTGTAACATTGGCTGTTACCGAAGACATAACTTTACAAGGCGATAATTTTTCATCCTCTTTTACTACTATCCCTTTAACCGGTACCGGCAATATTACAGCTGTTAATTTAAATGTTATTTCAGGTAATACAGAAAACTTTCATTCTTACAATGCATCCATTACCTCTTCGGTAAACACACTTACCCTTTCCGGCAATATCGCATTAACATCCGACTATAATACAACCTTCTCCCAGGCTTATAATTCTTCATTTAATTTAACAGCAGGCACAACCAGTGTAGCGGGCCTTCTGGAAACAACAAATGTAACAGCGGGTGGCTGTACCTCAACATTTACAATTAAACCACCAACAGGCGGCACCGCAAACTTACAGCTGGCAAACGTAACTGCATTATCCGGCCTGTCAACTACAGCCACAAACGTTATTGATTTTGACCATACCGGCTCAACGGTTACCTATAACAATGCCAGTACAACACCAAACCAGGTAGTTTATGCCGCCCCCACTGCTAATGTTACCAACACAGCCACCCCTGCGTATTATAATCTTACCATTACCACTACTGGAACTGTTGCTACAACTAAAATTATTGGCAGTGTTACCGGCGCCGTTAATACCTTAACGGTTGATGGCCTTTTAAACCTTACAACTTTAGCCCCTACTAACCCAATTGTTACTGCAGATTTTAACACCTTCAATGTTAAATCTGTAATAAATAATTTCACCAATGGCGCTAATGTAACCCTTGTTCAGGGTGGGCCGGATAATTTTACAGTTAATGGTACTACAGCCACCAACGCCGGAACAATGAACCTTACCGGCAGCAGTTCATTTGTTTTTAACGGGACAAGCGGTTTTACAAATAATAATACAGTTAACGGTAATAGCGGGCAAACATCACAGCAAAATATTTTTGTAACCGCCGGTACACTTACCAATGCAGGTACTATTAACTGGTATGGCGCAACAGGCGCAGGCAGCGCTATCGAAATTGAAAACGGCAATACTTTTGCAAACACCGGCACCGTAAATATGAACACCGGTTCATTCAGTGGTTCAATAGTTGGTACAGGGCTTATATCCAATACAAATGCCATAAATATAAATAACGCGGGCACCTTTGGTACTTCAGGTACTTTAACAAATAGCAGCGCCGGCAATATTAAACAAATCCTTGGGGTTTTTACAGTTATAGGATTGGTAACAAATTCCGGGGCCATAACTAAAACCGGCGGCGCGTTTACAGCCGGCGCGTTAACAAACGTTGGCACAACCGGTATTATCACCGGCAACACAGGCAGCGGCACCAGCACAACCACAGTTACCGGTACATTTACCAACAGCGGCAAATTAACCTGCAACGCCGAAACCGTTACTTTTAATGGCGATTACACAGCCTTAACCGGTGCAACCTTTACGGCAGGCAGCGGCATGGTTTATTTTGGCGGTGGCACACAATCGCTTACTGATAATTCTACCGCAGGCACAACGTTCAATAACGTAACCTTTAACGGCACAGGTACGGCAACTATGGGTTCGGGCGTAGGCAATTTTGCAGTATCAACTACGGGCATTTTAACCATGGTAACTCCTGCAAAACTAATTGCCGGGGTTACAGGTGTTGGTAACGCCGGTTATTTAACCCTCAATTCTAACGCTACAGGTACAGCTTCTATCGCTAAAATTTTAAGCCCTTCTACCTCAACCATCAGCGGCAATGTAAATGTACAGCGTTTTATTACCGGCGGTGCAGGTTACCGCGGTTATCGTTTATTCGGTTCGCCGGTTAACGTAAACGCTTCGGTAGCATTTGCCACTACGCCAATGTTTATGGGCTTAAGCTATATTGGTACTACTACGGGCGGTAATTTAGGTGCCTTAACAGGCGGCCCTACCGGCGGCGGTTTCACTTATGCTATGAATAACCCTTCCCTTTATTTATATGACGAAACACGTGCCAGCAGCGCAACATCCTATGTTTCAGGGCGTAATGTTGGCGTGGCTGCCATAACAGGAAGCCCTAACTACACCATAAGCTATTTTACAACCACCGGGGCTACCGTATCGGGCTATAAAATACCCGCAGGCAGCGCTTATCTAATGTATTTTATTGGTAGCTCCACCCATACCCCTGTTACCAATACTACGCCTGAGCAGGTTACCACTACCGCCGTTGGTTATCTTAACCAGGGCGATATCCCTGTATATTTCGGCAGTTTCGGCGCTACATCCAGTATCAGTACCACCATACCACATACCAACAATGGCTACAACCAGGTGGGCAACCCTTATCCCAGCACCATCAGCCTTGACCAGGTGGCTGCTGATAATAACTCCGTTAGCACCAACTTTTATGAGATCAGCTCGCCGGGTGGCACTTACGTTGCCTATAAATCACCGGGTGCCGGTTCAGATGCAAGGGCCAGCAAGTATATTGTGAGCGGCCAGGGTTTTATTATTGAATACGTTACCGGCGGGACCGGTATTTTTACTTTTAAAGAAGACCAAAAAATACCCTATCCCAATATGACTACCACTACAGGCAGCACTGCCACGGGTACATTTTTGTTAGATCAGCCTTATAATCCATCAGCAACTGTAGTTCCCGATGCCATACAAAATGCGCCTGTACTTACCGGCCTACATTTGCAGTTAACCAAAGATACCGCCAACTATACACAAACCGGTATTTACTTTAATGCCTCAAATACCGATGCTTATAAAAATGGCGAAGATGCCATCGACCTCGATGGCACCGCGCCACAGGTTTACCTGTCCAGCTACTCCACCGATGGCATAAGGCTTGCTATTAACGAGCAGAGCAATTATACCCGCGGCAAACGGATAAAAGTATATGCCAAAGCTACAAGCAGCGGCTTATATCACATTTCGCTGTATGATATCTTCAACATTGATACCGTTAATTATAACGTATTTTTAGTGGATAACTTCCAGAAGGATTCGCTGGATATGGTGCATTATAAATCCTATGCCTTTAACATCAACACTGCCGATACCACTACTTTTGGTGCTAACCGTTTTGTATTGGTCGTTGAACGCAAACCTGTGCCGCCTTACCAACTGGTAACATTTACCGGCGAAAAGGCTTCAGAAGGCGTACTGCTAAACTGGGTAACTTATAACGAAGGCAATTTTACAGGCTTTGTGCTGCAAAAGCTTATTAAAGGTAAATACATATCGCTCGACAGCCTCCAAAGTACAGCTGTGAGCAAATACAGCTATACCGATATTAACCCTATAACCGGCAGTAATACCTACCGCCTGAAACAGAACGATTTTTATGGAAACATCACCTATTCGGCACCTGTAACTATAATCTATGGCGTTACACCCGGCAGCGGCGATTTTGTAATTTATCCTAACCCGTCAAGGGCCATGATAACCATAAATACGGGCACATTAACCCCTGCAAACACTACGCCTAATTACGTATACACTATATACAATACCTCCGGTTTACTGGTAGGCCAAAAAACCGCCAACAGCGTAACCTGGACCGAAGACCTAAGCAATTACAAGGCAGGTATGTATATTATTGTTTTAAAGGATAGCAACGGCAAGTTAATCGGGAAATCTAAATTCATAAAAACCAATTAACAGTTGATAGCTCAATCATTCTTTCTCTGCGTCTTCTGTGCTCCAATCTCAGTGCACTCTGCGGTTAATTTAACCACAGAGATCACAAAGCAAGGCACAGAGAACACAGAGCATTTAGAGCAAACAAGAAAACTTTCAGATTAATAGTACAGAACAATTCCCTACCCCGCAGCCCTATCCTTCAAACCCAAATTACTCTTAATCTCCTTAATTTCAATTTCATAAGCGCGCATACGTGCATGTAAAATATCAACCTCGGTGCGCAGCATCTGTATTTCGGTAATTAGTTTGGCCGAGTCGGGTTTGTTAATTTGCTTTTCGCCGGTGCCCAGTATCAGCCATTCGGGCGAGTATTTGAGCTGGAAACAAAGCTTGCGGATGAGGTAATAGCTCATCTCCTGCTTTTTGTTTATTACTTTGCTGATGAAGCCCTGGTCAACACCAATAGCATTGGCAAGGGCAAGCTGCCCGCCATGATCTTTTACAATCACTTTTAACCGTTTTACTATTGCTTCGTCAGACATTGTGCCTGCAATAATAAACAAACTCGGTATAAAAGTGAAATGCTTAATTAATGTTCAGGAAATTTTGGGGATTGGTTTTTTTTAGCCGATTTGCTCAAAGCGCATATCTTTTACTTCGTTTACCATTTTAAGCAAGCCGTTAAGCTTTTGCTGGTAATCATTTAACGATACCTGGCCGCATTTATAACTGTTAACCGCTTCATCTAATTGCGATGCGATGTATTGCCTGGCAGCCTCGTTCATATTTATACGCCCGCTTAAACCGTTAGTGGTTAAATTGCCATACAGCATGGTTTTTAACGATTCCAGTTTATGCCCGGCAGATTTAAGTAGAAACAACGGCTGCACATCGCTAACCTCTTTGCTTAATTTGCTTACCCTGCGCCTTTGCTGTTTATCAAACTGCAAAATCATAACCACAATTACTAACCCGATAACTAAAAAGTAAAAAAACACATCCATATCAAGCAAATTAAATTTTTAACCACCACGATAAAACCATTGTCTTATAAATACGTGGGACGGTTGTTTACGGTTGCCCGCTTTAACTTGTTGCAGTATTTCTAATGTTTTTTTACATAAAGGAAATTAATTTGCTTAAATATCAGTCTAATCACTATTCCACCAACACCTTCTCATAACAATAAAACCGCAAATTAGGCCTGAACTGAAAGGCGGTATCGCCCATAAACTCGTAACCCATTTTAGGGAAAAGACGGCGTGTTGCTTTGTTATTACTGTTGGTATCAATACGTAGTAAGTAAATTTCCCGTTCCAGAGCCACCTTTTCGGCTTGAAGTAATAAGGCCTCGGCAATACGCCGACCGCGATGGTGTATGCTAACCGCCAGGCGGTGCGTAACAATAGCTGTTTGGGTAATATCCATGCCCACATTGGCATATTCGGCCTGCTGATCGGTAGTAATGGCGGTAACACCTGCAATTTGCCCGTCAATCTCGGCCACCCAAAGCTGGTTTTGGTTAATATCGCCGGTAAAAACCCCGGCGTTAGGATATGTACTGTTCCACTGAAAATTACCCGAAGCGTTCATCAGCGGCACCACTTCGGCAACCAGTTGCATTATAGGCTCAATATCATTTAAAGTAGCAAGGCGGATGTTCATATTTTGAATTGAAAATCCAAAAGTAAAAATTCAAATCTTTCAATCTCTACATACGGTTAAATAAAATCGCCCAGGTAATTACGGCCGCAATATGTATGAAAAAAGACGGTAGATACCGCTTTCCGTCCATAAACATCAATACTATCGATACGGTAAGTAATATAATTGAGAGAACACCCGCAAAGAAAAATGCTACAAAATCGAGTCCGATGCCACAAGGGCCGCCTGAGAATTTACCACATTTAACAAAATAAAAAACTATCGGGCAAACTATAAGATAATACAATGCCGTTTTTAAACCCGGCTTTCCCCATAATGCAGTCATATACATCAATCCCGTGTTAACTAATCTGTTGGAATTCTTTATTTAGAGGATAGAAAAGTTCGATTGTTACGGTAAACCCGACACACTTCAACATTCATTATTCGATATTCAGTGTTCGATATTCCCAAAGTCTCCCCTACAGGGGGAGATTTAGAGGGGGCTAATCCTCCCTCACAATTCCTTCCACCTCATCAAAATAAGCCAGCACAGTATTAAAAAGCTCCTGGTCGCGGCCCTCCACCCAGCGTAACGATACAAACACCCGCTTCCCAAAATCCGATTCAAACTTCAGCTCAAAAATAAGCATAGCGCTACTGCGGCCGGGCCTTAAAGCGATATCTTCAACATCCTTCCAATCTAAAATGATATTGCGGATGTAATCCTTAACACCGTTTTCATCCAGCTCAAGTGCAACTTCACCTTTTAAGGCAGGCACCAGGCGGGTAACAATCATTAATACCAGCACAGAAGCAAACATCAGCACAAAAACCCCAAAAATCACCGTCCCGGCAATATCATGCGCGTTATAATTACGGATACAAGTAGTAAGAAACAAAGAAATAAAGATCAGTATAAGAGCCATACCCGCATAACACGAATTTTTACTGTATGGAAATTGTATAACTTCTGGCGGCATAGCTAACTAATATTTTGATATGGGTTAAATATAGTAAATAGAAAATAAAGATTTTCTTAGAGCAAGCCCAATACCATTCAAAAGTTCCCCCCTTCAGGGGGTTAGGGGGCCAGGTTAATGATTATGCTTTTTATGAATATCCTTTACCAAACACAACTTCTTAATATCCGCAATCTTCACCACAAAAGGCGAATACTTAAGCCGGTTACCAATCATCTCTGTAACATTGTCGCTGTGGGCAATCACCTCATCCTCGTTATCCCCGGCTAACAGTCGTTTATACATGCGGTAATCTCCCCACTCAATATAATATACCTCGCCCGGCAAAATCTTCATATCATGTATCACCTTTAGCGCCACCCAGCAACCATTTTCAAGATAGGGATACATACTATGCCCCCAAACCGGCAGCGCGAAATCGCACTCCTCAATACCCGGAAAATTCATGCGGCCAACACTTTGCGTATCATTAATATCATTATAAACCTCCACACCCGATGCCGTTACCACCACTTCGTACATTGGTATGCCGTCAGCAGTCTTCTCTATTACAGGCTTTTCTGCAGGTTTTGCATTTATTAAAAAATCTTTATATTTTTCTTTAAAAACCTGCAATTTATCAGGGTCGATATTTTGCCTGCTCTTAATAATTTCGGTAATCGAGCTGGCCGAATTAAACCCCAGCGCCTCTGCCAATTGCGAATTATTAGCAAACGCCCTCCCTCTAAGCTGATTATACAAAATTATAAACTCCAGTGTTTCAGGGCGTACCCTTTTTATTTTTGATGTTTTTGATTCGTCTTCCATTTTTCTGAAAAATAATTATCAACAATCATTTTACTATTTAAAGATATCTCTTTATATTTGTATCGTTAAACAACGCTAAGATAATCATTATATCCTAAAAAGCAAATGAAAAATACAGAATATCAAGAAAATACAGGGGCGCGGCTCCAGTGGCGGGGTTCGGGGTGATTTTTATTGGCGATGAACCCAATTACACGAACCACGCCACCCGCTCCCCGACCCCAAAGAAAACGATAAGACGACGAACGATAAAAAACCTAAACCATGTACATAGCCTACTCCGCGCTGCAAACCTTAGCGCAACAACCGAAAACCGAAAACCCGGAAAACTTAAACAGCGAACTATTATTGCGTTACCAGGCCTACCAAACCGCCTGCAACAAATACCACCGCGAAATTACCGACATACAAAAATACCTGCCCGGCTGGATGCCCGCTTTCAGGTAGTTGCAGATTATAAATAAAACGCACATACAAACTAATCACTAACCTTTAATCTCTAACCACTAATATGAATCTCTCTCAAAAACTAAAAAACCAACTCTGGTGGCTCATTATCACAGTAGACTACGACTACAGCCGCATCACCATTGCCGAACACGAAATTAACGGCGAAACGCTAACCCTTTGGCTCGAAGACAAGCACGATTTTAAAAACTCCCTGGATGAATGTTTGCAGGTTGATTTAACGCTGCGCCAGTTTGCCAAAATAATTCGTGCCGAAAACCTGAACAGCTACGAAGGAACAAAAATGCACCCCACAAAAAACTTTGTGTACAAAGCCCGCATCCAAATTAACGAACCCATAAAATGGTACCAGGAAGACGCCAGCCCAACCGAGCAACAATGGGCCCGCGAAGCCATGCTAAAATCCCTGCTCACCTACCTGGTAGAAACCGAGGTGTATGACGATAGCGATATGCTTTTTGTGTAATTTGTTATGCCAGATGGCATAACAAACATAGCAAAATTCTTACTCCTTAAGCAGATAAAATTCGGGCGCTTTGTCATCCTGAGCGACAGCGAAGGATCTGTCGCTTAGTGCACCACTTTGCAGATTCTTCGCTATCGTTCAGAATGACAGCTGGCTTTATAACATTCAGGAGAACTTGCCAAATATTATAAAAGAAAACAAAGGAATATAAAATAGGCTCCTACTTTACCCCATAATAATGAGCAACCGTCAAACTAATCAAATCAACCAAAAAATGCGCCGCCATCACCACCTTAATGTTCCGGTATTTCTGATAGTAAGCACCGTACAGCACTCCGATTAGAAAAACAAAAATGTACTCGCGTAAGCTGTTATACTTATAATGCATGGCCGCAAACAAAACCGACGAAATAATTACCGGCAGGTACTTATTATTAAAAAGCAATGATAACCGTGTAAGCAAATAGCCTCTGAATATAAACTCTTCGGTAACCCCCGCGGTAAACGCCACAAAAATTGCCAGCCAGTAACGGTTTTTCAGGATGGCTACTATTTTTTTGAATACTACGTTGCTATCATGCCAGCCAAACCGTTGCGGTATATAGGCTACTATGGCCGATGCAACGGATAACAGGTAAAGCACTAATACTGCAAGCAAAAATTTCCATACGCTAAGTGGTATATTTTTCCATATCAATAGCTTTTGCTGTTCAACTTTATAAGCATAAAACATCAACAGCAATACCTCTATCCAATAAATAAACCGCGAATAAATTACCTTATCCAAGTACGGAATGGGCAAAGCACCAATAACAATGGCCGCTAAAATGGGTAACACAACAGCCAGTACCGCACCGGTAATTATCTTTGCCTTAAAATGGGGCGGCCTGTTTATAATTGCTTGTTCGTCTGCTGTCAATGTTTTTAAATTTAGGTCGATGAAAAATAAGTAATTAATTTAACACCTGCTACTATCAATCAATATTAACTATTTTAGTCCAACTATAATTAATTATAACCGTGCCTGCGCAAACTCATAAATCAGCCCGAACAATAAGAATAGCCAACGCTGTATTCTTTTTTATATCGGGCTTTGGCTATACCACCTGGGCATCGCGCATCCCATCCATACAACATCAGCTGCATTTAAACGAGGCGCAGCTGGGCGCGGCGCTATTTGCCCTGCCCATCGGGCTAATGGCCACCATGCCCATTACCGGCCAATTGCTCAGCCGCTTTAGCAGCAGTAAAATAATGTTGTTTGGCGCGGTGGCGTTTACTGTTATGCTGGGCCTGCTGGGTTATGTTACCCAATATTGGCAGTTTATAATTGTATTGTTTTGCTTTGGCTCATCGCGAAACCTGCTTAACCTAAGCACCAATACCGAAGCGCTGGGCGTACAGGCACTCTACAAAAAATCCATCATGACTACCTTTCACGGTATCTGGAGCCTGGCGGGTTTTGGCGGTGCGGCACTGAGCTATTTAATGGTATATTTTAGCGTTGTGCCAACTTACCACCTGCTTACAGTAAGCACTGTGCTAATTGTATTGGCGTTTGCCTTTTACGCCAATATGCTGCACCAGCCACCGGTACAGCAGGCAAAAAAACCCATATTCTCGCTGCCCGATAAAGACCTGCTAAAGTTCTCGCTCATCTGTTTCGGTTCCATGGCCTGCGAAAATATAATGTACGATTGGAGTGGCATATACATGCACAAAGCCGTGGTAGACTCAAAACGAGTGGCCGTTGCCAGCTTCGTTATATTTATGGTAACGGTAACATTAGGCAGGTTTATTGGCGATAGGATAGTGCATCGCGTCGGCATCAAAAAATTTCTTCAATATAGCGGTGTATTAATTGTAAGCGGCTTTACCCTCGCGGTAGCGTTTCCCTCTGTGCCGGTAGTTATAACAGGCTTTGCTATTATTGGCTTTGGCGTATCGTGCATAGTGCCCCTGGTATTTGCCCAGGCCGGCAAATCAAAAACTATGAGTAACGGCCCCGCCATGGCAGCCATATCAACCATAGGGTATTTGGGCTTTTTGGTTATACCTCCATTAGTAGGCTTCATCGCCCAGGCCACCAACCTGCGCTGGTCGTTCGGCCTCACCATTATATTAGGCACAGTAATTATCATCATGGCATCGAAAATTGAGGAGTGATTATTAAGTAGTAGCAGTAAAAGTGATAGTAGCAGTTTTACCCTCTCCCGATAGCCATCGGGCCCGCCGCAGGCGAAGAGAGTCGACAAGCTTGTCCCGATGGCTATCGGGATCGGGGTGAGTAAACCCGCGCTAAGTGGAATATTGATTCAGAGGAAAAAAAGAGATTTTCAACTCCCTCTCCTTTGGAGAGGGCTGGGGTGAGGCTGGCCCTATTTCATCTTCAAACTAAACGTCCCCTTAACCTTATAATATTCAGCTGTAGCCGTTTTCCCGCTGCGCGATAAATAAGTATAAAACGAACCCGTAGCAAGCACGCTGTCCTGTTTGTAACTGGTAAGGGTAATTTTGCCGGTATCCTCTAAGTTAGGATATTGCGTTAAAGAGTAGGTACTGTCGGCTTGGTTTTTAACTAAAAACTGGCTGCCTGCCAGTTTGCTAACCACATTACCCTGCGCGTACCCGGCCGAACTAACACCGAAGCTCATGGTATGTGCTTTATTAATAGCGGTAATGCCAAAATACTGGCCATTATCGGTATGAACATTAACAAAAGCTATTGAATCAATCGCGGCATCAAAATTATAAGTCGAATCCAGTATAACCAGCCTAAGCGTACCTCTACTGGCCAGGTAATTCCCGGTCGAACTGTCAGGGGCAAACCTGGCTACCGGTTCTGCGGCTTTTACATCATTATCCTTCTGGCACGAAAAAATCGTACCCGAAAGCAGCAACATAAAAAACATCAAATATCTGGTAAACCTTTTAGTATTCATAAGCAGACCAATACACCCTGATTTATAATTATATACGTAAAACTAAACAAAAGGTTGTTTATAAAAATATTTGTAACGATATTTTTAACAGATTTTAACTTTTTTGTGATTTTAAGCTGATAAAAGCGGTTTTTGTAGCGGTTTTCTTCAAGTCGCTCTCCCTCGGAAAGGGATTTAGGGTGAGGCTAAAAGTTTTAAAGTCTCCCCTACCGGGGGAAATTTAGAGGGGGCTCACACCCTCAACCTGCTATCAAAACTAAACTTATTCACCGCTAAAATTTTAACCTTGTCAAAATCAGCATGTGCCGGGTTTAGCAGGTAATTATATTCCAGCTCAATAATTGCCGAGGGCACTTTTAACACAGCCGTTTCGTGGCTTTGTAGCCAGTTGCTGCCTATTGTTTGGGTAATGGGGTAATTAATCACTTTATGCCAGTTGGCATTTTTTTTAATAAGCTCGGTAATGCTTATTTCCTTGATAGCTACCTTATCAGGTATACCATAAATGCTGACTGAAAAATCACCGCTATATAAGGAAGTACCGCTGGTATGCGCCAGCTTTTCCAAACACGATAGCGCCATAGATCCGCCGGTATAAATCACATACTGCCCCCGCAGGTTCCACCGCCCATCAACACCCGACCCTCGCTGGTCGCGCGCGTAACGGGTTTGCCCTATGCGGTAAGTGTGCATGAAAGGAATTATTGAATTATTGAATTATAATAATATTAGACTTATATACTGATTTATTTAACGTCACCCCCCTCAATCAATAATTCAATAAATCACTAAATCAATAATTAAGCGAAGCGACTAAATCAATAATTAGGCTGTTGCTCCATAATCAATACGGATAAGCTCATTAAGCACAATGCTGATACCGGTAATGGTATCAAGCAAATCAAAGGGAGTTGCTTCAATACCAGGATTATAATGCTTTAGCCAGCTTTTAAACTCAGCTAAAGTGCCAAAGGTATCCAGGCCTTTATTAAAAAGTTCAAATAATTGTATAATATGCTCGCTGATGCTGGCATTTAAACCCTTGGTGCTTTGTATATGCTTGCGCAGCGTTGGCTCTGTAATATCAAGCCATTTGGCCACGTCAATTTGCGTGGCGCCGCTTACCTGTATCAAATTGGTTATGGCATCGGCATTAAGGCCTTCTTTTATGGCACCAAGTTTTGCCATAGGCGATTGGAATAAAGTTTGGTAAGGCTCAATGTAATCGCTTAGCATCCAGTTTAAGCCGGATGGCTCATCAACTAAATAATTTTTTGGCTGTTTCCTCTTTTCCATACCCAAAGGTAATTATTTTCTATTTAAAACAAAAATATTTACTATTTTTATACAAATTATTTTTTCTTTGGTTTTCAGGCCAATAAATTTTATTTCACAAATTGCTTGTCTGTTTTAAATTTATTTCTTATATTTGAATATAATTTATGCCATTCGGCATTTTAATCATAATGAAGCGTAAATCTTATCTCTTTAATTCAGCGGAGGATATTTCCCTGCTTATCAAACAATATTTCGAATTTATTTTGGGCGAATATCACCTCGAACCAAAATCTCCCGAAGAACTTGAAAAAGGCGAACCCTTAATGACAGATAAAAAAGTATACACCCGCCAGCCCGAGCCGCCAACCATCTCCGGCCTTACACTTTTCCTGGGCTTTAACAGCCGCAAGGAGTTTAACGAATACGAAAAACGCGGCAAGCACGCCGAAGTATTAAAACGCGCCCGCCTGCAAATTGAAACCGAATACGAAAAAAAACTGCACCAGCCCTCAGCCGCCGCAGCCATATTCGCCCTCAAAAGCATGGGCTGGAGCGAAAAACAGGGTGACGAAGAAACCACAGGCTCCATCCCCAAAACCCTCAGCATAAAAATAATCGAAACCGGCCCCCAACCCGTCGGCAGTGAAAAGGAAGTGGCGTTAGAATAATCGCTTTCTTTAACTCTCAACCTAAACATACAACCCGATATATGCCAATCATCATCAAAAACATATCTTTTGACCTTTGACCTTTGACCTTTGACCTTTGACCTTTGACCTTTGACCTTTGACTTTTGACTTTTGACTTTTGACTTTTTGACTAATGTTCCCCGCCTCTATCCTATTCAAACAAAACTATAATGCCACAGCCCATATCGTGGTTAACCAGGGCGGCTCCAGCTCGGGTAAAACCTATGGTATTATGCAGGCGCTGTTTTGCCTCGCCTGCCAGGCCGAACGGCAGGTAATAACCATTGCAGGGCAGGATATGCCCAACCTTAAAGCCGGTGTAATACGCGATGCGCACAACATTTATTATAGCTCGTCGGCGCTAATGATGATGATAAAAACCTATAACCGTACTGATAGCATTTTCGAATTCCACAACGGTACCTTAATCGAATTCAAAAGCTATAGCGACGCGCAGGATGCAAAATCGGGCAAGCGCGATTACCTGTTTGTAAACGAAGCAAACGGCATCACCTGGCCCATTTACACCGAGCTGGCGCTGCGTACGCGCAAACGTATATTTATCGATTATAACCCTAACTACAACTTTTGGGTACATGATTATCTCATAGGCCAGCCCGGCGTACAACTTATTATATCCGATCATCGGCACAACCCTTTCCTCGAACAAACCCAAAAAGACAAAATAGAAGCCTTGAAACCGGTTGATTATGAGTTGTGGAAGGTATACGCCCGCGGCTTAACCGGAAAAATAAGCGGATTGGTATTTAACAACTGGCATGTATGCGATAAAATCCCCGAAGATGCAAAACTCAAAGCCATCGGCCTCGATTTTGGCTATACAAACGATGAAACTGCCTGCCTGCAGGTATTTACGCAAAACGGCGAATTGTGGGTTGATGAAATGTTCTATCTAACCGGCCTCACCAATAGCGATGTCGCAAAAAAGCTAAAGGAAACCGGCATTAAAAAAACCGAAGATATAGTTGCGGATAGCTCCGAGCCCAAGGCCATTGAAGAATTGCAGCGTCTCGGCTGGAGCATTCAGGGCGCCAAAAAAGGTCCGGATAGTGTGGTTCATTCTATTGATATACTCAAGCGCTACACCATAAACGTAACCCGCCGCAGCATAAACTTGCGTAAAGAACTCGACCGCTATGTATGGAAGGTAGATAGATCGAACAAAGCAATTAACCAGCCCGTGGATGCCTGTAACCATTTAATTGATGCCCTGCGTTATGTGGCGCTAAATAAATTAAAAACACAAAAATCAAAAATCGTGCGCTCGCGCCTGCCGCAGCAGCAATGGCAGCCTGTTTTAAACTTACCCTTATGATAGAAAAAACACTAAAAACCACCCACGGCAAATTACTGGTAAAAATGCCCGCCAGCCTAAGCGAGGTAACCCTGGGACAAATGATGGATATGCAGCAAAGGCCGTATCTAAACGATTTGGATGCCATCAGCATATTATCCGGCATCCCGGTTCAGGAGTTAAGCACCGTCCTCAATTTCGACGATTTCTCCGTGTTTGGCAGCTATGTAAATGCGCTATCGGGCCAAATAAAAAACCTGTATAACAGCGATGCCATCCCACAAAAAGTCACCTTTAATTTAGGCGAAAAACAAGTAAGCGTAAAAGTGATGCAAAACCTATCAGTCGAACCCACCGGCGCGTTTATGGCAGCGCGCGATATCATTGCCGAGGAAATAGCCCAAACTATTGCACAGCATGGCGAAGAAGATTGGCAGGAACATTTCAGCCCATCGTTAAACACCTGCTGCCAGGTACTGGCGCAATACTTTTACTGCCGGGCAACCGGCAAAAAATATAATGAATATGAAGTAGAGGAATTTTGCGAACAAATTAAAAAACTCAGGGTAACGGAGGCGCTGCCCATCGCCAAACATTTTTTTACTTGTTATCCCAGCTTATCGAAACCGAAAACAAGCTATTGGCAACGCCTGCCACAGCGCTGGAGAAAAAAGCAGGTATCAAAGCATTCGAAAAGTTTAAGTATATCAACACCATAAATTCCCTCGCCAACGGCGACATAACCAAATGGGGAGAAATACTAAACATGCCCTACGAACGCGTACTAACCAAGCTCCTTTTAAATAAATGTGAGGCTGAATACCAAAAGCGCTACAGCGATTTACTAAACGCGCAAAGGTAAGAGAACCAGGATTTAAGGGATTTTATATGATTTACAGGATGTAAAACCACAACTCAAAGCCCATATTAGGAAACAGCGTCAGCAGGTAAGCTTCGGGCGAAATTCGATAAAACAAAGCTGGGCGGTGCGGTTGCAGGGCATAGTAACTTTTGCAGAAGCGAAGCCACGTGCGAGCGAAGCAGGGCAAAAGATTACAGCCCAGGTTTTATCGCATTTGCAGGGCAAAGGCCCGTGCGGCAAAGAAGCCTCTCTGCTGACTTGATTTTTTGGTTACTTTTTTATCAAGAAAAAAGTAACAGCCTTAGCGGCAAATTGAGCGTCACCAAGCTGTAAATTAATAAAGCGCTACATCAACAAATAAATAACACAAAATGATACGCAATCAAATCCAATCCATCACCCAAACCCTAACCCCCGCAGTAACCTTCATCTACGGCACCATAAACGAACTAAACCTTCTCGCCGATGATTCCTCGTTCCCCTGCGTTTTTATGTACCCGCTACAACCGGTAGATGTATCTCCGCAGGTAAACGGCTCGGTAAACAATACCTTTTCGGTTTACCTGGAGTTTCTGTTCAAAACAGAGTTCGACCAATACACTGCCGATAACGAAACCTATGTAAACGAGGCGCTGCAACTGGCAAACCAGTTTATAGTAAAAGCCGCCAAATACCGCGAAGGCGAAGGCCGTTACTTTAAAGTAAAAGCCGGCGACAAAGCCAAATGCCTCCCCGTGTACAACAAATTTGATGTAAACAGCACCGGCGTAAGCCTTACTATCAACCTGGCAACCATGTATTTCGACAACTACAATTAATCATCCAACCAATGACTAATGACCCAATGACCAATGATTTAACCGCCGTTCTCGAGAATATAAAAACCGACCTACTAAACTCCCTCCAATCCAAAGGGGTAGCAAGCAGCCAAACCGCGCAACAAATAACCGTAACCAATACCGATAACGGCGCGCAGCTACAGATACCGGGCTACCTGCAGATAGTTGAAACCGGCCGCGGGCCCACATCAAAAAACCCGGTAGCAGGTAACCCGCCCATGATAGTACGCATACTGCAATGGTGCCGCGAAAAAGGCATACCCGATAAAGCTGCCTGGGCCATAAAAAAGAAAATAGATAAGCAAGGCTTTCCCGGCAAACCCGGCATATTAACTGAACCGCTAAGCGACGCCAACATTAACCAGCGCCTCGGCCCGGCATTAGAACAAATGGCAGATAACCTATCAACCCAAATACTTAACGCTATAAACTTATGAGCACCATTTTAGCACAAATAAAAACCATAAATACCTCTACCTTCGCCGGTACCGATCCTATACACGCCGCCATTTACGGTACCGTCATCATTTCTTTAACCGATGCCGCTACCGGCAGCCCGGTAAACGGTAATAACATTGTTGTAGATTATAACGAAACCTTAAGCGGCGTAACCACCGCCAAAACCGCCACCATTCCGGGGCAGTCTATTATAATTTATGTAGGTGTTATTAAGGATATTGCCAACGGAATCATAAATTATTGGACGGTAACCGGCCAAAGCGACGTGCCCAACGCTGCCCCGCCGGTAAATCAGTGCGATTTAAAAATAAACTACATCAGCGTAATAAAGCCCGAAAGCGCACCCGCCGCTGCCGATGCGCAAATAAGTGTAAATGCCACCTCCAGCTATTTGCCTATACAATACAGCCTGGATAATATTACATTTCAAACCAGTAACGTTTTCACGGGCTTGCATGGTGGCGGTTACACCATTTATTGTAAAGATGCCAACACCGTAGGCTGCTCCGCAACCGCGCAGGTTACTATACCCATCACGCAAAACCTATTGGCTGCCGATCCATCCGTAGCACTTACCGGCAGCAACACCAGCCGCTGGAATGCGGCCTTCAATCCCGTAGTATTCACCTATCAGCGCAAGGATTTTGAAATAACCTCGGTAATCATCGATAGCTCAGATGGCAATGCCAAACTAAATGTTAACGGCGATACAAGCGCCCTTGCCGCTGCCATTACTGCCAATAATAATGTGATATCCGCCGCCGCCGCGCAAGGCGTTACCATATTAAACTTTACCAACTATTATGTGTACGTAAATGCCGGGCCGTATGTGGGTACTTTTTTAGCCCTATCTGCCGATGGCAGTTCCATCACCATCAATACATCTTACGCGGGTAATGCAACAGGTTTTGTAAACAGCAACCAGTTAAAGCCTTATTACAAGGTGTTAACCAACATCACTTATCTCGATCCTTTAACCAACACCTTTAACACAATAACATCCATAAACCGGCCCGATTCCACCGGCCTTACCAAAGCCGACATCTCCAACTTCCTGCAAAGTCTGCTGCGGGCTAAGGACGATAGTGATTACACCCAAATCAACTTTCGCGACAGCAACCTGTCTGCCAGCTACGCCATCCAATACGTCGAGCAGTACGATGATATTACCAGTACAACCGGCGGTGTTATTACTTCGCCCTACATCAGCATCGCAACGCCATATTATGTATTGTACACCGCGCGGCAGCTGCAGTCAAAATATGGTGGTAACCTGGCGCAATATGTGCCATTCCCAAGCAGCCAGCAAGCCGCCTGGGTAACCGAATTTACCGAACCCGTTTACAGCAACGCCTACCCGTTCGACCTTTCATTTATTTATGGTGAAGCATTGGCCGGGCTCCAGCTGTATTATAAAATCACTTTGCTGGATATTAATCGCCAGCCGCTCACAACCAACGCCATTACCTCTTACCTGTTAAATGAGGATAGCTCATGGCTGTTAAACCAGGACAGTTCCAAGCTCATCATCGCCGCGCAAAACTTGGTAAGTACGCCTATTGTTGAGCATATTGGACTTAACCGCCTGCTCATCAATCAAAATTTTCAGCTTGATGCTTATTATTTTACAATAGCACTGTTTTATAATGATACAGACGGCAACCCTGTGCAAATTACCCAGCTGCAAACCGTACGTATCGACCACACGCCCGATATCAACTCCGTTTACATGCGCTGGATCGGCTTAACCGGCTCCTGGAACTACTACCGTTTCATCTATAACCAGGAAATTTCGCTCGATGTGCAAAACGCAACCATCATCAAAAATTTCGTGTCCGATTGGGAAAACCAGGATGGTATTGAAGAAGTAATCAGCAAGGATGCCGGCCAAAAAGTAAAACTTGATGCCGAAGACCTCAGCATAGCTGATATCAAAGGCCTGCAATCCATTAAATACTCGCCCAAAGTGCAAATGATGGTAAACGCCAGCCCTGTAAAATGGCAAACCATAGTGCTAAACACCGCCACCTTCAGCGAATACGAAACACTGAACGGCGTAGCGCCATTCAGCATCACCTTTAACCAGCCGTCTATCAATATTCAGACGCAATAAGGACGTAATTTGTGATTGGAGGATAACTATATATGAGTTGGGACGAGATTAAAAAAACATTTTTACATTTATGGATAAAACTTAAATTATGCAAAATGTTAGAAGTGCGTAAACAAAACCGATTAATCAAAACGAAAGAACACATCTTTGATTTAATAGAAACCTTTATTAAAGATTACGATTCGACAGTCAATGACGATGAAAAAGGCTATCTTATTTTTAGAAAAAGGGATGATGATAGCTTAGACATTTCTATAGGATTGGAAAAATTCTCCATTATAGCTAAAATACAAGGCGGCACTAACAACGTGATTATTTTCAATGTATTTCATTGGGAATTTGATATTTCATATATAACAAGATACAGACTTGATCACATAAAGGAATTAACGTTTGCTAAGATTGGAAGTACTGTGCAATTTATCACACCAATTCAAAATCAAAATGGTGAAACATGGAGTGTTTTATGCCAATTAAACGGACAAAATGAAATAATTATGGTAGATCCTCTTTTAACAGAATTTGAAAGATACATGCTCCAAAAATTAGAAAAGCTCTATCCAAATATTTAATTTTTATTTGAAATATAATTTTATTATAATAACTGATTTTAAGAGATTAAATTAAAAAAATGAATAATTGCAAGTTTGCCGTTAGTGACACATTTAAGTACATTATAAAGGCAGTTTCCAATAATGATAAAAAGACAAAAGAAAAGTTTAAAACTAAATAATAATAATTATGGAACCGAAAATATGGAGAACAGATATTAAAGATTTTAGCCTTATTAATAAGGATGTGGCTGATTTAATGGTAAAGGAATGTGAATTAGCTTTAGCTGGCAGCATAGATTCCTGCGAATCAGTAATCAATAGAGCAGACAGGATTATTTCATTATATATTCCAATATGTACTGCACTCACAATTTATGTTTTACCTATGATTAAGGATTTAAAAACGCTTCGATCATTATTAATAAGCGATAAATTATTCTTATCGGCGTTTATTTGTTTTATTATTTCTATTATAGGACTAATAATCTGCCTATTTAATACGAAAAGTTACATAATTAGAGGCGTTGGAAGCTCTCCTAAAAAACTTGTTTCCAGCCCCTATATCGATAATATATATGAAAAGGATTTAAAATACACATTCATTTCACTGGCAATTTGTGAAAACGCTCAAGCAAGAATTGAAAAGAATGAAAACAAGGCATTTTGGAAAAGCATTTTAAATAACATATCTGTTTATATGTTATTTGCTTTTCCAATATGTCCTATTCTGGTTTATTTGTATTACCTAATTTAGTTGCGGATGCTTCATTAGCATTATTCTTAACCCTCCTTAGTTCATCATAAATAAATGGCCTTTGGATTGGTTCGGCATTACTATTTTGTTGTTGTGCAACGATATTAGATTGAGAGGCCGTTTGGCTGCCTTGTGATGAAGTCTGGTCGGCACTGCTTTGTGGTGATTGTGTATTTTCAGAATTATCGGGCATAATGTATTTATTTTAATGTTATAAATCTAAGTATTTAAAACGAATTTATCCCAACTTAATATAGTTGCTATTTTTAAATTCCTCCGGCTATTGGATAATTAGAGTGCGGCCTTCTCCAAGTTTCTACTACCGGGCAATGTTATTATTTAAAAGAAAAAATGCCCCACCCTCTTTCCGCCGCAGGCGAAGAGAGGGTCGACCAGCGCAGCGTAGTCGGGGTGAGTAAATCGCGCGCCAGGTAACCCACCATCCCACCAATGAACCATTGAACCAATAAACCAATGAACCAATAAATGAAACAAATCCAACTATTCCTAAACGATAAACCCGTCGACCTGTCCGACGATAGCCCCATTGCCCTTACCTTCCAGATCAACAACCTGGGCGATGTCCAAAATCAGCAGGGCAATACCAGCAACCAGTTTAAAATACCACTAACGCAAAACAACCGTGCCATTTTAGGTTATGCCGATGATATCAGCTATCAAAACCCTGCGTTGCCTGTCCAGGTACCCTATACCCAGCTTAGCGCCAAGGTGATACAAAACGGCATCGAGATACTACCCAATGCCATAGCCGAAATTAACGAGATTGATGACGATACTGCCAGCATAACCATCCTCTCCGGCAACGTCGACTTTTTTGATGCCCTGGGCGGCCAGATTGCCGATATGGGCGATAGCACCAGCCAATGGAGCAATTATGGTTCAAATTTGGTTTGGAAACAATTCGATCATACCTGGGACCTCGCCAATGTGGCCAACAGCCAGCAGCATACCGAAAAGGATGGCTGGATATACCCTGTTGTTGATTATGGGTTGATTGATCTGTATGATTTTACCCAGCCTATTGATGCCCGCAACCAGCGCCCCGGTTTCTTTATCAAAAAAGCTATCGATCTGCTGGTGCAGTCAACCGGTTATACCGCAACGGGCTCCTTATTGGCCGATCCGCTTTACCCCCTGCTCATCGCCCAGTTTAGCAATGGCAGTTTTGAGCATGGTATCGATACTCAAAACGTAACCAACCAAATAGCCGCTTTAGAGTTGGGGCAGGATTTAAATGTAAGCCACCCAACCGCCGAAAACCCGCCAAATGGCAAAGGCAATATCGGCTGGAGCATTATCAACTCCAACTGGGACAGCCAATTTGCAATCGGTCATGGGTTTACCGCCTCCGCGCGCGAAACTGTATTAATTACCGTGACCATACCCCACATGTATTTCGAGGGGCAGGTTGCAGGTTCAGCATCCTCTGTTGATATCATCATCTGGCTCATTACCCCCGGCGAACCGGATATTGCTTTAACCCAGTTTTCATTCGATTTTAGCAACGGTTATACACGCGAAGGGACAACAAAGGGCAGCGGCCTTAGGGGCTATACCAACATCGACCACTCTATCATTTCCTGTACAACCGAACTGGCTATAGGGCAAAACATCTTTATCGGTTACGAGTTCCAGGGCGCTACCCCTGCATCCTTTACCCTCTCATCCGGCGCCACCTGGACAGTGGCCGCCCAAAACGAAACCGTACAGTTTGGCCAAATGGTACAATGCGAGCGCATCCTGCCTGATATATCGCAAAAGGATTTTTTGAAGGATACTTTGCAGCGTTTCGGCATTATTTGTCAAACCGATGTATATTCCAAAACCATCACTTTTGCCTCTATAAAGGATATCGTAAACAATATCCCCATCGCTAACGACTGGACTGCAAAATGTATTAACCAGGGCAAACAGGTAAATTACCAGCTGGGCAGCTACGCGCAGGTAAACAGTATGGAATACCAAACCGACCCTAATATATTACCGCTAAAATTAGGCTGGGACCAGCTTATTATTAACGACCAAACCCTAAGCGCTGTACCAAACGATTTAATTGTAAGCAAATTTGGCCCTTCGCTAAACCGGCCCTATTACGGCGGCACCATAACCCAAATAAAAACTATCGACCCAACATCCGATACTAACAATTTCACCATCGGAGTACAGCCGCGTTTACTGGTCGATCAAAAACTCGATCTGATAGCTTTGAAAAAAAGCGTAACCTTTATTGATGGTGGCGGCAGCCCTATAGTTATAAACGATGTAATAAGCACCCCATACTTTTACAAACCCGATGGCACCTATAACCTTTGCTGGTGCGATATGCCCGGTACAGGCACCGTACCTTTGCCCGGCCTAAAAACCAAATACTACAGCGATTTCCAAAAAATACTGCAAAACACCAAAATACTCATCCGCTACTTCCTGCTCACTCCGCGAGATATAGCCTCGTTAAACCTGCTTATACCCATATACCTGCAGCAGCATAACGCCTATTTCTACATCAATAAAATTGATAGCTGGATAAAAGGCCAGCCCACCAAGGTAGAGTTAGTAAGGTTGGGATAAAAGAAAAATCCTTTTTCCAAAGTCTCCCTACCGGGGGAAATTTAGAGGGGTCTTCCTTTCCAGAGGGATTTAGGGTGAGGCCGAAGCCCCAGCCCCGTGCGATTCCCGCCTTGGGGCGGGGAAGGGTGGGGTTTAACAAAATATATAAAATAATTAACTAAATTATGCCATTTGGCATTTTATTCATATATTTGTTACTCCCGCACCCAACACACAGGATGCCTTTAATACATTTTGCTAATTTTATTTGCAAAATGTATTTTGTTTTTTATTTTTACTGGTATAAACTTTATTAAAATGAAAAAAATCTTACTTATCACATTATTATTAATCCCATTTTTGGGCTTTTCACAAACTACCAAACCAATAGAAGGTTTTTTAGGTATTAAATTTGGCAGTAGTAAAGCCCAGGTAATAGCCGCTGTTAAAGCAAAAGGAGGTTCTTTGTATAAAGATACCGTTGATGAGCTGGCATTTAGCGGCGTAAGACTTGGTCATCTTAATAGCAGTATCCTTTTTGTTGATTTTATTGACAATAAGGTCTACCAAGCTGTATTTTCTTTTCAGGCTGATGTTGACGACAAAACCATTGATTATTATAATGATCTCGTTAGCCAGGTTAATGATATTTATGGAAAAGGCAATTCTCAAAAAGTATTTCGCTCTACATTTACTGATGGTGACGGTTATGAAATAACTGCAATACAACAAGGCGATGCCGATTATACTACGATATGGGAGGATAGTATCCAAAATACAATTGAAGCTAAAATAAATGACCATTTGTATATCGACCTTATTTACCAGGATACAAACCTAACAAAGCAAGCTATACAGCGGTTTAAGGATAAAGAAAAAGGAGATTTTTAATTTCTCTCATAAGCCTCTCGAGGCTTATTTTTTACCATTAAAATATGCCATATGGCATAATAATCATTTTAATAAATACTTTACACATGGCAGACGATTTAAACAAGAACATTACTATCCAGGTTACAGCACAAACCGACCAACTGGAACAAAGCATTACTAACCTTAATAAAATTATCGGCAGCCTGCAGGCCCAGCAAAAACAATTGGTTGATACGGGCAATGCAACGTCGGCTACGTTTCAAAACAATGCAGATAAAATTGACATTTACCAAAAAAGCCTGCAAAACGCAAGCAGCCAGTTAAACACTTATACATCAGTTTTAAATTCATCGGCAACTTCGCTCCAAAAAAGCCAGTCGCTTGTTACCGCGCTTACTGCAGTTAAGGATAAATATTCAAAAACAGTAGGCGACAGTTCAAAAAAAGTAAGCGATTTAAACACGGCTATAAAAAGCTTAACAAGCACCGCACAGCAGCAGCAAACCCAAATAACACAAAGCCAGGCTGCTTTAAACGCAAACAGTAAAAGCCTAAGCGACAATGCGGACCAGGCCCAAAGTTTACAATCGGGCTTAAATTCTGTTAGCCAGGCATTGCAACAACAACAATCAGCAGTCGATCAAAATAAAGCTTCCTTCGATGCCCATAAGTTAACCATGGACCATCTTAAAACATCATTTGATAAGATTAAAGATGTTTCGGGCGAATTTGGGCCTAGTTTACAGGATGCCGCGCAAGGTTTTAACTTAATGAAATCGGGCCTGGATGTGGTAAAAGATGGCCTTACAGGAGTTGGCACAGCTTTAAAAGCAGATGGGTTCGACTTTTTGCTCCAGATATTACAAAGTATATTTGACGCTTTTATTAATTCATCAAAGGGCACCAAAGTGCTGCAGGGCGCCATATCTGCCATAGGTGTTGTGGTAAACAAGGTTGAAGGCTTTTTCAACTCGTTTATGAGCGGTATTATTAATGCGGTAACACATCCGATTGATTCAATAAAACAATTGGGCGCAATGGTGGAGCAAAATATTATTAACCGTTTTACAGCGTTCTCAACTATACTCGACGGGCTCATACACCTCGATTTTAAAAAAGTGGCTGACGGTGCTATACAGGCAGTTACCGGGGTTACAGATGCTACAGGTAAAATTGCCAACGTTGTACAGGGGGTTACCGATCAAATTACTCAAACCGGAACTCAAATTGCAGCTGCATACAAATATGGCTTTGATCATGCGGGAAAATCAATGGAGAAGTTTAAAAATAAATCATCCGACTTTGTAAGTAATGGTCATTCATCTTCTCATAAAAAATCAGAAGATCAATCCTCGTCTAATCAAAGAGAGCCTACGCTTACCGCATCAACTCCCACACCTCAATTTGATAATACCAAAACAATAGGCGCATCCGACCAAACAATAGCTGCCACAGACATTAAAACAACCACAACTACCGAAGATAAAAAGATAGCCATTAAAAAATCGGCATTAAAAGAGGTGGAAGATTATGCTAAAAAAAATGCAGTACAAATTGGCACCGATGCCCTCAATGCTTTAAGCAATAGCATAAAACAACAATCGGCAGCAAAAGTAAGCGCCCTCGAAAAAGATAAGGATGCCGAATTGAACAACAGCGCGTTAACCAGTGCGCAAAAAGCTGCCATTAATCAAAAATATGCTCAACAGGAAAACCAGATAAAGGCTAAGGCTTTTAAAGAAGAGCAGGAAATATCCATAGCCCAGGCTGTTATAAACGGTGCAATTGCCATTACAAAAGTAACCGCGCAGGATGGGGTACTTGCAGCTCTTGAAATAGGTGTAGTAGTTGCCGAAACTGCTGCGCAAGTAGCAAAAATCAGTGCTCAAAAACCACCGGCATACGCCAAAGGCGGCCTGCATTATACCTCAGATGGTAAAGGCGGTGTGCTGCCAGGCTATAGCCGTACCGATAATACCAATGCCTACTTGCGCTCGGGTGAAGGCATTGTAGTTTCAGAAGCCATGCGAGACCCATGGGCCCGCAATCTGGTAAGCGCCATAAACGTAGGCTTCGGCGGTCGCGATTTTGCAACCAGCACCACCGGCCGGGGCTTTGCCGTAGGCGGCATATTTACTGATGGCGGAGATGCCAACCGTTATTACAATGCCCCTGCAAACGATCAAAAAAACTTGTCGAATAGTATAGCTTATCAAATGATAAACAACTTCCCCCCTGTTTATGTAGATGTTAAAGATATTAACAATCAGCAAAACATCCTTGCACAAACCATAAACAGGGTTAACCTGTAGGCTATATAATTATTTGCCGCTTGTGATTAAAGCCAACATTTTAGTAAACGCATCGTTGCCCTTACTTTCAATATCAAAATCAAAATTTTGCTGGTCCGTTTGAACACGCACAGTTGTAAGCGCCGAACTGGATAATGCAGCTATGTCATCTTTTGATAGATGGTAATTGATAATAGCTACCCAATAGTCGCGTTGTACAAAACCGCTTTTTATTGTTTGGTGCGTAGCATCAGATTCGTTAAGGTTTGATAAAGTAACTATACTATTATTCGCTAATTTTAGCAGTATTTTGTCATCCTTTTGAGCAATAAAATATTTGTTATCCGAACTCGCATCAAGCTCAACACTTAAAAAATACAGACCCTTTATTTTGTAAAAGCTCGCTTTAAAAAAAGTA
>Ga0206848_1014_pt3 | contig 28439 bp, 28 predicted proteins | sample Alteio_BWOrgCont_18_FD_152635 | JGI IMG/M metagenome (GOLD analysis project Ga0206848, IMG submission 152635) | Enriched cells from forest soil in Barre Woods Harvard Forest LTER site, Petersham, Massachusetts, United States -... | ecosystem: Environmental > Terrestrial > Soil > Temperate forest >...
GAGAAAAATCAGGTGTATAATTTGTGTAGACACCCACAATAACATCGGGCGAAACTTTATTCTGTATTTGTGCAAACGAATTTTCTTTTCGTAATTGTTGCCAAAATGCTGGAATCGCCGAAAAGCATTCGTAATTTTGGTATGTTGTACGGAGTTCGACACCCATAACCATCATGGCTGGTAATAATAGTACTTCAAAGTTCATAAAGTTCTTTCTTTAAATTCTTTTCTTTTAATTCCAATACATGCCTCAAATTATACCTGTTTTTAATAAAAAAACGCGATTTTGATGATTTTTAGGCTAATAACGACATGTATTGACAGTTTGGATATATTTGTTAAGATGGTCACAATGCTGTAATTGTTATATTTTTTTAATTATTATCTATTATAGATTTAATATATGGGGGTTTTATGAAAATTTTAAGAAATGTTATCGTACCTGTCCTATTATTGAGCTTCCAGGCTTTGGGAGCTATGGAAACCAAAGCAGCAAAACCACACAATTTTGGTTGGCTCATTGAAGGGCAACTCTGCGGGTTAGCCCGACCAACGTCTCAAGCTGATTTAAAATATTTAGAAGACAATAATGTTGGACTCGTTGTTACATTAACTCAAGAAAAAAAGCCCACGTTCTACGATGCTCTCTATGTAGGAAGAAAGCTTGAGCGTCTTTATCTTCCAGTTAAAGATTTTAATATTCCAAAGTTTGCACAAGTAGACCAATTTATTGCAGCAGCTGATAAAATGATAAGCGAAAAAAAAACAGTTGCTGTTCATTGCGAGGGTGGTATCGGAAGAACAGGATTGATGCTTGCATGCTATCTTGCTATAAAAGAAAATAAAGATGCACAAACAGCTATAGGAGAAGTACGAGCAAAAAGACCTGGTTCTGCAGAAACGCAAAAACAAGAACGATGTGTTGCAGCTTATTTGGCTTATCGAAAAGGATTGGTAGGTGATGACGCAAAAGCTGCGGCTCCAGCTGCATTATTGGGTTCAAAGAGATTAGGAGCCATGAAAACTGGAACAAAAAAACCAAAAAATTTTGGTTGGGTTATTAAAGGGCAACTCTGCGGGTTAGCTCGACCAATGTTTCCAGCTAATTTAAAATATTTAGAAGACAATAATGTTGGACTTGTTGTTACATTAACTCAAGAAAAAGAGCCTGCGTTCTATGATGCTCTCTATGTAGGGAGAAAGCTTGAGCGTCTTTATCTTCCAGTTAAAGATTTTACTATTCCAACGTTTGCACAAGTAGACCAATTTATTGCAGCAGCTGATAAAATGATAGGCAAAAAAAAAGCGGTTGCTGTTCATTGCGAAGGCGGTATTGGAAGAACTGGATTGATGCTTGCATGCTATCTTGCTATAAAAGAAAATAAAGATGCAAAAAAAGCTATCGGAGCAGTACGAGGAAAAAGACCTGGTTCCGTAGAAACACCAGAACAAGAAAAATTTGTTACTAATTATTTGGCTTATCGAAAAGCATTTATTCGTAGGTGCTTGCATAATCTTACGAGTAGAAAAGCTTTGTTGTTATATGTATTAGCAGTAGCATCTGCAGGATATGCTTATGGCGATCAAAAAGTTCTTGATAATAGTGACTGGATCGGTGCAAAAATTCCAACAATACTCTGGCAGGGCGCTTCCGTTATCGGCTCGAGCATAGCCTCAACATACAATGCTTGGGGTCCAGAGTGGTTACCGGGTACAGCTTCCGCTCATGCAAAAGATGTTAGGCTCGCGGCCTTAACGTTATGTCAGGAATCCGCCGGAAGAGTGTATGCTGAAAGTACCTGGCTCTGGAAAATTGTTACGAACATAGCTGAAGCTGAGTATCTTACAGAAGCTTGTAAATCTATTTAATAATTCGCATATTTAATTATTTTTTTGTGCGTCTCCAAGCGCGTACTCTATGATATTCTCGCGTTTACTGAGATTACAGATAACAAGCGATGTGTAAAATATTTTTTTGTTCTCAGGTGTAAGACTGTTATGTATAATCGCTAGAGTAGCCTCTTTGATGCGTGTTTTAATGCGTTCAAGTGTTTGGCCTGCGTCTTTACTATATCGTTTGATAGAAGCTGATCGTATTCGGCCAAGCCCGATATGTGGGACAAAGTTGAACTGTTCGCTTTTTGTTATATTAAATAACGGGTTTTTATTAGTATTTTTATAAATACTGTCTGCTGTGTGGGCCATGTTTTTCATAATACTATTAAGTTGTTGCAGCTCTTCTGCAGGATCTTGGACCAGTATAACAAGCTCATCATGATTTTCGCCAAAAAAATCAATCGTATCTGTAATCGAAGTTTCTTGTGGTACAGACGTACGGGATTGTACGACTTTGTTATAGGTAATTATGAGTGTTTGTTCGCCAAGTTCCTGCATATCTAAAAGATAGTAAAGACTGAGTGGTTGACGATCTTTACCAAGAAACAACGTTTCTTTTTTATCTATCCCAGTGTTATCGAGACCAAGTTCTTCATGAATAATTTTATCAGCTATGGGCACAATTGCTTTTCTGAGTAACATAACCCCTGGGCATTGCCAGATAAGCTGTACTGCATAGTTATCCTGTTGTATTTGTGATGGGTTGGAAGTCTGAGAAAAATGTTTATACGCATATAAAAAAACAATAAAAAATAGCGCGATAGCGACCGGTAGTGCGATTAATTTTTTTTTCATAACTATTCCTGAAAATAAACTTAATGGGAATCGTATTATATTAAGCAGACAATTTTCTTTTGATGCTAACAAGCAGCTCTTCAGCGATTACGATGGCCTTTACAACATCCTGCTTATCAACAGAAAAAGAATCATTTGGATAGCGAGAATCATGTCCATATGCATCAAGACTTCTGCTGTCTTCTCTGAAAAGCACAAATTCTGCGTCAGCTTTTACACAATATTCCAAAAGGAGCTTTAGATCATGCGTTTTTGGAATAGGTTGTTTGGTAGGAACAATAAATGCTTTAAATGCTTTCTCTGCGCACTGGTGCGTATGAAATACAGCACAATCAAACGTTTCGTGGTCGTCAGATAATTTTTTAGAGGCTTTCAAATCATTGGATGCTTTTTTAAGCCAATCACTAACCCCTGGCATACGCTATTTTCCCTCTGTTTTTTATCTCATAAGCTCGAGATGTTACATCCTGAGAAAATTTATCAAACTCTTCTTGTGTGAAGATGGTTACATTTGTAGGAATCTCCAGTCCAAATAAAACATCAAAAGCCTTATAGCCTCTTTTATGGGCTTTTTCATGAGATGATTCAACCACAATCAAAAAATTGAGATCATCGTCTTCATCAGGAGTGCCCCATGCATATTTACCAAAGAGATAAATTTCTAATGGATTATACGCTTTGGCGAGGCGTTGTATTGCCTCTTGAATTTTTTCTTGAGAAATCATTTGGGTCCTTTATTATTTTTTAACCACAGTTCGTGATGCTTATATAAAATAATCCTAAAGTCGGGTAGATCGACAGTTACCATACCACCCCTAAAATTAATTCTTTGGATATCGGACCGAAAACACGGCTATCGTCATGTTGTGCTGAGAGATTGTCTGACAGTACAAAAACATGTTCTCCTGGTACCTGAAATGGCTTATCGATTGCATAGCTTCCAAGTTTCCAGCCAGCCCAATTTCTATGAATTTTCGTATCGTGAAGCGATAAACCGTTTACGATTATATTGTTATCAGTAATGTGTATCGTATTATCTTCTAACGCTACGATGCGGGATATCCAAACTTTTTCTTCATGCTTGAATAAGATAACATCGCCTATTTGATAGTGTCGTAGGTATGGTGCGATTCGATTCAGAAAATATAGGTGCCCGTCTTTAAGTGCTGGTTCCATGCAATCTCCAGTATAACGATACGGCTGAGCAAGTGTTATGAACCCCAGCACGGAGAGTAGTATCAAACCTAAGCAATATAATCCTATTCTTTTCTTATTGAGATACAACATAATATTTCCCTTTCTTTAGTCTAACTCAAAAGATTCCAAATACTTTGGAATTATAACAGAATAACCAAAGCGTTCTTCTATTTTCTTTTTCAATGACTGAGCAGCTTCTATTTCGCCGTGTGTAACAAATACTTTTTGAGGCCCAGGTTCAAAATATCCAATCCATTCCAATATTTCATTATAATCAGCATGTGCTGAAAGTGATTCTATTATTTTTATTGTTGCATTAACCGGATACATTTTCCCATGAATTTTAATTTCTTGTGCGCCATCAACTAAGGCTCGTCCAGCAGTACCCTTTGCTTGAAAACCCACAAAAAGTATTGTGTTTTTAGCATCAGAAATAAAATGCCTAAAGTGATGTAAAACTCGTCCGCCAGTTGCCATGCCACTTGCTGCAATGATAATCGAAGAACCTTGAATACTATCAATTTGCATTGATTCTTCTCGTGTACGCGTATACGTGGCAATACCACATATATCCGTACATAGTTGGGATGATAGCTTAAGTTCATCTTTAAATTTACACAGCAATTGAGTAACATTTATAGCCATGGGACTATCTAAAAAAATAGGAATATCTGGAATACGCTTCTGTTGTTTTAATTGATACAGGCAATAAAGAATTGTTTGCGTACGCCCTACAGCAAAGGCCGGTATTATAAGAACCCCTCCCTTTGCTATCGTTTTGTTTATAATTTCACCGAGAGCTTCTATAGAGTCACCTTTTTCGTGGAGCTTATCGCCATATGTTGATTCAATAACGAGAAAGTCTGTTTTTTTTAGATGTGGAGGAGATTTCATTATAAGATCGTCAGGGCCTCCAAGGTCTCCTGAAAAAGTTACTGTTTTTTCTCCGTCGGATATAACAATAAAAGAAGAGCCAAGAATATGGCCTGAGCGAATAAAAGTAATCTTTAAAGAACCTATGGTTAGAACTGTATCATAACCAATGACGTGAAAATATTTTAATGAATGTTCAGCATCACGTTTAGTATACAAAGGTAATGCTGGGTTATGACTGGAATACCCATGCGTATTCGCATGATCTGTATCTTCTTCCTGTAACATTCCACTATCGATTAACAATATAGAAGACAATTCAAAGGTTGCTTCTGAACAATATATTTTATTTTTAAAACCATTTTTAACTAATACGGGTATATAGCCGGTGTGATCTATATGAGCGTGTGTTAGTACAACAGCATCGATACTACTTGGTTCTATGGGGAATTTATCCCAATTGCGTTGCCTGAGTTGGCTGTCCCCTTGAAATAGACCACAATCAACTAAAACTTTTGTATCTTCATGTTCAATAAGATATTTAGATCCAGTTACTTCTTCTACTGCACCCAAAAAAGTTATTTTCATACGATCGCTTCTCCCCATGTATTGGCTAGATTACTGTGTGCAATGTCCTATGATATATTTGTAGAGTTACAGGTGATAGACAAATGAGTCAAGACTATTGTTATACAATGAATATGCTGGCCCGGCCAGTTAGCTTGGCCGCCGAAACCTTGCGAAGAATGGTTGGGCTGCCAAGCATACTTCGGCAACTCAATTTTTGAGTTGTTTCAATCGTTCTAATCTTTCTGGTGTGGTTTCTTTAAACATTACATTATTGGATAGATCATCATATGCTAAATTCGAAAAAACTTTTGCTTTTGCAGTGTAAATCTCAGCGAGCTCTTCATAGACCAAACCGCGTGTTAATGTAAACATCTCAACAGGCATGTCAAACTTACTGCTTTTCGTAATGGCATCATAATCTTTGAGAACCGCATTTTGTATGGTCAAAGCCTCATCAAGACGGCCAAGTGAGCGTAGGGCTCGTGCAACGCTCCATTTTGCGTATCGAATATTCGGGGCGTAATCTTCTTTTTCACGGCATTCAAGAGCCTTTTGGAATACGGCAAGTGCTTTTTCGAACTGCTTTGCTTCCAGGTAATTTTGGCCTAAATTATTGTACAATGAACCAAGCCAATTCTGAGCCCGTTGATCTTGCGTCTTTGCAGCAAGATCAAGTGCTCGTTGATTCCATGTTATCTTTTCTGTAGTTGTTGAGGCAACGATGGCGATCATGTGAGCAGCATTGATTGTATGAAAATCAAAATTGTGTTTTGTACTCAGTTCAAAAGATTGTTCAAGACACACTCGAGCTTCAGGGATTTTAGCAGCTTGTTGAAAAACTCTTCCTCGCTCAAGCAGGATTCTTACATGAGCAAGTTCATATTCAGGTGTGAGTAAAGCTTCTGCATTATTGAGCGTCTTATGTGCATCGTCGAATCTTTTTTGAAGCGCTTGTGTTAATGCGATTTGTGACAAAATTTGCAGATAAATCGATTTATTTTTCAAAGACTCTGCTTGGGGAAGAAGTTTACGGAATTCGGTTTCGATTACAACTGGTTCGCCAAGGTTCCAAAGATCATCAAAATTATCAAGTTTGATGCTTGCATTTGCGTGAAACGTCATAAATACTCCCGTTAAAAATAAAATCAATCCGGCTACAAGTAAAACAGCTTTAACCACAGATTCGAATAGATTTTCAGTTATTTTAGTGAAGCGAGACATTATCAATTTCCTAATCTATTTTGGATCTAGAATTTTTGCAAATTAGTTCTCTAATTAATAGATAGTTTTTTCATAATAAGGAAGGTTGTCAATGTTAGCCATCTACGTAGACGCCGATGCTTGTCCCGTAAAAGAAGAAATTTTTCGGGTAGCTCTGCGGCATGACTTGCAGGTTTACTTAGTAAGCAATAGTCGCCTTAATATAGTAGTTGATAAAAATGTGCATAAAATACAGGTTGGGTCTGACTTAGATGCCGCAGATAATTGGATTGAAGAGCATGTAGAGACTGGCGATATTGTGGTTACTATAGATATATTACTGGCAGAGCGGTGCCTGAAAAAGGGTGCAAGCGTTGTGAGTTCAACGGGTAAAATTTTTAATTATAATAATATAGGTATTGCAAAAGCAATGCGTGATTTACGTACTCATTTACGTGAAACAGGAGTAGCTCAAAGTTACAACGCCACTTTTTCCAAGCAGGATCGTTCTCGTTTTTTACAGATATTGGAAGAGATTATTCAGACAATAAAAAGACGTTCTTAGGAATTTTGATATGCAAAAATTGCGATTTATAATAACCCTTATAGCATTAAGCTTTGCCGCAGCATGCAAAAAAGTAAGCGACGAAGCATCAAAAAGTATAGATAAAAAAGAAAAAATAGTTGTCATTACTGGAGTAACAAGGGGGCTTGGGAGAGCTCTTTTAAAAGAATTTATACATGAAGGGTGGACGGTAGCCGGTTGTGGCACTTCTGCTGCTGAAATAAGTAATTTGCAAAAAGAATATGGCAATAAACATGTTTTTTCCATGGTGAATATAGCAGATAATGACGCAGTCAAAACTTGGGCGAATGATGTTGTATCTAGGATAGGATCACCAAATATTCTCATTAACAATGCAGGGGTTATTAATAATCCTGCGCCATTATGGAAAGTCCCGCTAGCAGAATTTAACAAGGTAATGACTATAAATGTTACGGGAATATTCAATGTCTTGCAGTATTTTATTCCTGCTATGATACAGACACAGCAAAAACAGGGTCTTATTATTAATATAAGTTCCAGTTCAGGAAAGGAAGGCGAAGAAATGTTTGCTCCGTATTGTGCATCAAAATTTGCTGTTGAAGGGCTAACACAATCTTTGGCAAAGGAGCTTCCAAAAGGATTAACGGTAGTTTCACTGGACCCTGGTAATGGGATTAACACTGATATGCTAAAACAGGCTTATCCTCATAATACTTCTTATTATCCCGATCCTGAAAACTGGGCAAAAAAAGCTGTACCGTATTTGATGCGTATTAGCGCTCAAGATAATGGTAAATCATTGATAGTGCCTAGATAGTTCCTATTATCGACATGAACAAACGTTACTTTAAATAGTGCTTTTTTAGCCCATTTAGCCCGCATTAAAGGGTTTACCATGCAAAAATAGGTGATTATGATGTGAAAAAGCACCTATTTTGCATGTAGAGCAACGGGGAGCTATACTTTTCGGATATGTCGAAAACCGGTTTCATATTGCATAGTTATCGTGAAGGATACATTGTGATCTCGAAATACCTTAGTTCTGCCATTAGGCGTTGTTTTTTAATGTATGTCTTTGCTCAGATCTTACTACTTAATGCTTATTCTGATGAAGTCACTCATTCTAAAGTCTTTTTATCAAAACCAGAAACTAAACGCTTAGTCTATTTTATTGGCCATAAGGACGAGCCCAACAGCGCTCTCATTACACAAGTGTGTAAAGATTACGAAACTTTTTCGGCTTTGCTGCATGGAGAATGCGCAACGCGTACATTATCAAATTTATACAATCTTCATGCACTAAGAGGCGTTATCAATAGTGATGGTTCTCTTTGCTTTAAAACATCTATGTCTGGACCACACCACTATTTTGGATGGTTGGATCCAAGAAAACAGTACACTATTGAGTTTGAAGATGGGTTGCCCATTTTTAAAACAGATCACCTATCGCAAGTAACGTCTTCTCAAGAAACACAAAAACAAGAAACACAAAAAGTAGTTTCTGATGTTTCTATTGTAAAGATTATTGATTACAACTGGATGACCGGGTCAAGCATTAATCAAAAAACACGCGCGTTGTATGCTCCTAATCATGATAATGCTACAAGCCTCATAGATACCGATACTGGCAAATTGGATAGTCTTTTTGATGCCCCAGGGATTCTTGCCCTCGGTGCTGACGAGCTGACCTTTAACGTCATTCAGGATGCTCATCTGTATGATCTATCTCCATATTGCGTCCAAATGGTTCCGAACAATATTCCTTTCGCATTTAACCAAGAGCTTGTTGCTCAATATAAACATGCTCAACATAAACTTCGCGTTGTTACATATAATTACGGCGATCGATATTTACGTGATTATATCATGCGAGGAAGCGGCATTTTTGTTGAACGTCATGAGTTTGTTCAATCTATTACACCAATGAATAAACAGTGTGGTGGTTTTGTCTTATTGGGTCGTGAAGTTATTATAGAGGGACAAAAAACGCTTGAGTTGATTGCTGTTACCGTTCCATTTGGCTACACACTTTTAGTGGATGTTGGTTCTATTCACGGTGATAGCACATTAACCGGCTTATACATGATGGCAATGACGGGAAATCATAATGCTATGAAAACTGCTGACACGGTATTTATGAAAAATTATACAACTCACAACAATGTGAGCATAAAAACAATTCCACAATTAGAACCTGTTGCTGGGTTGCCTGGCGCTAATTTCTTTTTAACGTCCGACGAAAAACCTCTTAAAAATTTGATTGCCGATGACAAGAAGCTCAAGTCAAAAATCATGGATTCGCTCAAGCCTATTACCGCTGTTTGGTGGAATCCAGTAATTACAACAGGAACACCATCTATTGGCTGGTCAAAGACCTTAGGAACTTCTCTGCCTAAGGCTTAACTTGAACAATTGTTTTGATGCTTTGTACGTTAACGCTAAAATAAAAAAGCCCAGCTTCTCATATATGAGAAGCTGGGCTTTTTTATTTTTATTGTCTTGAGCTGTATTTAAACACACCATGGATTTTTCAGTAAGATATGTTCGTCTTCTGGTGATAGCTGGCCGCGATAGTGATGAATCTGCTCGAGTACGTCAGGTTGAGTCAATTGCTCGGCAACGCTACTTGGTAATACTAACGCAACCAGTAATCCCGTATTATTAAATCCTTCTACAATGCAGGACAGCCATGGTATGGGAGCTTCTCCTGTTGGTAGAAATAAATAGGGTGAAACGACGCCAAAATCAATCGAATATACATTGAAGTTGGACCAGTTGGTAATGATAAGATTTTTGTACTGAGGGGAAAACAACGGAGGAAGCATCCATTTAATATTTTTTATCCCACCATTTTTCTGAATAAGATCAAGGACTTGAGAAGGGTTGTCCGGTTTAAAATTTTTAACCGATGCATGGATATTGCGTGCACGTGAATAAATATCATCACGCTGTGTAGATTTTATGGTGACGGCGCCAATATAATTTCCAAGTACCTGTAATGACATACCTATGCGTGGGCGAATGTTTGTAACAATAGACGCGTAATGTTCGCTTGCGTCATCATCGCGACACTGTGCTAATGTATTGAGCACATGAGCGCAGAGCACGTCGTTACGTGATAATTTTTCACCGACTTGTTCAGATAGAGCAGATCTTAGAGATTCAACTTCGTTATGAGTAAAATAAAGATATACGGCTTTTTTCCATGAAAAAAAAGCTCGAATGAATCTAAAGGTATCCATCCAGCTTATATACTTTAATTGAGGTGTATTTGTTAATATATTTTTTGATTGACGAACAAACTCTTGGAGATAACGTTCACGGTCTTTGATAATAATAGGAGAGCTATACGATTGATTTTTAGCAAAAGCTGAAAGAGCTTTTAGAAAGACCATAAAACTGGACATGTCTCCAACAGCATGGTGCCAACAGTAGCCAATAGCCATGCCATCGGTGTAGTAACTTAGTTTAATCGTTAATAACGGGCCCTGTTGTTTGACTGTTTTGCTTGGAGTGATAAGCTCGACAAACGTTGACGGTGTCGTTTTATCAAAAGAAGAGAGTTGTTGAAACAATGAGCAATTCTCATAGACTTCTTTTACCAGAACACCTTGATTGTTGCAATCAATGTGTAACTGCCCCTGTTGTTCAATTAAAACGCCTGCAAAAAGGGGAAAATCATTAAGTACGTTTTCTAAAGCATGAATGATGGTTTTAGGTGATATAGGCTTTGGATAGAAAAAAACGACAGAAACAGCAGCATGAGAGGCTATGTGATCATTTACAGAACAGGTGATACGTAGTTTTTGATTCTTTTCTTGAAGTGCTTTAACGAACATGGGTTTTATATTCGAATATAGGTTGCCAGTAGAAAGTAATAGTACGAAAAAAACGGATTTGAGCGTATGATTCATGAAATCTTTCATACAAAACAGAAACGTAAAATTTAATATTGAATAGATATTAAAAAATTATCTTATTCAATTACCTCAGCACTGTCACGCAACAATGCCTCAGCTGCAATTTTTATTTCTTCCGGGGTTGCATTTTTGCTAACACCTACGATTTCGTGTCGTCTCCTTTCAATCGATTCTTGCAGGGCAGATTCTGCGAGTTCTCGTTGTCTTTTTTCTTCTAAGATCTCATCGTCTTTTGCCTGTAACTCTTTATTAAATTTTTCTTCCATATATTCACTGGCTCGTTGTTCAATGAGAATATCATGTTCTAATTTTTGTCTGGTTTTTTGTTCTTGCAGAAGGCTGTTATGTAACTTCTCCCTGATTTTTTGTTCTTTTTCATAATCTCGCTGTGTTGTCTCAAGGTTATTGCGAACTTGAACCAATTCATGTTCGTTTTGGACTCTTGCTGCACGTTCATTGTCGGCTATTTGCCAGATGGCTCTATGGGTTGCTTCTGCCTCATTTCTTATTGTTTCACTATATGAAGAAAATGTGTAGTAAGTTTTTATGCTATTTAAAATAATCAGTAGGACAATAAGATGTTGAATTGGTCGCCTGTTTGTTTTTAACAGAAGATTGGTCAGCTGAGTAATTAATGCAATCCCATGTATTTTTTCACGATCTAACGAATTGAGGCGTGTGTTATTGATGTTGGCAGCAGCAGCAATACGAGCAGCTCCTTGAGCGATAGGTAGGACTATTCTGAGAGCATGTGTAAGATAGTATTCTGCCTGCGGATCAATATTTTGCGACCTGCATTTCTGCTCATCTTTTTGCTCATTAAGCTTTGTATTTGCTGTGGTTGTTTGTTTGTCATTTAATGTTTTAATATCAGCAAAAATTGAGAGTAGATTGATTAAGAATGATTGAGTGATAAAGACGTCAATATGAGCATTGTTGAGCGTCAGTAAATCATTAGTAACGCAGATAAGATGATGCATCATCTTTGTATCAATAGTATCGACATGATTTGTAGCAAGCCCTGAAAAGATGCTGAGTGTTGCACAACCTATTTCAGCAGAATGTCGTGCTGTATAGCTTGGTTCAGCGGTTTTCATGTTAGCACAGAATAAGAGCATGAATATAATTATTTTGATTGGTGCGCATATAAACTTTTGCATAAATTATTTGATTCCTGATTAGAATTATCTCTTGAGATTTAAAGCGATGATGACGATGAATGTGGCTTGCTTGGCATACAAAGCTTTAGCGAAGTATGGCTGGGAAGATAGGATTCGAACCTATGTAACCGGATTCAGAGTCCAGGGTCCTGCCGCTAGACGACTTCCCAACAATTAAGATTTATATATTTTTACCAGAAAAATAAGATCTTCGCAAGTTCTTGTCGTGAGAATTATTACAGTTGACAGGGCCATAACCCCCCTGTTAGGATCCGATTTAGTTTGAGCTTTTTTATTGTTATACAGGAGAGAGTATGCCAAAAACTGTTGCGTTTCGGGTTTTGAACATAGTTTTTTTATTGAGTAGCCAGGTTTTTATGTACTGTACAGAGTCTTTATCTTTACTCTGTGAATCAAATGTCCCATTAGTAAACCCGTATGTGAGGGGCAATCTTGTACTTCCTGCTATGGGTAAAGCATATGTAGATCGTACACAATCGTATATGGGTATGATTACAGAAACACTCGACAATTCATGCTACCGTGCATTTGTATCGCGTGGTTATGAGTGGGGCGGCAATGCTTGGCCAGATCGTATTGATTACCAGCATTTTTCAAAGCAAATTAGCGATATTTCGTAAAGATTTTTTTACTCAATGACGATAGTAACGAGTCAGGCTGTTGTTCGATTTTGAAATATTTGCCAACGAATGTCGTGAGCATAAAAAAGACCAGTGGCGAGAGTAAAAAAATTAACACAAAAAGCGCGATAGCTTTAATCCAGAACATGTTCTGTCCTAATTTTTTAAATTTTTTAATTACTTTTAAACGTTTGTGTGCCTGATAAATAAGCGAATAGACGACTTACGTAGTGAAACAACACAGGTCTTTGATGGTTTTGAGCACACAAGCATACTTTCGTTTTTATCAGGCGAAAGATTGATAATCTCCCAGCCTGAGCGTTCCATTTCGTTGATATAAAACGTAGTAGTGCGTGCTTGCGTAAGTGGGCTTGTATAATGCAAGAACGTTGAGGTGAGATTATTTTGTTTTTTGATTAACGTGCACCCAAGAGGTAACGGGATGTCGGTATGTTGTGATTGGGCTTGAATAGAAGCACGTTTAGTGTGAGAAAGATTATTACGAGAAATCACGGGATGTTTTTTGCATGATGAAATTAAACAAGAAAAAAGCAAAGAACCCACCACCAGTAAATATTGGTAGTGGGTTCTTTTAATTTGCATCATGAAGCTTGATAAAAATAAGCGTTATGCAGCTGATTGAGCTGGAGTTGCTTTTTTAGCAGAAGCTGTTTTTGAAACAACTCTTTCTTTGATACGAGCAGCTTTACCAAGACGTTCACGAACGTACTTGATATTTGCGCGTCTAACTTTACCATGTCTTACTACGCGAATTTCGCTAATAATTGAAGCATGGATTGGAAAAATTCTTTCAACGCCAACACCGTTTGCACCGATACGTCGAATGGTGAAGGTTGACGCGATACCGTTTTTCTGAATTTTTAAAACGTCGCCTTCAAAAAGCTGAATGCGTTCTTTTTCGCCTTCTTTGATCTTTTGAGCAACTTCAATGGTATCCCCAACTCGGAATTCAGGAAACTGTCTATCTGTAACTCCGTAATTGAGAATCGTTTCTTTGGTAAGCTTATTTGCTTTCATGATACTTCCCTGTGCGTTAGCTTTGAATTTTAATATTATGCTTATCTAAAATTTTCAAAAAGTGATAAAACAACAGATTTCTAAATCGTTTTTCAAGTATATCGCTCTTTGTACTTCTTATCAAGTCTGATTTTATTTTTTGGCCCCATCCCCTACAAACCCCATATTCTGGGTGCGCTCATAAGGACGAGCGCCTACTCAAGTCGCTGGTTCAGGCCCAGCCAACGGTCCAAAATAATTGATGTTGCAGCCCTGACTGACAGGTGATTATAATCGGTTAACCCCTGGATTGGGAGCAGCATATAGTGGCTTAAATCAAGAACCTGTCGACTTAACCCCTGTCCGGTCCCGAAAATAAACAGAACAGGTCTTTCTTGCTTCCAGACCATCCCCTGGCTGTAATAGTCTATTTTGATCTGATGATCACCGGCTTTTGCCGATGTTGAAATAATAAGCGGCTCTTTGTTTTCAAGCTTTTTAATAGACTCAATAACTTCTTCAAGCGAAAACGCGGGAATCACGTTTGATATTGCTTTATGGCGTGTTTCGTTATACTTTTTGCCGTCGTCTGAGCGCCAGAAATCCAAAAATGTTTGTAAGATTGTTTGCTGGTCTTTCATAGGTGAAACAATAAAGTACTTTTTAATCCCGTAGGTAGCACTTGATCGTGCAATATCATGAATATCGAGTGTTGCAATTGACGTTTGCCCAATAGTACCATGTTTTAGGTGTACTTGGTCGTGCATTAAGACAACGTAATGTGACGGTATATAGCCTCTGGCTAATACTTTGTCTTCGGGTGCAGGATTATGGGCTCTAAACCAATCAAAGCGCTTATAGAGCGTATTTTTGCATGCTTCTTGGCGCCGCCAGTTATTAATTACTTGATGATTACCCGAGCGTACGACCTCTGGAATGGTTTTATCTTTCCAGGTGGTTGGGAGTCCAAACTCTGGATGGTCCAGTAACGGTCCTGTAAAAGAGTCGTGTTCGACAGAGGCGGTTTTGCCAACGATACCTGGAACAAGCCGTAAAATTGCTTCTAGAAAAACTTGGGCTGGCAGGTCGCCACCCATTAGGACGTAATCGCCAATTGAGATAAGTTTGTCAGCGTAATACTGTTCGACTCGTGCATCTATACCTTCGTAACGAGAACAAATAAGAATTAGGTGTGTGATTGGGTTAGCTTCTTGTTGCGGTGCACCCTTCTGGTTCGAGACGCAGGGCTCCTTCCAGTCTTCGCACAAGGCTTCGACGGACACGGTAGGGCGAGCGCCAGGCTCTTGTGTTTGACTGGTTGTTAGTTCTGGTAAATCTGGTTGCCCGAACAGTTCGGTCGCAAGCCGACGGATCCCTGGCTGGGTTAATAATTCACCCTGGGGCGAAAAAAATATTCGATAACCATGACCAAAAGCCGTTTCAGCCGTATCAATAGCTTTTTCAATAACTTCGGGCTTGATAATCATTCCAGCGCCCGGACCGCAGGTTGGCTCGTCGATACGTTCTTTTGGTGCACACATATCTGAGAGTTTTACAAGATTAAACGATATAAGATTTTTTTCTACGGCACGTGCGATTAAGCTTGTGCCAATAAACTGTTCATGAAGTTCGGGGAAGACTGAAATGATGGAGATTTTCATAAGTGCTGGGCCCGTTCAAAGTGAGATTCAGACGTCATCCCCGGCTTGACCGGGGATCCAGGCAAAACCCACGTTTTTTCTATACTTTATCACAAATAATTATGTAAGAAGAAAAAATGGGCCAGCATATTCTGCTAGCCCATTTTTTCTTCTGTTCTTCTTCTATTGAAATTCTGTCGAAATTTATTATTCTAAAATTTCTAAAACAGCTCGTTTATGTTCTTTTGAAGCAGCTGCGTGTACAAGTGTTCGAATTGAGCGTGCTGTTCTGCCTTCTTTGCCAATAACTTTGCCCAAATCTTCTGGAGCAACACGTAATTCGATAATTGTCGCTTGTTCGCCACTGATTTCAGTAACAACAACGTTATCCGGTTTATCAACTAGTTTCTTAACGATGTATTCAACTAATTCTTTTAGCATGCGTACTCTCCTCTGCAATCAATAGTCAACGGTAAGCGATAAACGATAAACGGGATATAGGTGCTTATTTTTTAGCTGATACAGCTGGCTGAGCAGTGTATGTTTTCAGCAATTTTATCACTGTTGGTGAACAAACAGCGCCCTTTGCAACCCATTCAGAAATACGATCTGTATGGATTTGAAGGAGTTTATGCTTAATTGGATCATATGTTCCAAGATTTTCAAGAGATTCACCGTCACGTTTCTTGCGTCCGTCTACAGCGACAACACGCCAAAATGGACGATTTTTTTTACCTATTCTGCTCAGGCGAATTTTAACAGCCATTCCGAAAATCCTTTCTAGATTCCATCATCTAACAATATTCATAATCAATAGCATAATCAATAGAGCGTTTTAGTACGCCGACTATACTCTATTACATCTTTATCAGTAATACAAATTACATTTAAAAACTTCTAAATTTCCCTGCTTTTTTAAACATTTTAACAAATTGCTTACTTTGTTCAAATCTTTGTAGCAATTGGTTAATATCTTGCACCGTAACGCCAGCACCTTGCGCAATACGCTTTTTACGAGAAGCGTCAATAATGCTTGGGACAAGCCGTTCTTTGTTGTTCATAGAAGAAATTATAGCTTTAAAATTTTTAATTTCAACTTGGCCCTTTTCCATCATCTCAGGTGAAACACTGTTCATGCCCGGAAGATAGCGGGTTATTTTTTGCAAAGAGCCCATTTTATCAATAAAACTTAACTGTTCTGCAAAATCTTTCAGCGAAAAGTGACCATCGAGTAACCGTCTGGTCATTGCTTCCTGGCTTTCTTGGTTAATCGTCTCGTTCGCTTTTTCGATTAATGTAAGAATATCGCCCATGCCCAAAATACGTGTCGCCATACGTTCGGGAACAAAGTTCTCAAGATCTTCAATTTTTTCACCGCACCCAACAAACGATATCGGTTTTTTCAGTGCATACCTAAATGCAAACGCAGCGCCACCACGCGTATCACTGTCCATTTTGCTTAATACTGCAGAGTCAAAGCCGACCGCTTGATCAAAAGCTTTTGCTACACGTAATGACTCTTGACCGGTCATAGCATCAAGAACGAGAAATTTATACTTTGGTGCTAATTTTGTATTGATTTCTATAAGCTCTGCCATCATGTCACTGTCGATGTGTAATCGACCAGCAGTATCGAGAAATAAAAACTCATACTGATTATTTTTAAAATAATCATAAATTTCTTTAGCTGCAGGGATAGCAGTACTGTTTTTTGCGCGATAAAAATCGACGCCAACCTGTTTTGATAAGATTTCAAGCTGATCAATTGCTGCTGGACGGTAAAAGTCGACAGAAGCTAAAAGAATTTTTCTCTTTTTCCCGCGTTGTTTTGCTTGCTGTTGCACCCAGTGGGCGATTTTTGCAATAGACGTTGTTTTACCAGAACCCTGAAGTCCCATGACCATAATTACCGACGGAATAGGGAAAGAAACAGTTGATAGTGTGTTGCTTCCACCTAAAAATGACAAAAGTTTATCATGAACGATTTTAATTAACTGCTGACCGGGATTAAGCGCTTGTTGCACTTTTTTACCGACAACATCGTTTTTTATCTCTTGTAAAAAAGCTTCGATAATTTCCAATGGTACATCGGCTTCTAAAAGCGCATCACGTACCTGATTAACTGCTTGCTCAATATTGTCTTCAGTTAATCGGCCACGATCTTTGAGCCAACTTAAAACACCGGAAAATTTTTGTGAGAGAAAATCAAACATGGGTCACCATTAATTGCAAAAAATAGCTATAAACATGGGTAAAAAGTACCATAAAATAAAGAATCTCTCAAATTTAGTTATATAATTTAAATGACTAGATCCTGAAACAAGTTCAGGATGACAATTTGAGCAAAGGTAAAATAGGGGTATATATTTGAATGGCTTGCCATTTGTAGCTTGCCGAGCCTGCAGGCCCGGATAAGCGTAGAATGGTGCCGGGAAGCGGAGTTGAACCGCTGACACAAAGATTTTCAGTCTTCTGCTCTACCACCTGAGCTACCCCGGCTTTATCAATTGCCATGTGAAGAATAAATGTCATAAATTTATGAAGAGTAGCCTACCGTCTTGGGATAGTTCTGTCAATTGAAAAAAAATACTTTTTTACATGTTTTTTACTCATGCCGTTATGAATGCTTAAAAATAAGATTTTTTGCATTGACGACCTTTAAAATTTATTATTAAACAAGCTTTAGCCCTAAGAACGTACGACTAGTTGTTTCTTCTTCCAGCTTGATGTATCTTGAAACATATGAGTGCTTATTATGACTGTATTGAAGATAAGGGATTTATGAAATCATCGATTTTATCTCGTCATGGCGATCTTTGGAAGCACACTAAAGAAATTATTAAATCGCTCGGCGTTGTTTTTGGGGATATTGGTACGAGCCCAATTTATACGTTATCAGTTATCTTTTTACTCATAAAACCAACAGCACAAAACGTGATGGGCGTTTTATCGTTAATTATTTGGACCCTTGTTTTGCTTGTTACTGTTCAGTATGCATGGCTCGCCATGAGTTTGGGCAAAAAGGGTGAAGGTGGGACGATTGTGCTGCGCGAGCTGCTTGTACCATTATTGCGCTCAGAAAAGTATGTTAAGTTCGTAACGTTTTTATCGTTTATCGGGATAGCGTTATTTATTGGCGACGGTGTTATTACTCCTGCTGTCAGTATTTTAAGTGCCGTCGAGGGAATCTTACTGATCCCGTGCTTTGCAGGTGTCCATCACTATTTTCTTATTGCACTGGCCTGTATTATCACGATTATTCTCTTTTTTTTCCAACGCAAAGGCACCGAGCGTATGTCGATAGCATTTGGCCCATTAATGGTCATATGGTTTACAACATTGTCTATTTCTGGTTTTTATGCGATCAAACAAGCACCAACAATTTTATATGCTTTTAATCCCTGGTATGCGATTGTTTTTTTCATGAACAATGGGCTATCAGGGTTTTTTGTTTTATCAGGTGTTATCTTATGCGCAACCGGTGGCGAGGCGCTGTATGCCGATATGGGCCATCTTGGCCGTAAGCCGATTATTCGAGCATGGTATATTGTACTTGCTGCTATGCTTTTAACCTATCTTGGTCAGGGAGCATTTTTATTACAGCATCCGGGTGCACAGTCTGTTTTATATGAAATGATCTTTCAACAAATTTCTATTTTTTATATACCGTTTTTGATATTAAGCATGATTGCAACCGTTATTGCATCTCAAGCGATGATTAGTGGTATTTTTTCTGTAGTCTATCAGGGGATTACGACCAATATTATGCCCATGTTCAAAGTCGATTATACGTCAAATAAATTACGATCCCAGGTTTATATTGGCGCTATAAACTGGCTCTTATTACTTGCTGTTTTATGGATGATTATACACTTTCAACATTCCCATAATCTTGCTGCAGCCTATGGTCTGGCTGTTACCGGTACTATGACCGTAACAGGCATCATGATGAGCTGGATATTTTTTAAACAACGTCATAAACGTAAAACATGTATCGCCATGGGGTTAACGTTTATTAATATTATTTTCTTGCTCTCAAATACGGGGAAAATACCATTAGGTGGCTACTGGTCATTAATTATAGCGTTTATCCCATTGTCACTTATCTTGATTTATACCGAAGGGCAAAAGCGCATGTTTAAAGCGCTGTGCCCAATGCCTCTTGAGACGTTTTTAGATGGGTATAATAAGATCTATAACGATAGTACGTCCCATAGAATACATGGTGCAGCGCTATTTTTTGTGCGAGACATGCGCGCAGTACAGCCGTACGTCGTACAAACAATGTTTACGAGTAATATTATCTACGAAGAAAATATTATGATTTCTGTTATCACACGGGACGACCCATTTGGTGTTATTGGCTTTTTTAAGGGCGACTTCGCCCCAGGGTTAAGAATTTTTGAGATACACATGGGCTACATGGAAGTCTTAGATATCGAAAAAATTCTTCATAACGCAGGTATTCATGCCCGCGTTGTATTTTACGGACAGGAAGAAATAGTCACCAAGAATATTATCTGGAAAATTTACTCTTTGATCAAAAAACTATCCCCTTCGTTTGTGCAGTTTTACAAGATACCTGCTGCAAAGCTGCATGGTGTTGAGACTATGCTCGAAATGTAGCTTTAATAACTCCTATTCGTTTGACTCCTAGAGCTCTTTTTAGTAGAGTTAGGCTTTGCTTTTCCAACCCATAACCATTTTTTGGGAGTTCTATGATCTTTTTCAGAAATTTCTCACGTCTCTTTTTGTTATCCCTTGCGTTATCGCAACCAGTACAACTTCTTGCCATGAAAAAAGTTGATTGGAAAAAAGTTGAAACGCAACTTGCTCAAGATAGAGAGGGCAAAACGCTTAATGTGCCACCCTATGTTGGTGGAGCTCTTGCAGAATTTCAAAATTCTGGCGATACCCTAGCAAATAGCAATTGGATGGCATGGGTGAACAAAAAGACACGACGTGATGGCAAGCCTACTATTAAACCCAATCACAAAACTGGCAAATCACAAGTTCCTGGAAAAGCATGTGACTTTTGGAATTTGTATAAAAAAGATTGTGACCTGATGCAAGATTTTGGGTTTAACTTATGTCGCTTCTCGCTTGATTGGAGCCAAATTCAACCGCGAGCATCTCAAGCTGATAACGATGGTTTTGATAAAGAAGCGATAGCCCACTATCATGATGTTATTGATTCGATGCGTGCAAAAGGGCTTGAACCAATGGTAACGCTTCATCATTTTACTCACCCACAATGGTGGGAAGAAAAGGGTGCATTTGAGAAATATGAAAACCTTGCGGACTTCCGTAAATTTGCCGTACGTATGTTCGATGAATTTTCAGGCAAAGTAAAGCTCTGGTGTACCATTAACGAACCGGGACCATATTACTTTCAAGCGTATATTCACGGTGAGTTCTCTCCTGCCTATACACTTAAAACAGGCGGTCTTCATAAAATTACTGAAAACTTAGAACGAGCTGCAGACGTCTTGGGCAATATTCTTAAGGCCCACGTGCATGTATATTCAGATCTCAAGTATCTTCAAAGCGATGCAAAATTTCTTGAAACGCATAAAGGCGCAGAACTTGCAAAAATTGGTATGGTGCATCAGTATATGACCTTTAGATCGTACCATCGAAGTGATCGAAAATGGAACATTGCTGCGCTGCCTGCTGAAGTGCCACCTGCAATATTTATGACGTATTGCTTCAATGACGTGATTATGCGCTTTTTAAAAACCGGGAAATTTTCATTCCGTTATTCACCGCTGATGACAGCAGAATTTGATGTGAGATATTTTGAAAAACCAAGCGATATTAACGATTTTATTGGTGTAAATTATTACTCACGCCCAGTGATTACACACTCGAGTTTGACAAAAGTTGAACCACTATGTATGCCTGACCAAGAAATGACCGACATGACCTACCCAATGGATGCGGAAGGTTTTGAAATAGCACTTAGAGACATGGCATCACTTGACTTACCTGTGTATGTTACCGAAAATGGTGTTGCAGACAAGCGTGATGGTACATCAGAAGATAAATTTTTGCGCGATCGCTGGATCAAGCGTCATCTATATGTTGTTTCTGAGTTACGTAACGAAGGCTTGCCAATTCAGTCGTATATCTATTGGACGCCATTCACCAATTTTGAATGGAACGATGGCTATAACTGTGATTTTGGTCTTTATGCTGTTAATCTTGAAACCCAAGAACGAACATTGCGCAATGGAGCAAAGTGGTTTAAAGATGTTTTGAACGCTAAAAACAAGAGTTCTCGACTTGGTCGTAAAGACTCAAAAGAGCTTGTTGGGGGTTAGGATCAAAAAATTAATTTTACATAAAAAATGGCGTACGACTAAAATCGTACGCCATTTTTCTTCAAAATATTATGTGTTGTCCCGTACCCATGACTTTTTTTTATCACTTTTTTTACCACAATATGCTTCGGCTGGGTTCCAGGAATTATCTTTACAGGTCCAAGATTTGTTATCTTTTACAGCTTTTACATGCTCTTCAGGAACCATATGTTGTTTACGACATTTTTTATTCATACATTTTTGCCAAACAATACATGTGTGACCTGCAATATCACTGCATTTAAAACGTTCCCATGTAAAATCAGCGTTTCTAGAGATAATATCTTCGGTAATAATTTTTCTGTCCCGATCAAAGTCAAATATTGCAGCACATTGCTTACAGATAACGCGAAATTTTATATCACGCTTTTCTAGAGTGTGCGTGCTGGTTTGTTTTTTTCTTCTCTTACTTTTGTTATCTTTTTCAGAAACTGCTTTTTTCTTGTCATCTTCGCCGTACGCAACGTCTGTTCTAACTCTTTTTCTTTGTGGTGATGTTGCAACGGGTGTTACCAGTGTTGTTCCAGCTGGCATTGCTGTTAATGCGGGAGGAGATGCTCGTAATTGAGCGACTGAAACTTCCTCAGGAGCGTGACCCGCGGGTGCTGTTGAGCTAGGACTTGCTGACGGTGTTGATGCTAATGATGTTGATGAAGAAAAATCGGGAGACATTGCTGGTATAACTGCTGTATCGTTATCATCTCTATAGTCATAGCTATAAAAACTATCAAGATTGAAAATTTCTTCAGCTATTGGTGGTACTGGTGAGCCTGCGGGTGTCGCAGCTATGAGAGATATGGGCTTAGGCATTGCAAAAAAGTCTTCATCATCGCCGTTTATATTCACTGCAGGTGAAGACATGAGCATTCGCCCTTTAGGATCTCTAAAGGCGCTCATTTTTTGATACTTTTTTTGAATTTGAAATTGTTGATATATTTCTGGAAGACTAAGCCAGGTTTTGTTAAGGGCATCGAAAAGCTGTTGGGGGGTATGGGTTAATAATGCTGAGCGAATTTTTTTAGTAAGCTCAACAAGCTGATCTGTTGGTTCTTTAGGAAGACCAATAGCTACCTGATCTCCAGTTTCTGGATGGTTTTCTTTGGTCTCTGTAAAGTCTATATTGTCCCCTGGATTATCCATAGACAATACAGATGAAACATAGGTAACACATATAACAGCAAAAAATATAATCGAAAATAGACGTAATTTCATAAAAACCTCCATAAAATATAAAAAATAACTAAAAACATGAGATTTTGTGTCGTTTTGTCGTGTAAGATTCGTGTAAGATTATAGTATTATTGTAGACATATTAAATATAATGTCAAATTGAATTTTAAAATAAAATAAAAAACGAGATATTTAGGTTATATTTATACGGGGTTATTTCTAGAAATCAGAAAACGTTGCGGTTTTAACGCTATTTTTCTTACCTGGGGTTCAGGTATAAATTTTTTTAAAAAAACATGTGTAAATATGTTTGACATTTATATCAATAGGCTGTAAATTTTAACCTGTTCTGAGATGATTGAAATGCGGGAATCATCCTACGCTTTCGCCCCTTGGGCTCATAGCTTCGGATGACAGGTAGCTTTTCGAAAGTTGTTTGAAATGCGGGAATAGCTTCACCCTACGCCTTCGCCCTTTGGGGCTCCTGGCTACGGATGACAGGCAGTTCCCGAAAGTTATTTGAAATGCGGGAATAGCTCAGTGGTAGAGCATTGCCTTGCCAAGGCAAGGGTCGCGGGTTCGAATCCCGTTTCCCGCTCCATCCTTCGCTCTTCGCCTTGTGGGCTCGTAGCTACGGATGGCAGGCCATCTATAATCTAAGTAGGGCGACTCCAGATCGAAGTTAAAAATGCGCGGGAGAAAGCGACTAGAACAACTAAAAACCAAACCAACCAAAACTATAGAAGTCCGTGGCAATCTTCAATTTGATGAATTTTTAGCATGTATTTTGTCTACATTCTCCAGTCTGTTAACTATCCTGAAAAAACGTACATAGGCTTTACAAACAATATCACCAATCGATTGAGTGTTCACAACGATGGTGGGTCTGTGTATGCATCTAAGTATAAACCTTGGAGGTTGTATAACTATATTGTGTTTCATGAAGAACTAAAGGCTATTGAGTTTGAGAAATATTTGAAATCAGGTGCTGGCAAGGCTTTTGTCAATAAGCATTTTTTATGAAAAGCGGGCCTGTCAACCATAGCCACCTGGGCGAAGGTTGATTCGAATCCCGTTTCCCGCTCCATTCTTCGCTTATCCGGGCCTTCAGGCTTGGCAAGCTACGAATGGCAAGCCATCTTTAGCTTATCCATACAGTTTGGTTTGGTAAGCTACGGGGGTAATCATAAACTTAGAACATCAAAAAAATATCGGTAGCGAAGCGGCTTTCATTGCACTCACTTCTAATTTTTGTTAAGTTTTACGTAGGGAAAAGGTTTATTTCGTAAACAATTTCCGATTAGCTCGTACGAATGAGCACTTTTGTTTACGAGAGTATTATCAATTTTTACCGTTGCTTGGAAGAAACCAACAACGATGGACGATGAAAGGTTATATCGAATGAAATCTATGCTTTATGAAGCATCATCTGTAATGAAAGCGATTGAAAAAGCGTGGGCTGAATCAGGACACCCAAGCGAATTTACCGTCAAAGTTCTTGAACGAGAAGAAAAGAACTTCTTCGGCTTTACCAAAAAACCGGCCGTTGTTTCAATTGCATATGATCCACGCAAACAACAACTTGAAAAAAATAACGAGAGAAGTAGAGATAAAAAAGCTTCTTCTGGTAGAAACGATAGAAGTAACGATACCAGAGATACTAGAAGCGATAGTAGAAGCGATAACAGAAATGACAGACCTCTTCGTCAGAACTCTTTCGATAAAGATGGGTCAATGTCTCGTAAAGATGGGCATGTGTCGCACAATACCAAGCAAAATCAACAAAATGCACAGCCTCAACAAGCTCAACGACATAGATTTGTTGAAAGTGAGCCGGTAAAACAGCCAGAAAAAACGCAATCAGATATGATTGAAGGGTGGACGCCAGAGCTTGTAGATCAAGTTGTCGTTTGGATGAAAGAGATGCTTGCAATTATGGGCATTCAGTCAAAAGCAACAACAAAGATCGATCGCAAAGCATTGATGGTTAATTTTGATAACGTCTTGCTTGATTCACCAGAAGATGAGCGTTTGTTATTTATTAACATGTCATTTGCGCTTATACAATTTTTGAAAAAGAAACACAAAAAGAAGTTTCGCGGTTTTCATATTATTATTCAATCTCGAACACCAGTAACGCATGACAAAAACTCATGATAATAATTCGATAAGTACGATATATAACCGTCGTACAGACCTTACAGACGATCAAGAAACAATTATTGCCCTGTGTACCCCTCGTGGGAGCGGGGCAATTGCTTTATTGCGCCTATCTGGTGATAATGCGATCGACATCGCTGATCGTCTTGCAAAGCTTTCTTCGGGGCTTACGCTCTCTTCCCAACTATCTCACACGATTCACCACGGTTTTATTATCGATTCTAATGTAATTGGCGCTCGCCCTGCCGTGTCCGTCGAAGCCTTGTGCGAAGACTGGAAGGAGCCCCTTGGGCGTCTCGAAGGGTGCGCTGTTTCTAGCCAAGAAAAAATTATCGATGAAGTTATGTTCTTGCTTATGCGTGCACCCAAAACGTTTACCGGTCAAAACACCGTTGAAATTACCTGTCATAATAATCAGTTTATTATCGAAAAAATTATTGATCTTGCTGTTCGAGCAGGAGCTCGTAGTGCAAAGCCAGGCGAATTTACCAAGCGTGCATTTTTAAACCAAAAAATTGATTTAGTACAAGCAGAAGCTATTCAAGAAGTGATTCATGCTCAAACTGAATTAGCTTTAAACAAATCGATGTCACAGTTACATGGGACCTTATCACATGTTATGAGCAAAATAGAAGCAGAGCTTGTCTATTTATTAAGCTTTATTGAAGCAAGCTTTGAATTTCTTGATGAAGAGCAGCGCGACTTAGATTTTAATAAAATTATTCTTGATCGGTCTCATGCTTTGCAGAAAATAACCCGCGATATTACATCGCAATTTAGTGTACAACAACAGATCAAAGAGGGTATTAGAGTTGCGATTGTCGGTATTGTTAACGCTGGCAAGTCGACATTATTTAACGCGCTTGTTAAGCAAAATCGAGCAATTGTTACCAACATTGAGGGCACAACGCGTGACAGTATTGAAGCTGGCATGTACAAAGCAGGAAATTTTTTATTATTTATCGATACCGCAGGTTTGCGCTTAACAGATGATATTGTTGAGCAGCAGGGTATTGAGCGCTCTTTTATTCAAGCGGCAAAAGCTGATATAGTTCTCGTTGTTGTTGACCCAACCCGCATTTTGACCGATACTGAGCGCCATGAATATGAAAAAATAGTTGAACAATATCGAGAAAAGATTATTGTAGTTATCAACAAAATAGATGAAGTAACTGATACGGCGATACCTGTGTATAATTTTTTAACAAATACTCAAGTATTAAAAGTCTCAGCACATCATGGGATTGGTATTGAAGATTTAGAAAAAGTAATAGAAGAAAAAATCCAAGCGTTATTTAAACAGCTTCAGTCCCCATTTTTGTTAAACCAGCGACAGTACCAGGTACTTACAGAAATCGATCAGCGGTTGGATTTTATTGTAAATGGCTATCAGGGTGGGATACACTATGAATTAGTTGCTTACCAAGTAAAAGAGCTGCTTGAAAAAGTTTCTGAGCTTACCGGGAAAAACGTTACAGAACAGATGCTGGATACCGTTTTTGGGACATTTTGTGTTGGCAAGTGACATACATTGGTGTCAACCAATGTGTGTCATCCTGAACTTGCTTGCCCTTGCGTTTACTCCTGAGTCATGTCGAAGGGCACCTGGGCGTAGTAGGGATTCAGGATCCAGTTATCAAAATTCTCTAGTTTTTGGGGATTGAGGGGGAGCGGTGATGAAGAGAGTCTTTTTACGTGCCTCTTGGGCACGATTAAAACGCATTATTGCGTGCTTTGTATTACTTGGGACCTGTGCCCCCGTAGTATCGGATGATATTTTTGCGGCTCAAAATCGTCGCAGTCGCACGAACAAGCGCATTGTTCGCCAGCGCCTTAAAAGAAAGCGTCGACAAAAACGACCGATTGCCCAGTCTCTTGCCTATAAATCTTTTTCAACATCGATATCAAAATTTTTTGATGATACGACATGTGTTGCAAATCAAAGTTCCCATGAATATATTTGGGAGCAACCAATTACAAAGTCGTTTAACGAGTTAATTCTTTCATGGAACGCTTTGCGTCCAGACGATGGCAAATTAACATTTGCCGTAAGCATTAAACATGCAAATCAATGGTCAAATTGGCATCGTCTTGCTGAATGGGGCCCAGACTTTCAGCGTACATTTGTTAATAAACGTCATCCGTATGTTCACACCAAACATGTTCGTGTTGAAATGCAACGTGGATGTCGTGCACGCGGGTTTCGCGTTCGCGTGACGTCTTCAGGTGGTGCAAAGCTTGAAAATCTTAAAGCCCTTTTTGCCTGTTTATCAAACTTGAACCAATTTCAAATTAATCAACCTGATAAAGATTTATCACATGTTGTCATTCAAGGCGTGCCGAGACAATCACAAATGGTTATTGATCATCCAAGAAGAAAAGATCTTTGTTCTCCAACAAGTACCAGTGTTGTCGTTAATTATTTTATGCGAAGCTTGTATGGTCAGACCTCTAACATGCACGATTATGTTATTGATTTTGCTGATAAAGTTCATGATCAAGGGCCCAATATCTATGGCAACTGGCTGTTTAACGTTGCTCAAGCATATAACTCATCTCGTGGCGACGTTTTTTATCGTGTTGAACGATTAAATAGTTTTAACGATTTATATAGTTATTTAGCGCGCGAGATTCCTATTGTTGTCAGTGTTCGGCGTTTACGTGGCGGCGCAACACCGTATCGTAATGGACATATTCTCGTTGTCGTTGGATATAATCCAGTTAATAAAACAGTACTGTGTATCGATCCAGCCTTTAGAAACGCAAAATCGTGCTTAAAAGCATATGGTTTATGGGACTTTTTATACGCATGGGGACGTTCGCGTAACTTGAGTTATATTCCGATGCCGACCAAGGGTAAATGGTCAAAACCAGAATAAATTTAAAAAATAGTTTGTATATTTTAGAGGGGCCTGTGATCGACAAGATCACAGGCCCCTTTTTCATGGTAATCCCAGCATATCTTTTTTACCCAATTTAGATCAAAAAACTAAGCTTTTACCCAAAAAATGCTCAAAAACTCAATAAAAATAATTTCAATTTGATATTTACCTCGTATTTGATAGTATAAAACTACAGAAAAGTACGGCTATAAAAGCTATTTTCTGGGTAAATTTATAGATATTTTTCGAGTTTAATATGGAGGTTCTTATGAAACGTATATTGTTTATCGTATTATCGTTGTTTTGCTCGCAGTTATACAGTATGAAGCCTGAAGATTTTGTTCGACTTGATCGTATGAAACCGAGCATGAGATTTCAAGCAATTGCTTGTATGAGCGTAGAAGATCGT
>Ga0206848_1062_pt1 | contig 28415 bp, 26 predicted proteins | sample Alteio_BWOrgCont_18_FD_152635 | JGI IMG/M metagenome (GOLD analysis project Ga0206848, IMG submission 152635) | Enriched cells from forest soil in Barre Woods Harvard Forest LTER site, Petersham, Massachusetts, United States -... | ecosystem: Environmental > Terrestrial > Soil > Temperate forest >...
CGTCCAGCACGCCGTCAAAAAATTCAACATCACCTATCCCGTAGCGCTCGACAGCAACAACGCCATCTGGGACGCCTTCCACAACCAATACTGGCCTGCTTCCTACTTCATCGATGCCACAGGCAAAGTCCGTTATACCCACTTTGGCGAAGGCGAATACGACCAATCTGAGCAACACATTCAGGAGCTGTTGAAAGAAGCCAACGCCAAATCCATGCCCGTCGGCACAGTTACCGTGGAAGGGCAGGGAGCCGAGGCCGCAGCCGATACGAAAGATGTCAAGTCGCCTGAAACCTACATCGGCTACGCCCGCGCCGAACACTTCGGCTCGCCGGAAGGCATGATGCGCGATATGGATCAGGTCTACACCATCCCCGACGATCTCCGGATCAACGAGTGGGGCCTGGCGGGAAAATGGCATGATCAGGAGCAGGTTGCTGTTTTAAAAAGCGCTACCGGCAAAATCTCCTTCCGCTTCTATGCCCGCGATCTTCATCTCGTCCTCGGCCCCACTGCCAATGGCAAGCCCGTCCGCTTCCGCGTCACCATAGACGGCCAGGCTCCCGGCGAAAATCACGGAGTCGACACCGACGCGCAAGGCAACGGCGTCGTCACGGAGCACCGTTTGTATCAGCTGGTGCGTCTAAAAGGTGCGGTGAAAGATCACGTCTTCGTCATCGAATTCCTCGACCCCGGCGTCCAGGCATTCTCCTTCACCTTCGGTTAAAGCCCGACAGAGGTACACATGTTCAAGTCAGATATCAGCTCGCCACTCTTTACTCGCCGTGCTTTTCTCATCGCCGCCGGCGCAACCGCCGCTACAGTTGTCTTCGAGCTGCGCAAAAACATCGTCTATGCTGCAGCGCCGCCCAAGGAAGTCAAAATCGTCCAGTTCACTCCCGCCGGCCAGCGCGGCCAGGTCGTCACCCTGCCTGTCGTCGTGAAATCCGACGCCGATTGGAAAAGCCAGCTATCGCCTGACGCCTACCAGGTCACGCGACACGCGGGCACAGAGCAGCCCTATTCAGGCCAGAACTGGAACAACCACGACAAGGGCATCTATCACTGCATCTGCTGCGATATCCCGCTCTTCAACTCTGACACCAAGTTCGAATCCGGCACCGGCTGGCCAAGCTTCTGGCAGCCCATCGCCAAGGAAAATGTCCGCGAAAGCAACGATCTCTCCCTCGGCGTGCCGCGCACCGCTGTGAACTGCCGCCTCTGCGACGCCCATCTAGGCCATGTCTTCGACGACGGCCCCCAACCCACAGGTCTCCGCTACTGCATGAACTCAGTCGCAATGAAATTCGCAAAGCTCGCATAATAGGCTGTTTTGATGTTTTGTATCAGGGCACGGCTTCAGCCGTGCCGAACCGCTCGCCAAAATCATCTAGGGCTTTAGCCCCCCGTACTTAAGCTGACCTGCAACTGCAGTGCAAAATAGAACTATGTCTGAGATGAACTTCACCCAGATTCTGATCGAAGCCAGCGCATTCGCGAAATCCACCACCGATCTCGCCGCCCTGCAGAACTTCATCGTCGAAATCATTCCCGAGCGTCTGCCGTATTACAACTGGACCGGCTTCTACATGCTCGATCCAGCCGATCCAAATATGCTCGTCCTCGGCCCCTATCGCGGAGCGCCCACCGAGCACGTGCGCATTCCCGTCACTGAGGGAATCTGCGGAGCCGCAGTCGCACAAAACAGCACCGTCGTCATCGACGATGTCCATTCCGACCCGCGTTACCTCGCCTGCTCACTCGAAACCAAATCTGAAATCGTCGTGCCCATTCACGTCCACGGCGCAGTCGTAGGCGAGATCGACATTGACAGCCACGACCTCGCAGCCTTCACCGCGCACGATAGTGAATTCCTCGAGCAATGCGCCGCCATCGTAGGCACCTTCATTGAGCAGGCTCAGACCGCCTCAAAATAAAACTGATAATGCTTCCTGCATCCGGGATTAAACGCCGCCCTGCAAGCTGGGCACGCGTATCCGCTCGCCATGTACCGCTCAATACTCATCTCATGCCCGCAAGCGCCGCAGAGCACCGCGGCCTCACCCCACTCCGTCCGAGGCCAAACCCGAATCGCGTGCCCCGCAAGCGCCTCGTGGCAATCCTTGCAGGCGTAATAAACCCCGCAGCACTTCATTTTGATCGCGATAATGTCGAGCTCGCTCCTGTAATGCGCGCACCGCGTCTGCGCATCCAGCTCCACTCCGCAAACCTCTGGTCGTAACACTGCCATAGCCATCAGAGTATCGAATCCAGTTGATTAGCTCTCTCGCCCGCAGCATAATGATGCATGGCATCCTCTTCGTCCTTTATACCGTCTTCAGAACTGGCTGCCGCCAACGCGCCATCACCACTCCCGCGCGAATGTACCTTCACAGAATCCGACTGGCGCGCCCTCGCCGCCTTCTGGTATCCAGTCGCCCACTCACGCCAGGTCACGGGCAAGCCCTTCGCCGCGCGCCTCCTCGATGAACGCGTCGTCCTCTATCGCCTCTCCAGCGGTGCCGTCACAGCCGCGCGCGACATCTGCTATCACCGTGGCGTCCCGCTCAGCCTCGGCCATGTCGAAGGCGACGAGATCATCTGCAGATACCACGGCCTCCACTACGACTCCACAGGCCGCTGCACCTGCATCCCCGCCCATCCCGGCGGAGCCATCTCCCCACGCCTCCATCTCGACATGTACCAGGCGCAGGAAAAATACGGCCTCATCTGGGTCCGCCTAATAGACAACGGCCCGCAAGACCTCCCCGAGCTATCAGAATGGGACGACCCCGACTATCTTCAAGTCCATCTCGACAGCGTAGACATCAAAGCCGCCGCAGGCCGCCAGGTCGAAGGCTTCCTGGACGTAAGCCACTTCGCCTTCGTTCACAAAGAGAGCTTCGGCGAGCCCGACAACCCCATCGTCCCCGATTACAAAGTCACCAGGACCAATCGCGGCTTCGTCGCCGATTACATCAGTACCGTCAGCAATTACGCGCACGGCTTCAAGCATCTCGCCCCGCCGGACTTCCCTTGGCATCGCCGCTTCGAAGTCTACCTGCCCTTCACCGCCAAGCTCACAGTTACTTTCCCCGGCGGCGGCCAGCTGCAAATCCTCAACTGCGCCTCACCCGTCTCCGCGCGCAAAACCAAACTCTTCGTCCCCATCTGCCGCAACTTCGACAAGGACGCACCCATCGAGAACACTCTCGACTTCAACTATCAGATCTTCGCAGAAGACATCGAAATCGTAGAGACGCAATACCCTGAAGACCTGCCGCTCAACCTGCACGACGAAGCCCACTTCCCGGCAGACCGCAGCTCAGTCACCTATCGCAAAGGCCTCTCTGCACTGGGCCTCGGCCGGTCCTTCACAGCTTAATAGTTGTTACAGCACAATCCTGTTCGCCGCAATCTTCAAGACACGCGTCTATACTTGCCGCAGGGAAGAAACTGCAATGACCACCCAACCAAGTCATCTGCGTTTCAGCCTGCACCTGTTTTTCCTGCTCGCGTTGTGCGCTGGTAACGGCTGGACTCAATCGCTCGTAATCCAGCACGTCACCGTCATTGACGCCACCGGACGCAATCCCGCGCCCAACATGACCGTCATCATCAAGGGCGATCGAATAGTCGCCATCACTTCATCAAGGAAAGCGCATCTCTCGAAAGACGCCGTAGTTATTGACGGAACCGGCAAGTTTCTCATCCCCGGCCTGTGGGACATGCACGTGCACGGCGCGTCAGACAGCCGCGCTTCCTGGTCTCATCTTCTTTTTCTCGCCAACGGAGTTGTCGGCGTCCGCGACATGTTTGGCCCGCCTGACGCCAATGCCTGGCGCGCAATGCAGCTCTCCAATCAGGATCCAATCCCCACCATCTACCTTGGCAGTCCTCTTGTCGATGGCCCAAATCCCCAGTGGCCTCATTCCATCGTTGTCACCACCGCAGCGCAAGGCCGTGACATCGTCGATCAGCAGCAGCAGCGCGGTGCGGACTTCATCAAGGTCTATGACAAGCTATCTCGCGACGCATACTTCGCCATTGCTGACGAAGCTGAAAAGCGCGGAATCCCATTTGAAGGCCATGTGCCGGAGCTCATCACCGCGCAGGAAGCATCGGACGCTGGCCAAAAAAGCATCGAGCATCTCACCCGCGTAGCTCAAAGCTGCTCGAAAGATCAAGCAGCCATCGCCGCGGAGATGCAAAAGCAGGAAGCGATCTTCCGCGCTCCCGGCGCAACCGTCTCTCAAAAGGTCGAGATCGGCAAGCAAATCATCGCTCTCAACTATCGCGTCATAGAGACTTACGACCAGGCCACAGCCCAGACTCTCTTCGCACAGTTCGTCAAAAATGGAACCTGGCAAACTCCGACCCTCACTCTGCTACACGCCAGGCTCGACGATCCATTGCCCCCGGATGATCCTCGCCTGAAGTACCTGACCAATGCGCTGCGCACAAACTGGGATGCAGGCTATTACAGGAACTTTCCTCCTGAGCCTCGCGCAGCAATGATCAAGCTGTCGCATGCCGAATTCGACCAGTCCATGAAGATCGTCGGACTCATGTACCGCGCCGGAGTTCCCATCCTCGCAGGCACAGACGCCATGAATCCGCAATGTTTCCCAGGCTTCAGCATCCATGACGAACTCGCGCTGCTTGTAGACGCTGGCCTGCCGCCGCTCGCCGCTCTTCAGGCTTCCACGCGCAATGCAGCGCAGTTCATGGGCCAGCTTAACCGCCGCGGAACCATCGAGCCTGGCAAGATCGCAGACCTCGTCTTACTCGACAAAGACCCACTCGCCGACATTCATAACACCCGCGCTATCCAGGCCGTCATACTCAACGGGAAGCTCTTCCAGCGCGCACAACTCGATGCAATGTTCGCAAAAGCACAAACTCTCATAGCTCGCGAAGACAACGGCGCAGCCAGATAATAGCTTAAGTGGGCATCACCACACTCAAAACCTTGTTGATCGCCACAAGGATCTCGCCCGCCATCGCAAAGTGCGACGCAATAGCCGTAATCTGGCTGCGCAGTTGCGTCAGGCCGTCATTCGTAGCCTTAATCTGCTTCTGCAGCGATGTGAAGACATTTGTATCCTGAGTCTTTTGGTACAAAGCGTCTTCGGTCAGCACCTGGTCAATCTGCGGCCACAACTGATTCAATGCTTCGATGGTCGCCAGATCCATCGTGCTATCAATCGCAGCTTGAATCTTGTTATAGAGGTCCTGATACGCAGCTTTCGCCGTCGGTGTTAGCGGAATCGTATAAGCCGGAAGAGGAGTGCTTCCAATCGGTGTCGCCATATGCGCTTTCCTTCAAGTCAAATTCGTCAGCGTTAATTCGCAGGTAACGACGAGTAGAACTTCCCAAGCGAGTCGCCCGCATTCTCCAGGTCGCTCAGTTTGTTCATCAGCGACTCCGGATTGTTATTCTGCGCCGCCGCCGCGAGCGCATGATGCGTAAGCGCCAGGTTGTTCAGCGCATCATGAAGCGCCATCAACCGCTCATGCGCTGCTTTCTGCTGCCGCGCAATCTCGGGCAATTTCATCACCTCTGCCCGCCACGCCTGCGGATTCGCATCCTTGCCGCTCTGCTGGTCCTCGAGTATGAATTGCTTTTCCAGGTTCAGTATCCGGTCATAGTCACGCTGCTCAATTCCATCCAGAGCCATAATGTCGTCGTTGAGCGTCTTGCAGAAAGTCTGAATCGTAGGGTCCATCGACTCAATCTTCGCCGGCAGTTCCTTCGCCACAACTCGGCTGGTAAAAAACTGTCCCAGCGCGTTCACAGCCGTGCTGATGCCATTCCTGGCCTCAGCAGAAAGCAGCGGAGCAGCGCTCGTCGAAGTAGAGGAAGTCGTTGTGCTGCTCGAACCTGAAACCGTAGTAGTCGTGGTCGTGGTGGTTGTGTCCGGAGCAGCCGCAATCCCCAATACATTCTCAATCGACGGCGCAAGATCGTTTCCCAGCGAAGTCAGATTGCTCCCTACGGACTTCGAAGCCGCATCGAGCGCCGGAGAATCAGAGCTCTTCGTAATCTCAATCAATGATTTCGTGTACACCTGTAGCGCAGCAAGCACAGCCAGCCTCGTCTGAATATCCTTCTCTGAGAGCAGCGTCGGCACATTGCGCGGGTTATAACTGGCGTCTTTATTCGTGTAAGCCACCACCGCTTCATAGTCGTTGCGAAGGTTATGCAGCGTCACCGCATCGCGATAAGCCGCGGTAGATTGATCGACCACAGGCGCCAGCGAAGCTGAAAACGCGGTCGCGTGCTTGTTTAGTGGTGTCGTTGAGCATCCGGTCACAGCGGCGCAGAACGCCAGCAAGCCGACCATTGGCAGGGTGACAATGCCAATTCGCACCTGGACAATACGAAACTTACATCGATTGCCGCAAATCATGGACGAATTCTAGAGCACCCGATGCAAAAGTCAATGCAATAAAAGTCGAAAGCGCGTCGTAACGATGGCATTTCGCAACGCACTATTCCAAAGCAGGTGTAGACTTAGGACGAAATTCAAACCCTCAAGTAAGTGAAGCTCGACCATGTCAAAGCGAATTGTTTTCTGTGCAGACGGTACCTGGCAGGCCCCACTCAACAACACCAACGTCTATCGCCTCTACAAGGCATTGGCGGTTACGGACGATCAGATCACCTTTTACGACGACGGTGTCGGCGCAGATGCAACAGGCCTCACCCGCATTCTCGAAGGCGCATTTGGTCAGGGCCTCCTGCAAAAGATTCAGGACTCATACACGAAAATCGCGCACGTCTACGAACCAGGCGATCAGCTCTTCCTCTTCGGTTTCAGCCGCGGCGCATATACAGCCCGCAGCCTCGCCGGCATGATCGCTGCCTGCGGCCTGCCGTCGGGCTCATTCACCAATGACTGCGTCACTCAGGCCTTTACAGCGTATAGGACTCCCGCACAGCGCGCGTCTATCCTTGCCGGTCTTGGCACATGTAACCTCCAGCCCGCCGCTATCCAAATGATCGGCGTCTGGGAGACCGTCGGCTCGCTCGGCATCCCGGCCATCTTCGGCGGAATCAACGAGAGCGAATACGGATTCCTCGATACCTCGCTCCATCCATCCGTAAAAAATGCATTCCAGTGTCTTGCGCTCGATGAGAAACGAATGCAGTTCCCGGCAACACTCTGGGATGGTCCCGCTGCCCCCGGCCAAACCATTGAGCAGGTCTGGTTCTCAGGCTGCCACGGAGACGTAGGCGGCGGCACAGCGCAGGGCGGCCCGGTCGATGCCGGAACACGCCTCTGTGACGTCACCATGGGATGGATGGTTTCGAAGGCGCAGCAATGCGGCCTCACCTTCGTGGATGGCGTAACCGCGCAGTTCGCCACACTCCCCGCAGAGGCAGCTCTCGACATCATTCGCGAAACATGGACGCCCGTCGATGGTCCTGCTCGCCTCCGGCCCGTCGCAACCACCGCAGAGGTCGCAAACAGCGTAGCCGTACGCCTCCAGTACGCGCTCACATATGTCCCCGGCGCCCTCACCGTAACGGATGGCCAGTTAGCGGACGGTTATTCCATCCAGAGCATCGTCAGCGAAAACGCCTTTTAGAATCAATCCGCCGGAATACCATCCTGCCCGGTTCTGCATCATAGCCTGCTGAGGAGACGATCCCGATGCAAGCAAAACATATGCTAGGTCTCGCGCTGTGCAGCACAATGCTTATCGCGGCAGGCTGCCGCAAGAATGCCGTTGACAAGATGGCATTCAAGTCCGCCATTAACGACTATTACCAGGCACGCCAGGAATGCGTCTGGCCCGCCTCTATAAAGTTCCCAGCGCAGGCCGACACTTCGAACGATAACCAGACAAAAGGCTTCGATGCACTGACAGACGCAGGCCTTCTGGTGCGTAAATCAGAGGAGAAGAAGCGTTTTCTCATAGGCTCAAAGCAAGTGACGGATTACGACCTCTCGGACAAGGGCCGCTCTACCTGGACGGCAGACCAAACGCAGCCCGGCTATGGCAACTTCTGCTTCGGTCACCGCGCGGTAACTACTGTTGATAGTTACACTCCCGCAGACAATCCAGATGCCACGCAATACACAGTGGCTTACCACTACAACGTGGCAAGCGTGCCGGCCTGGGCTAGCTCCACTGAAATGCAGACTGCATTTCCCAGGGTCGCAGCCGACACGTCAGGTCAGCAGACTGCCAGCGCCGCTTTGACCAAAACCAGTAACGGATGGCAGGTAAGTAGCGTGCAACCCTCCGCCGATAGCACAGCAGTAAACCCGTAAGAGATTCTTCTTCGTTTCGTCTGCTCAACCTTACGCACTCCACCAACATAGCGAATAAGCCCACGCGATGATCTTTATCGTGTGGGCTATTCAGCAACCGCACTGCCCAAATAGCCCCACTCCCCAATCCTGCATCTAAGTTCGAATACGTTTGCGTGCATCGAGCCAATCGCGCTTGATCGCACAAACAGAGCAAGGACTTTCAAATGCACATCCGTGTCGGATATCAGATTGAATTCAAGCTAGTTGAAGAAACAGCCATGGTGGCCATGCTCAGCCTTTTCCCCGCCCGGGCAATTGATCTCCTCGAACCCGATGAGGTCCACACCGAACCACAGTTGCCCCTCAACTACTATTTCGACAGCTTCGGAAACCGCTGCGTCCGATTCGTCGCCCCAGCAGGTCATCTCAAGTTATCCAGCTCTACACTCGTTGCGGATACTGGCCAGCCCGACCCCATCGAACTGTCGGCCCGCGAAATCCCGGTGGGCGAGCTTCCGGAAGAAGTCCTCACGTACCTTCTCAACAGCCGCTACTGTGAAGTCGATCGGTTTGGCAACATTGCCCATGAGCTCTTCGGTCAGACTCTGCCCGGCTGGTACCGCGTGCAGGCCATCTGCGATTGGGTTCATCAGAAAATACGCTTCGACTACGCAGCGGCTCGTCCAACCAAGACAGCGCTGGATGTTTATACCGAGCGCGTCGGCGTATGCCGCGACTTCCAGCATCTGGCCATCACCTTATGCCGCGCTATGAACATCCCGGCGCGCTATGCCACCGGCTACCTCGGAGACATCGGCGTCCCATCCTGCGGCCCCATGGATTTCAGCGCATGGTTCGAAGTCTACCTTGAAAACCGCTGGTGGACCTTCGATGCTCGTCACAATGTGCCACGCATCGGCCGCGTGTTGATGGCTGTCGGACGCGACGCCTCAGACGTTGCGTTAACGACATCCTTCGGTCAGGCCGATCTCTGCCATTTTTCCGTCGTAGCGGAAGAAGAATCGAACAACAATCTAGCGGTCCTCGTTTCAAACAGTCATAAACCTTTCGGACTCGCAAGCTGACGAGCGCTCCCCAGTTCCACATCAGCAGAAAATGAAGGCCCGGTTCCAAAGAACCGGGCCTTGTTTTTCTAACCACGAATCACCAACAACGAACCACTGCCTTCACACCTTCAGGAAAATCTTCTTCCGGTAAAGCACCCACACCGGAACAAAGCAAACAGCAGTGAATAGAAATGACCAGGAGAACGCCGCCCATCCCGGATCAGGGATCTGCGCGCACACATGCCGGAAAAACCACCCCGCGGGCGACACCCTATGCCCGCCGTCGGAGACATGAAACAAATCGAGAATCCCCGGCAGTAGCTCACTCACCAGGTAGGCCACAATCGCATTCGAGCCAAACACAACCCAGGGATACGTCCATCCCTTCCGCCAGTTTTTAAACTCCACAACCCAATACACAACAGACAGAAGCGCCAGCGAATATCCCGCCGCCACAAAGACGTACGAACTCGTCCACATCTTCTTATTCAACGGAAACCAGATCGACCAGATATAGCCAATCGCAAGACATCCCACGCATCCAACCACAAGCCCCAGCGCCTTGTACTTTACAGACCGCTCGGAACGAAGAAAAATCCCCGTCATCATTCCGAGCAATGCAGTGCCAATCGCAGGAATATCGCTCAACAAGCCTTCTGGATCGCGTGTATTGTGCGTGCCCCGCTCCTCGTACAGATGTCCGGGCATAAGCTGACGGTCAGCCCACGCCACAATGTTCTGGTCCTTGTCGAGCAAGAGAACATCGCGTCCCGGAACACCCGCTCCCGGCACAGGAACAAGAGTGACAAGCGCCCAATAGCCAACGACGCAGGCAATCAGAAGCGCTGCCTTAGTCCAGAATCGCTTGTCCACCAGGTAGAAGAGGCCAACGATGAGGTAGCAGACCCCAATCCTCTGCAAGACACCGTAAAAACGCATGTGCAGCAGGTGAAAGTACGGAAAACTGTTGACCAGAATGCCAAAAAGAATCAGGACAACAGCGCGAATGACAGTATGCCTGGCAAGTTCGCCCTTCGACGCTCCTTTAGCCAGGCGTGCCTCAGTGCCAAAGACCGTCGTGACCCCTACAAGGAACAGAAACGTAGGAAACACAAGATCGGTAGGTGTGAGCCCATTCCACGCGGCATGATTCATAAACCACCAGGAACCGGCGCCGCCGTTGTTATTCACCATGATCATGAAAGCAATCGTGATGCCGCGGACAATATCGAGCGAGATGAGACGTTTAGACTTGACGGCGTTAAGGCCGATTGAGGACATGAGCTGCTCCAGCGATGAAAGTGCTGTTTCTCACCTTATGCGGTAAGACCGGAAGTCGCCAAGTAGGAAAGCAAAAAAGAGCCCAGACCGTATTGGCCCGGGCTCGTATGGGTACGGTGCAGAGTACTTACTGCGCCGCCAGCTCCGTGATGAGAGCAGCCTTAGGACTGCCCCAGCCTGTAACAAGGTCGTAACCGGTAACAGCCGAATAGCTGCCGGATTTGCCGCTCGTGATGTCGTGGAAATCCGCCGAGTAAGTTGCCGCGGTCAGGTTCTCCGGGTAAATATCGAGGTTAATAAAACCAATGGTGGATTTGCCATTAGCCGCACGCTGCTGGTTCACCAGGGCAATAAAGCCCGCCCACATGGGAGCAGCAAAGCTCGTGCCGCCATACTCATTCGCTGTGCAGGTGGTCTGGTCCGCACAAACGTAAAAGGTGAAATTAGCATTGGCGGAAACGTCCGGACCGTTGCGGTACGTCGTCGATCCCTTGTTGGTAGACGTAATCACCCCGCTCAGCTTCTGCCAGGCAGGAATAGCGATCTTGTCCGGCGAAATGCCTCCGCCCGAGTCAGCCCATGCCGTCTCAGTCTTCCACGCGCCACCGGCAGAAGCCGTGGTCAAGTCAGTTCCTCCCACTGAAGTGACGTAAGCCGCGTCGGCAGGCCATGCCTCGTTGCGAGAAGACCATGTGGAGTCGTCGCCTGAAGCAGCAAAGAAGTTCTGCCCCTGCGCCGCCATCTTCTCCCAGTAGGGATTGAGAGTGCTCGGATCGTCCGGCGTCCATCCCCACGAGCAGCCAATCGTAGTAGGCAGCGGACTGTGCGTGGTCATGGCGGAAATGATGGCCGTATCCGTGGAGCCGATGTATACAACAAGGCTCGCCAATCCCGGAGCCATGCCGATGGCCTGCGTCATGTCGAGCGTTTGCTCGGTGTCATCGCAGTCTCCGCCCCTTCTTGTGTAAACGCAGCTGGTGCTGGTGCCGTCCGTAGAAAGCAGCGTGACGGGCACATTGTTGGTTTGTTTCGCATTCTTGAAGTAGGTAGTCAAGTCCGTAAGGTCGGTGCCTTCGAACTCAAACAGGCCGAGATTTTGCCCAGCGCCGGTAAGCGCCGTCCCGCCATAATAAGCAGCGCGCATATCGCTGCCGAGGAAGGAAGCCGACTGCCCGGAACCAGTAGTGGCGTGGCTCACCAGCGATTCAGCCTGAACGCCACGAGCGGCTGCCACATCGCTGCGCCTTTGCACGCGGGGTTTAGGCACGGAGAAGTTGTTAAGGCCGGAAATGTGCCACAGATTAAAGGGCAAATCAACCGTAGGCTCGCGGTCCGCACTATAGAAAACCCGATCCTCGGTAGGGTGCAGATAATTGCTCATGCTCACGTGGAAGGCAGTTTCAATGGCGCCAACTGATCCCTTCACCTGTACTTCCATGCCATCACGCGAGCCGCCCGTGACCTCAAGTCCGTAGCTCTTCGCAAATTGCAGAACAGTATCGTAATCCTGCTGTGTTGGACCGAAACGCTCAGTAAACTCCGCAGGCGTGAGGAACTGGTGATAGACAGAGCTTTTGGGGTTGTAAACATCCGCGAGAAACTGCTTAAGACCCGCAGCATCGCGCAGCGGAAGAACAAGATCGAGTTGAAGAGTCTCAGACGAATTCATCCGCTCGATGTATAGAGCATCTCCGTTCGTCACGGCGTCGCGAACGTGGTGGGTTAGGACAGATTGAGCAAAGGACGCGGCTGTCATCACGGACATGACCGCTGCGATCGCGAGAGTAAACCTTGCTGCTTTTCGCATGGAACCCTCCTGGTTTGTGATTTTGTGAGATTGACCGTTTGCACGCCCAGGCGAGCAGGGGCTTGAGCGTGGAAGAATTCTGCATCAACCCGATATGAATGTAAAAGAACGAAAGGACTACGCCGGGATTAGTACCTGCATTGGTTACCTGAGCCGCTCCCTGCTACACTCGCCCTTTCAGGAACACCCCGCCCTGAAGTGATAGCTATCCCGGAGGAAGCATCGTGTCTGAATTTCAGCCTTTTGTGCCTGCCAATGAGAGCCGGCCTGAATTTACCTTTCGGGCACTGTTGCTCGGTTCTCTATTTGGAATCATCTTCGGGGGCGTGACAGTATACGTAGGGCTGAAAGCCGGACTCACAGTCGCAGCATCCATCCCCATCTCGGTGCTTTCCATCAGTATTCTTAGGGCCTTTGGCAAGGCCTCGATCCTCGAAAACAATATCGTCCAGACCACAGGCAACGCAGGTCAATCGATTGCCTCAGGCGTGATTTTCACCCTTCCAGCACTCGTATTTCTCGGTTTTGATCTGGAATATTCGCGAATATTCCTGCTGGCTTTAATTGGCGGATGGCTCGGCGTCCTATTCATGATTCCCCTGCGCCGCCAACTGATCGTGCAGGAGCATGGCGTGTTGCCATATCCCGAGGGAACAGCCTGCGCCGAGGTACTGATTGCCGGCGAAAAAGGCGGATCGCTCGCCAGCCGGGTCTTTTTCGGATTGGGCCTCGGCGCGCTCTATACGCTCTTTCAGAATGACAACATCTTCAAAGCGTGGCCCGGCACGCCAGAGTTTCAGCCCGATTTCGGCCCGCAACACATTCTCAAAGGCGCATCCATCAAGGCCGACGCAACACCGGAATACCTCGGTGTGGGCTACATCATCGGCCCGCGCGTAGCCGGCGTAATCTTCGCCGGCGGCGTCTTCTCGTGGCTCGTCCTGATGCCGCTGATTTACTTCTTCGGTAAAGACCTGCCCCACCCCATCTATCCCGGCACAATTCCCATCTCCCAAATGGGCCCAAGCCAGTTGTGGTCCACCTACATCCGCCCCATGGGCGCAGGCGCGGTGGCAGCGGCAGGCCTGATCACCCTGCTCAAGACAGTACCGACAATCTTGAGCGCGCTCACCGCCGGTTTCCGCAACATGAAGCCCGGCGCAGCAGCCAAGAAACCCATCCGCACAGAGGATGATCTCTCCATGAGCGTCGTGGTCTTCGGCTCGCTCGCGCTGGTCGCGTTGATGTTCGTCTTCCTTGAGTTCAAGCCAGTCCCCGGCGCATTCGTAAGCTGGGCCGCAAACCTTGCGGCATCGCTACTCGTAGTCGTCTTCGGCTTTCTCTTCGTCACCGTCAGCTCGCGCATCGTCGGCCTCATCGGCAGCTCCGCCAGCCCGGTCTCCGGCATGACCATCGCCACGCTCATGGCCACATCAGCAATCTTCCTCGTCAAAGGATGGACCGCCCCAGCCTTCGGCGCGCTCGCCATCACCATCGGCGGCGTAGTATGCATCGCCGCATCCAACTCCGGCGACACCTCGCAGGACCTCAAGACCGGCTTCCTGATAGGCGCAACACCCTGGAAGCAGCAGGTAGCGCTCATGATCGGCGTTGTGATTTCGACATTCGCCATCGGCGCCACGCTCAATCTCATGAACACCGGCCTGCAACAGTTCAAAGCAGCCCCAGAAGCATGGGACCTCTCAGCATCGCATCCCGGCGTAACCATCCAGCAGGATGTAAAACACCTGCCGGACCAGTTTTCAGTAATAAATCCAGACAAGACCACAGCAACGCATCACAAGAATGAATATGTAGTACTGAACGCAGTCGGCTCAGCCGAACTGGCAGACGGCAAGTATCTCTACTCGCCATCCACGGGCAAAATTGAGGTGCAGTGGATTCAGGGCATCGGCAGCGAGAAAGCCGCCGCGCCGCAAGCCAGGCTCATGGCCACAGTCATCAGCGGCATCCTAAGCCGCAAGCTACCCTGGGGCTTGGTAATGATGGGCGTCTTTCTCGTAATCGCCGTAGAGCTTCTCGGCATCCGCTCCCTATCTTTCGCCGTAGGCTCCTATCTCTCCATCGGAACAACTCTGGCAATCTTCTGCGGCGGCGTAGTCCGCTGGCTAGTTGATCGCGCAGCAACGCGCTCAGGCGACGAAACCTCCGAAGCCGAAAGCGAAATCTCCCCCGGCTCACTCTACGCCTCAGGACTCATCGCCGCAGGCGGCATCGTAGGACTCATGGGCGTAGCACTCTCAGCAATGGGCAAAGACGGCCTCGTCCATTTCCCGGAGACCAACTTCCTCAACCACACATGGGTCTCAGTGCTCGCCTTCGCCCTGCTGGCATACTCGCTCTACTATTTCGCGAGAAAACCGTTGAAGAAGTGACACCCATCGTTACCCTCAGAAATTCAATCAGCAGTACACTATGGAAGAGGTGAGCCATGCGTCCATCCGCCGTGCTGGAACAGCAACGCGACACGATCCGCAGCTTGGTTTTGCAGGCCGGGATGGCGAATCCGCGTGTTTTCGGCTCGGTAGTGCGCGGTGAAGACGAGGATGGCAGTGACCTTGACCTGCTCATCGATCCAGCTCCGCATACGAGTCTTTTGAAGATGGCTGCTCTGGAAGCGGAGCTTGCAGAAGCGACGGGAATCAAGATCGATTTACGCACCCCGGACGAAATTCATCCTCGATACCGCAACAGGGTTTTAGCTGAGGCTGCTTCCTTGTGAACAAGCGTGTGTTTCGAGTGGAAGACTACTTGCTGCACATGTTGGAGGCTGCAGATAGGATTCTCCAGTACACGGCAGGCGTAACGAGTGAGCAATTTCTGAGCGCGCAAATGATGCAGGATGCCACGATTCGCAATATAGAAATCATTGGCGAAGCTGCGAACAACCTGCTGCAAGCGGATTCTGAATTCGCAGAACGGCATCCGTCCATTCCTTTCGAGCAAATCTATGGCATGAGAAATCGGGTAGCGCATGGCTACTTCGCTGTCAGCGCGCAGATGGTTTGGGAGACGGTTGCAGCCGATATTCCGGAGCTCCGTGCGGAAATTCTCCGGGCGCTCAAAGAATTGCGTGGAAATGCCTGAGAACTACTTCAGCCCATCCACCTCTCGTAGCGCACGCGCCGCAACCTCTCGCGGCAACGGTGCGTAACCAAGCGACCCACAGTCTTTCTGTCCCGCCGTCAACATCCACCGAAGCAGGGAAGCGATAGTCTCTTTCTTCTGAGCATTCAGGCCCTGTGAAGGAACCAACAGCCACGTCAGCGTGCTGACGGGATACGCCGTTTTCCCCGGCGCATTCAGAATCGAAAACCGAAAGCCTTTCTCGGAATTCTCACTAGCAAACTGCGCCGCGGCAGTAATACTTGCCAGGTCAGCCTTGATGAACTGACCCGCCGGGTTCTCGACAGCCGCATAATTCAGCTCGTGCTGAATCGCGTAAATCAGCTCCACATACCCAATGGAATTAGGCGTCTTAGCAACCATCGCGGCAATACCATCACTGCCCTGCGCACCCACTCCCACGGGCCACGTAATATGCGTGCCAGCGCCCGCGCCAGACTTCCATTCCGGGCTCACGAGCGATAAATAGCTGGTCCATACAAACGTAGTTCCGCTGCCATCAGACCGATGCAACACCGTAATCTCCGCGTCAGGCAGCCGCTGTCCCGCATTCGCAGCCCGTATGCGCGAATCATTCCAGCGATGAATCGTGCCGGAGTAAATCCCGGCCAGAATCTGCGGCGTAAAGTGCAGCGTCCCGCTCACACCGGCCAGGTTATAGATAGGCACCACGCCGCCTGCAAGCGTAGGAAAATTCGTCACAGCAATGGAAGCCGAAGCTGTTTCCGGCGTGACCGGCATGTCGGAAGCAGCAAAATCAACCTTGCCGGCAGCCAGCTGTTCAATGCCGGCATCCGATCCAACGGCGTCGTAATTCACAGCCATGTCGGCAGACTTGAACCACTTGAGATAAATCACCTGGGGAAGCGTAGCACCAGCCGCACGCAGGGCTACGTGCTTGGCTGCACCGGCTGCGGGTAAATCGGCTTTAAGTGAGCCGGAACGCACAGCATCAATCAGGCGCTCCGCACCGTGGTCAGCAAGATCATGCGTGATGCCATCCGTGCGAAAGCGGCTCGGCGTAACCAGGTACGACCACAGCGGCTGGTTATTCTTATCCACAAGCTCAAGGGACAGATAACCCTGATAGTCAGTCTGCCGCGAGGAACTGGAGCGCGGATTCATCACCACCGTGCCGGTAGCCCAGATATTGGAGTCCCCGCGCAACACAGCATCCGAAGCGGACGAGCTATCTACAACCTTAATCTGGCCGCTATGGCTAAGGCGCTCAATAACCCTGTCCCGCAGCGCCGCGGCATTACTCCCGTGGCCCAACGCATCTACATGGATCGTCTGAATATGAATCGGCGCAGCCGATTGAGCGATCGAGGGTAAAGCAGCGGTCAGCGTCACTGCCGCCAGAATAATTCGTCCAAAAATCGTATTCAGCACAGAGAATGAGCCTCTAAAAGTAGAGTGCAATACATTTTATGCCTGTTTTGTGAATTCTCATGCTGGTATGAATCGGGCACTCCCGGCGCTATCCTGAAAGCAAGATGAACACAACGCTTTCCTCCTCAACGGCAGCGGCAGATCAACAGTTCGGCAGTGACAACTACGCGGGCATCTGCCCGGAAGCCTGGGCGGCGATGGACGAAGCCAATCGCGGCTTTGCACCCGCCTACGGTGACGATACCTGGACCGAGCGCGCCGCAGACGCCTTCCGCAAGCTCTTTGAGACCAACTGCGACGTCTTCTTCGTCTTCAACGGGACCGCGGCCAATTCACTCGCGCTCGCTTCCTTGTGCCAGTCCTATCACAGCGTCATCTGCGCAGATTCCTCACACGTCGAGACCGATGAATGCGGCGCGCCGGAGTTTTTCTCCAACGGCTCCAAGCTACTCGTGGCCCAATCAGACGACGGCAAGATATTGCCCGAGCAAATTCATGAGCTCGCCATCAAGCGCCAGGACATTCACTACCCCAAGCCGCGCGTCGTTACCATCACGCAATCCACTGAGACAGGGCGCGTCTATACAACCGCCGAAACCAGGGCAGTCGCCTTGGCCTGCAAGGCACACAATCTCTCGCTGCATATGGATGGAGCCAGGTTCGCGAATGCCTGCGCGTACCTGGGCGAAACACCAGCAGAGATGACGTGGAAGAGCGGGGTTGATGTGCTCTGCTTCGGCGGCACTAAAAACGGAATGGCAATAGGCGAAGCCGTTATATTTTTCAATCGTAAGCTGTCAGAAGATTTTGACTACCGCTGCAAACAAGCCGGCCAACTGGCTTCGAAAATGCGCTTCCTCTCTGCTCCCTGGGTAGGAATGCTGGAGACAGGTGCGTGGCTCAAGAATGCCCGTCACGCAAACGCCTGCGCACAGCATCTGGCGAAACAGGTTGAAGGAATTCCCGGCGTGCAGATCAGCTCCCCAGTGGAAGCAAATGGCGTCTTCCTGCTGGCTTCAGAGCAAATTCTAAACAAGCTGAGAGCGCGCGGATGGCGCTTCTACACCTTCATCGGCGGAGCAGCGCGATTCATGTTTGCCTGGGATGCGAATCTTAAACGCGTAGATGAATTAGCAAGCGACATACGCGAGTGCGCGTTATCGAATGGATGAGGAGGAATTGAATTTATGAATTCAACAGGAAACACGATTCTTGTCACAGGCGGTGGATCAGGCATCGGCCGTGGACTGGCCGAGGAACTGCAGAAGTTAGGCAATCACGTCATCATTGCCGGCCGTCGCCGCAGTGCTTTGGACGAGACAACCGCCGCCAATCCCGGCATGAGCTCAATGGTCTTTGATATCGAGCAGGCAAGCGGAATTCGTTCCTTCGTGCCGGAATTGCTCGCTCAATTTCCAAAGCTGAATGTGGTCATCAACAACGCGGGTATCATGCGGCCCGAAAAACTTCTGGAGCAGCCGGAAGATCTTGCGGATGCCGAAGCAATCGTGACCACAAACCTCCTCGGCCCCATCCGACTCATCGCAGCATTGCTTCCTCATTTCAAGCAGCAGCCCAACGCAACCATCATCAACGTATCGTCGGGTCTTGCGTTCGTGCCCCTTGCGGTCACACCCACTTATTGCGCCACGAAGGCGGCCATTCACTCCTATTCGCAGTCTCTGCGCGAGCAGTTGAAATCAACAAAGATTGAGGTGCTCGAAATCATTCCCCCCTATGTGCAGACAGACCTCATGGGCGGAGCAAAAGATCCACGCGCCATGCCACTGAACGATTTCATTGCCGAAACAATCGCATTGCTCACCAGCCAGCCCACGCCATCAGAGGTGGCCACCGAGCGCGTAAAGTTCCTGAGCGAAGCAGCAAAGCGCGGTGAATATGACAAGGTCTTCGGCATACTCAACGCACAGCACTTCGAATAGCACAAACTATAGGCAACGAATCGGTGCGCCGGGCAAACTTCCGGCGCACTTTCTTACGCACTGCGTTTGCGAAACACGATACTAAGCTCCTCGCGCCAGTGCTCATTCAGCGCAATCAGCTCCCACTCAATCTCCGGCGAAAAATATCGCAGCACCGGCTCATTCGCTGGATGAATTCGCAGCGCAGGAGCAGCCAGCAGCAGACGCGGCGGCAGCGGAGATACAGCCTCACCATCAAAATAACCGTGGCGCTCAAATGCGGATAGAGTCTTGCCGTCCGCGCCAATCGGACGATCGGCATTGAGCATACGCACCCGGATCCAATAATCCAGCGCCTGCAGCGGCAGATGCAGATCCTCGTTCGCCTTGATCTCCATCACCACCAGCCTCCCATTGCGATCAATCGTAAGAATATCCAGCATCCCACGGTCGCCGGATGAAAGCGCAGGCACCTGCGAGTAAATCAACTCCCCTCGCAGACCAGGCAGCAGCTCGGGCAGCTCATGACGCAGCCGCGATTCCAGCCACCGCTCAGCCTGAATGCGAAAGAGTGGGTCTTTGTGATCGCCAGCGGGATAGCGGCTCGCAAAGAGCCGCGCAAAAAGCTCGCGAGCCAGCGCCTCAGTCTCTTCCGTCAGCGGGGTCTCATGCGGACCTGCACCGAACGTGATCTCATTTTGCTGCGTAAAAGAATTAGCCGCAAAGCCGCTGCACACGCGCGCAAACTCAAGTCCGTGCAGCGCAAGTGAAACCTCGCTTGAAGAGTGTGCTCGCACCTCGGTACGCGCTTTGCCGTCCTGCGGGAGCAACTCGAAGACCCGATCGATACCCACCTGGCAACGTTCCACGGCAGCTTTCACGGAAAACGACTGCATCAGCCGCGACCATGCGTTGCCGCTATCGCGAAAATCAACCGGAGTCAGCTCTTCGCTCCGCTCATCAAGCGTGTACAGCTCAAAGTTAGCGGCAGCATGGTTCAGCCACGCCATACGCTCGGCAGTAACGCGCCACGCCGTCGCCGGAACTATAACTTTCAGCGCGCTGAAATGGCGGCGAGCCTCCGAGTGTTCACGACAATAATCAAGCCAGAGAATCCCAAGCGTAAGAATGCCTTCAAGAATTGCTCCGGATTCCTCTTCGCTGGCTCCAATCACAGCTTCGGCCGTGGATCCTTTCAGCAAACGACCACGCACATAAGCAGGACCAAAGCTGTGCTCCAGGTCCATCGCATTTCGCAGACCATCCACCTTGAAGCCGATAAAGCTGCGCGTAAGCACGCGCTCCAGCAATCGCTGATAATTGCGGCGCGCAGCTTCGCGGGCTGTTGGTGTCCGGCGGTCGCTGTTGGCAACAATCTCCAGTACCTGAGGCTTAGCCGCGCCCATCTTTCGCGTCAGCACGCGTAGCGATTGTGCGCGATGCTCCACGCCAACTACCGTACGCATGATGTTGCGCTCTTCACTCCACAGTTGCAGCACGCAGCGGCCATGTGACTCCGTAATGGAATAGCGTGCCAGCCGCATATCAAAAATCACGCGGCCTTCTTCCAAAATCGCAGCAGCCGGATGTGTAGCAAAATACTCTTCGAGCTCGCCCGCCAGCTTTTCCGGCGTAATCTCCTCTGGCGCACCGCTCCTGCGAATGCCCACTGCTCCGCCCTTGCCGGCCAAAGCCATTTCAGCTACCAGCCCATCCGATGACGAAGCGTTGTGATGTGCGCCAGGTGGTGCCGGGAGTGCCAATCATAAGAAGCAAGATTATGAGCAACCGTCATCAGGCCACGGTCAGGATGCTTAAAAGTGCGCTCAAAATCCGCTTCCGAAAGGGATTCAAGCAGCACAACCAGCCGCGCATGCACACCATCCAAAATCGTCAGAGAAGGATCGATAGGCAATCTGCTGTCCGGCAGCAACGCCCACGCGCCTTCATCGTAGGGCTTGATGGTGGGACTGTCTTCGGTCAGCGCAAGCTTAAAGCGGATATAGGCATTCGCATGGCTATCCGCAACATGATGCACAAGCTGGCGAACGCTCCAGCCACCTTCGCGATAAGGAGTGTCCAGCTGAGCATCGCTCAGATCGTAAGCAGCGGTGCGAAGTAGAAAGGGAAGCAATCGAAGAGTTTCGATCTGCTCAGCACGTGTAGACGCGATTGCAGCTGCGTCAAAGCGACCAATCGGATAGCGCAAATCCTCTAAAACCGATGCGGATGTGGTCATGAGCACACCTTACCATGAGCACACTACACTACAGTGTCTGAGAAATCAGCATTTGAGGCAGATGAAAGGAACCGCTATGCGCCGGCTTGTTAAGAGCCGGCGCAGGATTACGCGGCGTGGTGGTGATGGTGATGGCGGTGATGGTGACGCGCTGCAAATGCCGGCGTGGCAACTGCCGCAAGGACCAGGACAAGCAAGGAGGAGACAATCAGCTTCTTCATGCTGTGACTGTAGCATCAGCGAGTAGAGAGTGGAAGAGGTCCGGCAAGATAGATTTCAGGACGCGGAATCAAATAATTAACATCAAAAAAAGGCGTAAACTTAAAGCCACAATGAGCGTCTATGCACCTTCATCCCAGCTTGAACCCAGCTCCGGCCACAAACGTTATTTCTTCGAGAAATTCGGCATTACAGAGCGGCTGCTGGAGCGCTGCCTCGGTGAAGCGCTATCGGCGGGCGGCGATTATGCGGATCTGTATTTTGAGTCCGTAACCGCCATAAGCCTCGGCGTAGACGAGCAGATCGTGAAATCAGCCAGCCAGGGCACCAGCGCCGGATGCGGCATTCGCGTCCTCAGCGGTGAACGAACCGGCTACGCCTACACAGACAACCTCAATCCCGACCGGCTGCTGCATGCGGCAAAGACAGCCGCGCTCATCGCCTCCGGACCGGCAAAGCAGCCTATTCAGGGATTTACAGAAGCCCCGGCAGCAGACCTCTATCCGGTTCCACTTGGCGGTTTCGACCTGGACCTCGCGGCCCGTCTGGAGCTGATTCTGCGCATCGATCGCGCTGCACGCGCACAGGATGCACGCATCACGCAGGTGCGAGCCAGTTACAGTGAGGAGCTGCGCCGCATTCTCATAGCCGGCTCAGACGGCTCATTCGCCAGCGATACCCAGCCACTCTGCCGCCTGAACGCCTTTGTCATCGCCAAAGATGGTGCATTGACAACAAAAGGCTCAGCTGGCGCAGGCGGCAGAGCTGGCCTCGCGCAATTTACAGGCAGCAAAAGCCCGGAGAGCCTCGCGCAAGAGGCCACGCGCGGCGCAATTCTCCAGCTAGGCGCAGTACCCGCCCCAGCCGGCGAAATGGAAGTCGTGTTAGGCCCAGGCTGGCCCGGCGTCTTGCTGCATGAAGCAGTAGGCCACGGCCTTGAAGCGGATTTCAACCGCAAAGGAACCTCAGCCTTCAGCGGACTCATCGGGCAGAAAGTGGCCAGCTCCAAAGTCACCGTTGTCGACAACGGCACCATGGCTGGCCGTCGTGGCTCGTTGAATGTCGACGATGAAGGCTCGCCCACGCAGGAAACAGTCCTGATCGAAAACGGCGTCCTCAAGGGCTATCTCACAGACAAGCTTTCAGCGCGCCTCATGGGCACGGCGAACACCGGCTCAGGCCGTCGCGAGAACTACCAGTCCATCCCCATGCCGCGCATGACCAACACCTACATGCTCGCAGGCGAAGACGAGCCCGAAGACATCATCCGCTCCGTCAAGCGCGGCCTCTACGCGCCCAACTTCGGCGGCGGTTCAGTAGACATCACCAACGGCAAGTTCGTCTTCTCAGCGTCTGAAGCGTACCTCATCGAAGACGGCAAAATCACCGCCCCGGTGCGCGACGCCACCCTCATCGGCAATGGCCCAGAGGCGCTGAAGTATGTCTCCATGGTCGGCCACGACCTCAAGCTGGACGAAGGCATCGGCACCTGCGGCAAAAACGGCCAAAGCGTCCCCGTCGGCGTAGGCATGCCCACCGTCAAGCTCGACCGCATGACCGTCGGTGGCACAGGACGGTAAATGGCGGTCAGTAATTTATCTCAAAAATGAGATATAATCATGATGGGTTGGCAAGTTGAAATTCTCAACCAGACAGTAATGACTGAGATTCAAGCGCTGCCGAAAGATATGTAGGCCCGTTTTCTGAGGCTCGGTGAATGGATCGGCCAGGTTGGTTTGGAAAACCTCGGTGCACCGCACGTAAAGCATCTGGAAGGCAAGCTATGGGAGCTTCGCTTGAAGGGAAGAGACGGCATTGCGCGTGCCCTTTATGTGACAGCAACCGGCAAGCGCCTGATCGTATTGCGTGCCTTTGTCAAGAAGACGCAAAAGACTCCCCGCGCGGAAATTGAATTGGCGTTGCAACGGGCAAAGGAGATTCAATGACCATTCCATTCGATGAAATCAAGGCGGAACTTCTCGCCGATCCCGAGATCAAGGCCGAATACGATGCGCTTGCGCCTGAGTTTGAGATCGCCGCGGAGTTACTGCGCGCGCGTCTCAAAGCAGGGCTGTCTCAGGCCGAGTTGGCCGCACGCATGAAGACGAGCCAATCATCGATCGCTCGCTTGGAGAGCGGACAGACCTTGCCGAGCACAAAGACACTGTTACGCTTCGCTCAGGCTACAGGCACCAGGGTGCAGATGCGTTTGCAATCCGTGGCATAGAGCGAAAGCTCTACCGCTTTCTTTTACTTGTGCCCGCCATGTGCGCTTAGAATGCCGATGATCTTGTCAGTATCCGCATAGAACATTGGCGGATGTTTTGCCAGGTCCTTCGCGTTCGGGTCTGCGCCGTAATCCAGAAGTAATTTCAAAATTTCTATCTTGCGTTCCAGCACAGCCTGGTGCACTGCGCTTTGTCCGTTAAAGATGGCGTAGTCCGGATTCGCCCCATTGGCCAGCAGCACCTGCACATCCTGCGGAAGATTCTGATCAATGGCAAGCGATAGCGGGGTATTGCCGTTGCTTAGTTCAACATTCACGTCTGCGCCATGAGTCAACAGCAGCTTCACCACTTCCTTGTGGTGGTAAGACTGCAGCGCAAGCGTAAGAGGAGATTCTCCAGAGTGCTGCTCCTCCCCGGAGGCTTTTATGTCCCACACCCTCACCTGTGCATTTACATCCGCGCCGTTGGCCAGCAGCAGAGCCACAATCTCTGGCTGGTCATATTTAGCCGCCAAATGCAATGGAGTGTAACCCAGGCTGTCTTTGCTTGAAACCAGGTCAGGCTCCTGCTTGAGCAGCGCAATCACCGCCGCCTTGTCACCCTTCCGTGCTGCTTTGTGAATCGGGCCGGCAAGCGCAGCCCCGCTCACAGCCAGCAGCAATACCAGCATTCCTGAAACCCGAATAGCCTGCGCAGAATCCCTGGTCATATGGCAGATGGGGTACTCATGGTTGTGGCGTCTCTGCACCGGCCGGTATATCGGGAACAATTCGCACGGTAGAACCAAGCCGGTGATAGTCGGTAAATGTCGTCCGATTCAGATACATCCGCTTCACAGTGTTCACACTGTGCACCTGCGCTGAGCAGTCATTGAATCCCACCACGCTGAAGGCCACGCTCCGCAGCGGGCAGTTATAAACCTTTCCGCCAATCTCCACCGGACCGTACTCCACTGCGGAAGCAACATGGGACAGCGGATCGTCAGCGTTCGTGTCCACCGCCTCAATGGTGACGCGCAAAACCACGCCGGATGCCGGATCGAGCCCAATCGTGCCATGGTATGCAGGCTGCCCGTGAAAGGTGGGTCTCCCGTTGCACGAATAGTTCACGTCGTAGTGTGAATCCTGCTTTGACACCGAATATCGGAAAACTGCAACCACACCCGTCGGACCTTTCTCCCAATGATGAAACGCAATGGTGTTTGAGGTCACATCGGTCAAAACCACACCGGGCTCTATCCCGAATTCTCCCGAGCTTTCCAGACCAAGCGACATCGTCGTTCGTTGGCCCTCCGGATTCTTCATAGGGTCGATCAGTTCTTTCCCGTCGCGAAAGGTGATCTCCCGGCTATAGCTGCCGCGTGGAAACAGGCCGGTCAGCGCCGGTCGGCTGGCCTCATTCAATCCCGGTGGAATGCCGTAATACCGTTCCGTTGTCCGCGTGGCAAAGAAGTTCGGAAGACGTGCCAGCGTCTGCGCAACATAACCGCGCGCATCTTCCAGCATCTGCTGCTGATGGCTCGCATCCGGCGGCGGCATATCCGGCCACTCGCTTGTAGGCGGATCGAGCAGAGCGGAGCGATCCGCAAGCAGCCGCAGCGCCTGCTTCGCCTGCGGCCCCACCGCGTTCTTTGCCTCGATATCCTTGAGCGTGGCATCAGTCAGTCGCTCTGAGAGCTGAAGGCGGTTAATCGCCTCTGCCACGTTGTCATCCTCAAGCTTCGCAACCGGGTCCGTCCCCTGGTTGGAATGAGCCGGCAGGAAATCCGCAACCTTTAGCTTGAACTCACTCACTGAGATAGGCGGCGGAACGCTCGCCGGAATGCTCTGAGCTGTAACCGCTACACTCAACGCAGCCAACATAGCGATCGGGATGAATGCTCGAATCTTCAAGTCACCGCTCCGCTATTGAACCCTGACGAACTGCGCCCACCACGATAACAGATTTAAGTAGACGCGATTGAAAATCGGCAGGTTTCAATTTGAATTGTTTTGTAACAGGGCACGACTTCAGTCGTGCCGGAAATAGCCAAAATTGGCTGGGCTTTAGCCCCTGAGGGATGCTTCCTGCGTTGTAATGCACACGAAAAGGATTCATCAGGCACTACCTGTCCTCCGCGTTCAAACTGTCACGCCGTAGCGTGCGAGAGCTGACCGACAGACATTACTTTGGTCCATTGTCCTTTCGTACCGTCCCACCCCTTCAGAAAGTTTGCATAAAATTAAGGGGTTTTGTGCCACACTCATACTCAGCAGCAAAAGACGGCCTGAATCCTCTGGGATTCGGGCCGTTTCGTTCAGGGACGGTACGGTACCCCTCCCCCATCCCCTTTGCACCAGAATCGATGCAAAACGGACCAATCACCGTAGTCCTTGGAGCGACCATGCAAACTATACAGGCCGCAAACATTTCGCCAGGAATTACTTAGCAACGTCGTAACGGTAAAACATACTTGAATAACCCAGCTTACTTTCAATTCCGTTCAAGGCTGTGAGAGGATCACGGGCATGGACGGAATATTGATCCCGATCGTTGGCGTTCTCGTCAGCGTTTCGCTCGGCTTTGTCTGCCTTGTTGTTCCTCGACTCCGTCGCTTCCTTCTGGCGGCGCTCGCATCGCCCTTCTTGACGAGCATTGTCTTCCTATTAGGCGCTTTTGTTCTGGCAGACATGAACCCTGCCCGCGAATATGGAGCAGCTTACATCCAGACCGGGAAGGAGCACGACCCGACGAAGCTAGATTATGGGCTATGGTTACTCGCGGTCGTAGCAACATTTGCGTTGAGCTCAGCCTTAGCTTACGGCGCTCAGAGGCTAAGCGTTAATCTGCTTCGCACGGCATTAGCAGGCCGGCCACTCGGAGACTGGCTTTCGGAACGCGGCTGGTTGGGGTTTGTCAAATAAGTTATTGCCGTCGTAACGTATTGATTTCATGGAATAAGGCGAATCAAAGGCGAACACGCCGGGGCGCACGGATTTTCGCTCGTAACTAGCATGAAAATCATCAACTTGCAGGCGCAGGTGCAAATTTTTTTATAAATTTGGTAACCTGCTTCAGTTAATTATCCAGTAAACACCTGTACATCTAGGCATCCTCACCCGCATCGCCGCTTTTTGATAGCTTCAACTCATGCCGAAAACACTCACCCCGTCGGAGACCACAGAGCTCGACCTCGAATCCCTGGCCGCCGACGTAGTCGCAATGGCCCGCAAGGCCGGAGCCAGCGACGCCGAAGCCGTAGCGCGAGAAGGCGACGAGTTCAGCGTGGATGTCCGCATGGGTCAGGTGGAAACACTCACCGAATCAGGCTCGCGCGCGCTGGGCCTCCGCGTAATCTTCGGTAAGCGGTCGGCCTCAGCCTCCACCAGTGACCTCACAGCCGATGGCATCCGCCAGCTCGTCGAAGGCGCAGTGGCGCTCGCACACATCACGGAGGAGGACCCTTTCACCGGCCTGCCGGAGACCCGTGAGTTTGGCGCAATCGAGGGCAATCTGGGCATGTACTTCGACGATGTCTACTCGCTGCCCGCAGAGCAGCGCATCGACATGGCCCGATCAGCCGAGTCCTCAGCGCTCGCTTACGACAAGCGAATTACCAATTCGAATGGCGCCAGCTTCAATGCATCCACCGGGCGGAAGGTTCTCGCCAACTCGCGCGGCTTCCTGGGCAGCTATCGCTCCAGCTACGCGGGCATTTCCGTTGTGCCGCTCGCCAAGGATGAGAACGGCCACATGCAGCGCGACTTCTGGCATTCAAGCGCGCGTCGGCTCGCCGATCTTGAATCACCGGAATCCGTAGGCCAGGAAGCGGCTCGCCGCACACTGCGCCGTCTCGGCGCGCGCCGCATGCCCACGCAGCAGGTTCCCATCGTCTTCGCGCCGGAGGTAGCGCGCACACTCATCGGTTCGGTCTTTGAGGCCGCATCGGGCGATTCCGTCTGGCGCAGTGCATCGTTCCTCGCAGGCAAGCTGGGCGAAACAATCGCCGCATCCAGCCTCACCATCGTCGACGACAACATCATGATCTTCCCTAGCGGCGTGGCCGGCTTCGGCACGTCGCCCTTTGATGACGAAGGCCTGCCAACTCAACGCACCGTTGTAGTCGAAAACGGCATCCTGCAAAACTATCTGCTCAACACCTACACAGCTCGCAAGCTCGGCATGAAGTCCACGCATAACGCAGCCCGGGGACTTGCCGGAACACCCGGCATCGGCGCAGGGAACCTGTATCTCGAACCGGGAACGCAAACGCCGGAATCTATCATCGCCGCCATCCCAAAGGGCCTGTATGTAACCAGCCTCATGGGCCAGGGCGTCAATCTTGTCACCGGCGACTACTCGCGCGGCGCAACCGGTCTCTGGATTGAAAACGGTGAGCTAACCCATGCCGTGGAAGAAGTAACCATTGCCGGAAATCTGGCCGAAATGCTGCAAAGTATCTCCGCCATCGGCAACGATCTCATCTTCCGCAGCTCAGTCGCCGCGCCCACATTGCGCATAGACGGCATGACACTCGCAGGCGCGTAGGTCAAACTAAAGTCGTGCAGGCTAAATTCCAATCCATCGCCTTCGATCCCGCAAATCCAAAGGCGGCGCTCAGCGAACTCCCGCATGAAGCAGCAGTCTTCGCACTCTATGGCGAAGACGCGCACGCGGAGCCATACATTGGCCGCACGCCAAACCTTCGCGGACGTCTCGAACGCCTGCTCATCCCATCGCCCAAGCATCCCAAACGCCTCCAGCTTGCAGGCCGCGTGCGGCGAATCGAATGGCGAGCGACAGGGTCAGACTTCGAAGCACTGCTCCTGCAGTTCGAGCTCCTCCAAAAGGTATACGGGCCGAAGGC
>Ga0206848_1061_pt2 | contig 28164 bp, 27 predicted proteins | sample Alteio_BWOrgCont_18_FD_152635 | JGI IMG/M metagenome (GOLD analysis project Ga0206848, IMG submission 152635) | Enriched cells from forest soil in Barre Woods Harvard Forest LTER site, Petersham, Massachusetts, United States -... | ecosystem: Environmental > Terrestrial > Soil > Temperate forest >...
CTCGTGACCCACCTTGAAAAGCCCCTCAAGGATATCGATCCCCAGTTTCTTCTCGAAAAATTTGAACGCAACGCCATCAACATGCCGATCCAGGGTTCCTCCGCCGACCTGATCAAGATCGCAATGGTGCAAATCGCCCGGACCGCCCGCGAGGAAAACTGGCGCACGAAGTTGCTGCTCCAGGTCCACGACGAACTCGTCTTCGATCTTTATCTGCCTGAAAAAGATCGCATTCTTGAAGTTGTGCAGGATCGCATGAAAAATGCGCTGCCCGATCTCCGCGTCGCCATCGTTGTCGAAACCGGCCTCGGCTCCAACTGGCTCGAAGCGCATTAGAGCCTTCAGCAGCGTGCCGGACAAGACACAAGGCCGCGTCGCGGTCTTGCGGAAGATAAAAATTACGCCGTTCCGTGCGAGGGCGCAGGAGCATAGTAGCTCGCCATGCTGGTTTTGAAATCGAACATGATGGAGCGATTGCCTTCAAATTTTTCGAGAAGAAACTGGGGATCGATATCCTTGAGGGGCTTTTCAATGTGGGTCACGAGAACCTTGGCCGCTTCAAGATCGGCGGCTTCAAACATGTTGGCGATGGGGAAAACCAGTTTCTTCTCGTCGATATCGGTCCAGACCGCATCTCCCTGTTGCGAGCCATCGAGCGCGTAATCGCGTATGGCCGAGAGAAGTTGGACGCGCGGCTGCTTGTAGAACCAGCGGGGCGCCTCGATGAGCGAGCCGAATTTGCGACGTTCTTGCTGAAGCTTGGCAATTTGCTTTTCCTTGAATTTGGCGCCCAGAAACCGAAGCATGGTTTTGTCGCCCTGCACTTCCTCGATCTGCTTTTCGATGGCGATGAATTGTTTGAGCTTCATGATGTCTTCGAGAAGACGCTCAAACGAGGTATTCGCCACGCCTTGTTTCACGGTGGCAATATCCCGCATGATACCCAGCCGTTCGGCGAGTCTTTCCGGTGCGTCGCCCAAGGCCAGTAATTCACCGGCCCGGGCAAAAGCCTGTTCCGCTTCAAAGGTGGCGGTGATGATATACATGGCAGTTTAATCGAATCGCATTTTAAGACGAATCTTCCGCACTTTACCAATGGAATGTGTAGCGGCTCAGGCGCCGTCCGATTTCCTCCACTACCCGTTTCTCCTCCCCGATGTCCTTGGCGGCGAAGGTCACGCTGAAACGCACATAGGCATTCACGTCATCCCACGGGACGGTGGAGATCAGGTTTTCCGTGATCATCCACTGGCTGAAAGCCTCCGCCGTAGGGAAGTCAAAGGACTTGCCCGAACCGTCCGCGGCCACCGCTTTTTTCGGCGCCGCGACATAGAGGAAAAAGGATCCCCTGGGCTTGCGCGCCTTGAAGCCGGTCGCGCGAAGCGCCTCGACCAGCAGATCCATGCGCCGGGAATATTTTTGCGCGATGACCTGGGTGATTTCGGGATGGTCAAAGGCATAGGCGCTCGCATGCTGGATGGCGAGAAACTGGCCCGAATCGGTATTGTCCTTCACATCACCGTAGGCTTTCACCAGCAATTCATTACCGGCGACAAAACCGCAGCGCCAACCGGTCATGTTGAAATTTTTGCTCGTGGAATGAAGCTCAATGCCCACCTCCATCGCGCCGGGTGTGGCGAGAAAACTGAGAGGCATGCCTTCGAAGACAAGCGCTGCATAGGCGAAATCATGAATGACGATGACGCGGTTCTTCTTCGCAAACGCGACGACCTCGGCGAAAAACTCGGGTGTGGCGCTCGCTCCCGTCGGATTGTTCGGATAATTGAGCACGAGCACCTTGGCCTTGGCCAGAATGTCCACAGGGATGCCCTTGAGATCGGGCAGAAAATCATTCTCCTCGCGCAACGGAAGGTTGTGCACGATGCCGCCGTAATATTTCGCGTGGGTGCCGAAAACCGGGTAGCCCGGCACGGTCATCAGCACCACGTCGCCGGGATTAATCAGGGCGGCGGGAAGAATGGAAAGGGCGGCCTTGCTGCCGATCGAATGGACGACCTGAGTTTCGGCATCGATCGGCACTCCGCAAACTTCGCGCAAATAACGGGCGGCGGACTGTTTGAGCACCGCGTCGCCATTATCGGCATAGCCGCGGTTTTCGGGCTTGCGGGCCTCCTCGTAGAGCGTCTCGACGATTCCCGCATCGGCCATCGCATCCGGCTCACCGACTCCGAGATCGAAGAGTTCCGTGTCCGGGTTCGCCTGAAGGGCGGCCCGCTTGGCCCGCTTGATCTTCTCAAACTTGTAGATGGCCGTGTCTTTGCCGTAACGCTTCCCGCCGATCCGCTCGGCAAACAAATCCTGGATGTAGCTTTCCTGCATATCCCGCCAGTTTAGCGTTTAAGCGCAGGGCCGCAATGTTGTTTGCAATCCGTCATCCTGAGCTTGTCGAAGGATCAGCTCCCGGCAAGTCATCATCCACATTGAATAAGATGTTCACTTTTCGGAGGCTGATCCCTCGACAAGCTCGGGATGACAGCTCTTGGCCCTCGGCCTACGGATGGAGGGGTTTTCCATGACAAACTTCACGAACGATTTGTGAAGAGTCTTTGAACGGACACTCTTAGAGCTTTGGCCAGGGCCACCAGTTCAATGTCCAAAACGGTTCTTTTCCCTGCTTCTATCCGGTTGATGATAACCCGGGTCAGGTTTTCAAAGCCTTCGTTTGCCAGGCGACCTGCTAAATCCTCCTGAGTTACGAACGGCACAAGAGCGAGTCTAATTTTTCGGACTTGTTCTCCGACAAGGTTTAACAGTTGGCCGGAGACACGGGTTCGGGCACGTTTTTTGGGATGTTTGGATTTGAGGTGCTTCTGACGCACAAGTATTGACTAGCCATAAATTTTATGCACAGAGTACTTCCGAAGAACTTTATGATGCATGTCCTCATTTTGGACGATCAACCGGGTCTGGCGCAGATCCTGGCCCTGGGGCTGCGGATGGAAGGGTTTTCCGTGGCGGCATTCACTTCTCCTCATGAAGCCCTGAAGGCAATCGGGAATGTGGATGTTCTCGTGACCGATTACCATATGCCCGAAATGACGGGAGTGGAAGTGGCCCGGAGAGCCTATGCCCAAGGCTGGAAAGGTTCCCTGCTTATTATGTCGGGTCACTCTGCGGCCTTCTCCGAAGGAATCGAAGACTCTCTCGTCTGGTCGATTTTGAAAAAGCCGTTTTCAACCCAGGAACTTGCGAAAAAGTTACGGGACTTGACCCGAGATAGCTGAACTGCGCAAATAATAAGTTGCTATCCCGAGCTTATCAGAGGATGACGGATAGTTAAACCCCAGCCGCCTCGCGCGTCATCGTCCCTTTATAATTTGGCGTTTCGCCCTCAAGGCCGAAATTGCCGCGCGACAACTCCTCGATACGTTGCAATTCTTCGCCCGTCAATGCCGGCGAGTCGGGAGCAGCGGCAAATTCCTTCAACTGTTCCTCGTCATAGATATTCGGCAGGCATGATGCGATGCGAGCATCAGCCAGCAGCCACTGTAGCGCAGCCTGGCCCAGCGTCCGGTCCGGCCCCGTCAAAAATTGAAGTGCCTCGATCTTCTTCACTCCATTCAACAACCACGAGCGAGGGCGATGGCTCCGGTGATCGTTAGGCGGGAAAACGGTGTCCTTGGTATATTTGCCCTCGAGCATCCCGCTCGAATGAGGTACGCGAATCAGGTAACGGGTCCGCGCCGGTTCAACCGCGTCCTGCGTTGCTCCCCCCTCATCCATGATCTGGCGACCGGGATGCGGTTCAAGAAGATTGTAAATGTGCTGTAAAATTTGCGGCTGACGGCGCTGGACGCAATCGACCCCCTCGTAAAGCCAGCCGATGGCCGGCCCGAGAGCGGCGCCGTGCGCGAGGATCTTCCCTTCCTTGACCAATTGCTCCATCAGCGTCCACAACGCATCGTCCTCCACCTGTTCCATGCGGATGTTATGGAGCTGCAAAATGTCGATGTGATCGGTATTGAGCCGCTTCAGCGCCTTTTCCACCGCCGTACGAATAAAGGGCACGGAAAAATCCTGCGGAATCTCGCGCTGGCCGCGCCGTTCGTTGCCGTGATCGTAAAAATTATAACCCACCTTCGTGGCAATCACGATCTGGTCGCGCTGGTTCGGAAACGCCCGGGCGATCAACTCCTCGCTGTAGCCGTTGCCGTAAGTGTCCGCGGCGTCATAAAGGGTAATCCCCAGGTCGAGCGCCTTGTGCATCAAGCTGATCGCCTCGCCTTCCGTGTAAGTGCCCCACCATCCGGTCGAAACCGTCCAAAGGCCTAAACCGATTTCCGAAACCTGGACTTTTGTCCCCGGCAAGGTGCGAAATTTCATGATAAACCGAGCTTACGGCAGTTATTCCGGACGGGCAAGATCATGGATGAAACCTTGAAAAGCATTGCCATGGCCAGCGATAAAACCTAGATTATCCAACTCCGCTCGAAAGGGGGGGGGGGAATTTTAGGAGCCATAGCTCAATTGGTTAGAGCGCCTCCCTGTCACGGAGGAGGTTGCGGGTTCGAGCCCCGTTGGCTCCGCTCTCTTCTTTCAGAGGAGATTACGGTTTTCTTGGCCTCAAGAATTAGGTTTGCATTACGCCTACATGACATTGAGCCGAAAAATCGAGGATAACCTCTCAGTATTCGGTTCATCGTGCTCCTCCTGCTTTGCCACGCCTTCACGCCGAAATTCTTCAGGCAAAGGAAGGGTAAGCTTGAAAATAAAAATTAAGGTTCGTTAAGCTATTTTGCTTGTCGGTATCGTCGCGCAAGACTAAGTAGCTTGAGCCCTAAACGGGCCAAAAATCTATGGCATGGCACTACGTTTTAAATGGAGTGAGTCACGGGCCGGTGGCGGAAACGGAAATCCGCAGCCTGCGCGAGCAGAATGTCGTTACCCTCGATACCCCGGTCTGGACCGATGGCATGGCCGAATGGGTCCCGTTTGAGCGAAGCGCCCTGTCCGGTGCCGAATCAGCTGCCGTTCCTCCAGCCTTCACTCGTACCTGCGCCGAGTGCGGCAAGGCCTTTCCCGAGGGTGAAATGCTTCAGTATGAGAACGCCTGGGTCTGCGCGGCGTGCAAGCCTGTCTTCTTTCAGCGGATAAAGGAGGGCGTGGCAGCAAAGGGTAGTCTCAAGTATGCTTCGATCGGCGGGCGATTTGTGGCCCTCCTTATTGATGGTCTTATCATCGGAGCGATATTTATGATTCCCATCGTGGTGATTTCCATGCTCATTGCCCTCAGCGCCCACGGTGAGCAGAAGCCCAACCCGGCTGCCTCTGGTGTATTCCTGTTTATCATCCTTCTCCTTTACCTCGTGCCGCCGATCTACGAAATCGTGATGATCGGGAAATATGGGGCAACGCTCGGAAAAATGGCGATGAAAATCAAAGTGGTGAGGCCGGACGGCTCCCCCATTTCCTACGGGCGTTCTGCGGGTCGTTATTTCGCAAAAATCCTCAGCGGAATGATTCTCTACATCGGTTATTTGATGGCGTTCTGGGACGACGAAAAATGCGCTCTGCATGATCGCATCTGCCAGACTCGCGTGATCTCGATCGATCCGTCCTAAGGCCGGCACCGTATGCCTGCTGCCACTTTTTCATGTCCAAAGTGCAAGGCGGGTCTTGCCATTGAACCCGGCACGGCCGAAATTGCCTCGACCTGCCCGCGGTGTGCATCACCCATCGAGGCCTTCTTTTTTCCCGCCTTCTTTCGACCGGTTTTCAGGCCGTTTCGTTCAATTGCCGGTCGTTTCTTTATCCAACATCTCGATTAATCTTAGAGGTGATCCTAGGTTTTTAAGGAACGACTAGGATAGGACGTTGATTGTCGACGAATTTAATGGTCGTACCCTTGACCAAACTTGAGTGCATAAAAACGATAGAACCTACGAAAATGCCAACTAATCCCAATCAAACAATCCACTTGGAGGAGAATGACATGGACGCTTCCCGCGTAGGTTGCGTTATCTGCAACGGTGAGAGTCGATTTTCCGCAGGTCCCTTGCAAGAGCAATCCAAAATTGAACTACTCTCCTGTCGTGGATGCGGCGGCGTTCACCCTGCAAGAGGCACTAAGCTTCCCTTGGCGCACATTCCACTTCTCGTCTTTGTTTTTGATTTCATATTGGGAATGTCTTACAAGATCATTTTTTTTGGAGCCACATTAAATTATTTTGAGCCTCGGTATCATTGGGATTAATTCGCAGGGCTGCTTTAAATTGCTCGGTCGCCTCTGAAGCATCCCCCGTCTGAAGAAACGATGTTCCCAAGTTATCATGTGCGTCCACATAATCAGGATTGATTTGTAATGCCCGCCTATATTGCTCGATGGCTCCAAAAAACTGTCCCGTTTTAAAAAAGACGCAACCCAGATTGTTGCGCGCCTCGGCATAATTGGGTTTAATCTGCAGAGCCTGGTTATAATGATCCATGGCTTCGGATAAGCGCCCCATCCCAATCAGCGCATTACCCAGATTATTATGCGCCTCGGCGTAATTGGGCTTAATGCGTAAAGCATATTCAAATTGTTCTATTGCTTCAGTAACTTGACCTTTTTGAAGTAAAGCAGCGCCAAGATCATTGGCAGGTAACGCCTGCGGATTGAGCTGGAACGTATAGGTCCAAAGGGTTTCTTCATTGATAAATTTTTCCGCATACGAGTGGCTTTTTAAAGCCAGTAGTAGCATCGCGATGACGATGATTCCAATGCTACAGAGGCGAAGGGACGAAGAAAGGCTATTATTGATTTGGCTCAATCCTGCTACCACGAGGCCAATCAACCCAATCGTCGGAATATAAAGAAAATGATCCATGACCCACGTAAACCACATATAGGAAATTGCGTTGAATCCCAAAAAAGGCATCAGGCTGATGAAAAAAAAGCCCAGTCCCATTAAGGCGTGACGCCCCCAATCATGGCGCTTTGTCCAAAGCCAGTAAATGACTCCTCCGAGAATCAACCATGGCAGAAATTGGAGAAGCGATGGTGGATTGACTGTCCATTGTGGGTAAATGGGCAACAACTCGATCGGCAAAAAAAACTTTGAAAAATAAAATGAGAGCGTCGAACCTGCACAGGCCAATCGCGAGAATACGCCTCCCAGTGGCACGGAGTCCGAGGAAAGGTCGCCCTGAGATTGGGTATACCAATTTCCAATCAAAATGGCCGTTATTCCCAGTACCAGAGAGATGGTAAAGAAGGGCGTGCTAACCTTTAGGTCGCTCCATTTTATTCGATCCTGCTTCCACCATAGGTAGAGCAATAACACAACGGGAAACATGACCATCGTGGGTTTGCACAGCATTGCGATTAGGAAGAATCCCAAGGCCAGGAGATAATCTCGCCGTTTTTTATTTTCTTCGTAATCAATAAAGGCGCACATTGCCAACAGGAATGGCGGCAAAGAGAGCGTGTTCTTAAGCTCCGAGATCCAAGCCACTGATTCAACCTGCACGGGATGAATGGCAAAGAGCAACCCTCCCAGCCATGCCCATTTTAAATCTAATTTATTAAACAGATACCAGATCAACAATGAACTACAGACATGCAGGATGACATTCGTAAGATGGTACCCAAACGTGTCGGTATGCCACATTTGCCATTGCGCCCACTGAACGCTCTGTTCGATGGGATAATATTCAATAAAACTTCCGGGTTCGAACCAGGCTTTCCATAATCTTGCCGGATCATTGAGCAAGGGATTTGCCGTGACATAAAAGTCATCGTCCCAAAGCCAATCGCCATGAAGGACGGGAGAAAAAATCCAGAATACGGCTCCGATAATCAAGAGAGCTTGCAATAACAGCTTCCAATTTGTCGTCACAACCTCTATAAGAAAAATTCTCTGAGATTTAACCCAACTATTTGAGACGACTTCAGGCGATCCCCTTTTTTTTCTTACGTGCTTGATCATGGCTCAGCCCTAGCTTAGTGGTTGGGCTCCAAAAAACTAGTCCAAATGATCGAAGCAGGACAAAACTGGATCATCGTTTCGATTTTTTGGTTTCACAACCTTCCAGCAGGTCATCCCAATTGCAATCGAACGCTTCTTTAAGTCGGGCCAGCACAGGCAAGGAGGGCCAATAGTCTCCATACTCAAGCCCTTGAACGTACCTGCGATCCACATCGATCATCTCGGCCAAGGTTTCTTGCGTTAAATCCAAGGCTTCGCGTAACTGGACTAGATTTTTACCGAAACGTCGTCGTTGAGGACAAGGCGGCGGCTTTTTGGATGGCACCTGGATACGTTGTACTCACGCAAAAATCTTGATGACGCAGTATTGCTGCGCATTTTGCTTACAGCTTTAAAAGCGATAAGTAGCCTGAATGCGAATGGCGAAAATAAATTAAATCCCAAGAAAGTCCGTATAACTCAATCTCCTTTATTCCAAGCACGTTAGAAAACAGCATCGAATTATTTATTGTTAATAACTGTCAATTCAGCTAGCTCCATATTCAGAAACTGGCTTGTATGACCACCTTAACTTGTAAAATTGATTGGAGGACTTTCGGAGTAGTATTGACCTCTTTTCTCCTCGTAAAAACCTCTTTAGGCAAACGGTGGTTGTTACGCAACCCGCTCCAGCGCAGCCTCCATCAGCCACGCTCCAGGCATTCCAACAACAGCAAATGACCTTAGCGCAAAGTTACAGCGCCATGGTGGCCCAAGGGGCGACACCGCAGCAGATGGCGGCCTGGCAGCAACAAAACGCAGCGGCGTTCGCGGCGCAGCAGCAGCGGGCGCAAATCATGGGAATGGCCTCGTCCTTGCAGCCAGCGGAATTGATTTCCCAGCCGCCAGTTCCGGCGAATGCCTCGCAAACGGCCAGGGACTGTCTGGCCGCGCAAGTCACGCTGAACAATGCCAAGGCGCAAATTCATAATCAACTCTTCCAGCAGCAATATGGCCAGCAACTTCAGCAACTGGCGCAAAGCGCCTTTCCCGCCAACTCAACCACCTCAAACTAGGAAAAGCGATGCACACACGAACCCTCAAGAAACTGTTTTTAGCCCTCACTTTTTGGCTGGCGCTCCACACCGCATCCTTGCGGGCGCAAACACTTCCCATTAGTTATACGGGCACCGGCTCTTCATTCGGCGTGGATGTCAACGGCCTCCTCTCGGCTAGAGGAGAACCCGAGCTATAGTCATTTCCCACCACCACGTTGGAATTGTTCATCGCGACGGGACTTACTTGGTTCCATCGAAGCTCACACTCGTCACCTGCACGGGAATAAGATCAACCGCGTGCATCAGCGCGGGCCTTATTGGGAATCATCTGGCACAGGAGGATACTTTTTGACCAAATCGTTAAATCGATCTTTATCCAATGGGATCGCCTTATCACGGGCATCGGACATGATTTGTTTGATGATCCTTCTGTCATCCAGGTAAAGCGCGTAGGTGGGAGTGCCAGGAGATAATCCTTTAACATCCAGAAAGACAGAGATTGCTTTTTTGACGGGATAATTCGCACTTAAATGGGGAACCAGTAAATTGTAAACATCTTGGAAGGAGAAGGTTTGTTTGGGTATTCGAGCAACATCTCCACCATTGGAACCGTAAATAAGTTTTCCCGATCCATCTGGACGCAAGTCGAGCGTCCATCCTCCATGGGAACTTATGGTAATTCTATCAACTTGATCTAAGCTTGGAATGCTAGATGCACTCTGCGCAAAAAGTTTTGGGCTGAAGATTAGCAGAGCAAAGACGGCTGCAATAAAGAATGCTTTCATATCAATAAGTGTCTGTGTGTTGTATAAGATTCAGGGTTGATGGGGTTTTTGTAAAAAGAATGACCGTTGTGCTAACTCCCGTATCGGTTTTATTTCCATTGCCATTTAGATCGAGGTTAACCGTGGCTTCATTTACAGGATAAGAACCAGGACCTAAATAAAAGCCTGCTAACGACGTCTGAATATCCGCTAAATCAGGATGCTTTATCCCGTACGATGGATCGTAATATTGGCCGTTCACATAGGCCATTTGATGGTTCTCGAACCACGATGCCGGATTGGCATTGCCTTCACCAGGGATACCGGTCGCGTCAGTCACTTCAGCATAAAGCCAGTTGTAGCTGCTCGTTCCAATGAACGCAGTGGACAGCGGAGTAACGGGAAGATTCAGGTAAGGATAATCCGTGTCGCCGCTATTTCCTGATCCTGAAAAAGTCCAATTGTTGACGATAAAGCCATCGCCAGTAATAGCCTCGATTTTGACGTAGTCGCTTGTATCAGTGATACCTTGAGCTTTTCGGATATCGAGGAACAGACTAGTCCATGATCCGCATTCACCGTCTCCTGTGGATAGTAAGCCTGCTGTGGTAGTAACGGGTGTGGTGTAAACGTGGTAATAGGTAAGTTGAGTTCCATCGACTCGCTTGACGTTTCGGCTGGCAAAGTCACCGAAGATGGCATCCGTGACCACACCCTTAACAGTGGAATCGGTGGCGCTGCCGCTCATCCCATTTGCTTCACGGCAGCCAATTTCAAAAACACTCTCAAAGTAATTGGATGACGAGAGGCTGGACGCGGGATCAGCCAGCGTCACGTACACCGTGTGTTTGGTGCTGTTGATCGTTGCCCATGTGGTGCCACCGTCCACGCTCATTTGCCAATCCAGTTTGAACGCCGTGCTGTCGGCCTTGTTGTAATATTTGATCGTGTTGGGTAGTGCCGTCGTGCTTTCGGTGACAGGCATGGTCACGATGTCTCCACTAATCGAAGAAGGAGCCGTTGCCGGGATGCTGATTCCATCGGGGCCGGTGGCCTTGAACTTTAGGTTAGTCCAATTGGAAGCGCCGGGGATTTTGAATGTGGCTCCGATTTTCGGTTTGGTGTTGCAGGTATAGGCTACGCCGTAATTATGCTCGCCCGGATCGGAGGCATTGTAGTTGCCGTTTGTAACACCAGGGAGGGAAGCCAATTGGCGCGAAATGGAATTTCGCGAGGTGCAGGAAGGCGCTCCCAAATGGAGTTTGGGAACGAGGAGTCTGTGTGCACGATATCTTAATTTGCTCTACCTCATTTGGGAGCACCGTGCGACTTGCTCAGTGAACCGACATATTCCTGCCACAAATCTTCCACGCTCATGCCGGTGTAATATTGCCAGAGATCGGGCCGGTAAGCGCCGTGGCGCATGGCGGCGTTGAATTTGACGACGAGTTCATGATCGTGGTTTTTGGCCACATATTCCAGAAAGCCGGCGGTGACTTGGTAACTGTCGGAATACTTGGCTGCCGTCGGGTTGCCTAATTTGGGGCGATGCTCGATAGCTTCGTAATGGAACCAGCGGAAATAGTCGGCAATGCCTTCCACGAGCCAGCCAGGATTGCCCGAGCCCCTGTATTGCTGCGCGACGTGGACCAGTTCGTGAATGATGGAGCCGGTCGCCTGGTTCCACCCCTCATGCTTGAGTTGGGAATGGATCCAGTCCTCGCTGACGTACACATCGGTGCCGGTGGTATAGGCAACGCCACCCATCGATTTGATGGTGATGGTGAATTTCGACGGGGTGGCAAATCCCTCGCTGGGCATGCTGGTGCACAGGATGGGATACCATTTGTCGATGGCTGGTTTTAAATCTTTTTCCATCCAATCCTTGAGATCGGGGTATTGCGATATGTCGACGCTGTAGGTGAACTGCTTGGAATCGGCCGGCTTTTCCTGCGGGGCCGAGTCTCCTTCCGGGCTCCGGGCGGCATGGGGCGCGTCCGACTCGGTCAGTGACTTGACATATTCCTGCCACAAGTCATCCACACTCAGGCCGGTGTAATATTGCCAGAGATCGGGCCGGTAAACGCCGTCGCGGATGGCGGTGTTGAGCTTGACGACAAGTTCGTGGTCGTGGTTCCTGACCGCATATTCCAGGAAGCCGGCCGTGGTTTGATTACTGTCGGAGTACTTGGCCTCGGTCGGGTTGGCTAATTTCGGGCGATGTTGGGGCGATTCGTAATGGAACCAACGGAAATAGTCGGCGATGCCTTCCACCAGCCAGTCAGGATCGTCCGTACCCTTGTATTGCTGCACGACGTGCACCAGTTCGTGAATGATCGAACCGGTCGCCTCGTTCCACTCCTCCTGCTTGAGTTGGGAATGGATCCAATTCTCGCTGACGCTCACATCGGTGCCGTTGGTGGCGGCAACGCCGTCCATTGATTTGATGGTGATGGTGAATTTCGACGGGGCGACGTATCCCTCGCTGGCGAGACTGTCGCACAAGATGGGATACCATTTGTCGATGGCCGGTTTTAAAGCCTTTTCCGTCCACTCCTTGAGATCGGGGAACTGCGATATATCGATATCGTATTTGAAATCCTTGGTATGGATCGGCTTGATCTTCGTGACCACCTCGGGCTCCGAGGGATGGGCCGCCCTGACGTCGATTTCACTATAAAAGGTGTTGCTGTTGGCGTCCTTCGTATCGTTGCAGGAGATGTCGAAGAGAAAATAACGGTATTTTCCCAGCGAACCATCGGTATCGGAGATGCTCACGCCGTATTGGCCTCCCGCCATGTTAAAATCCGTGCGGGTGTCCACCGTGGCGATCAAGATCCAGCCACAGAGAGCGGGATCCATGCTCTTTTGGGGCGTGGCGTTAAAACCCGCAGCGGTCCCGTCAGAGGCATAGAGTTTGTAGACTTGTGGCGCCCGGCCATCCCGATGCCACGAAAAGGAATTGACCTGGGAAATCTCAATGACGCTTCCCAAATCCAACTGCAGCCGCCCTCCGTCGCTTCCCTCTTCAAAGAAAAAGTTCTCTTCCGGGGAATCGTAGTTGCCGGGGAGAAATCCGTCATTCAACGCCGCGATTTTGCTGCCCGCCTGAAAGCCGCTCGTTCCATCCACGACGGTAAACTTGCCCTTGGCTGCCGCATCGTTCTGGAGAGGTTGGGGAACGTGCTCGAATTTGAATGCGGGAGTGCCCTCATCGTTGTGATCGATGGTTATTTTTACCTCCGCGCGCGCCGTCAGGGTGGTTAGCAAAGTCGCGGCGACCACCGTTATGATTCGATAAGGTTTCATGATTTTATTTGGAAGAAAGGAGAATGCTTTTGTTCTGGTTCGCGGTGCGAGAATCGTTCAAAATCGCGTCCCCGGCAAGCTGTTCCAGGGCATAATCGATTTCCGCTTCGTTGATGAGGAAGGGAGGCGTGAAGGAGATGACGTTCTGCGCCGCGCCGCCGCTGAGAATAATGAGCCCGCGCGCAAGCATCGCTTCGACGATTCGGCCCGCGCGAACCGGATCAGGCAGGCCGCGGGCATCGAGAACCTCAATGCCGCGCATGAGACCGAGCCCGCGAATCCAGCCCCACTGTTTGGAAGCCTGTTGAAGTTTACGCAATCCGGCATGAAGATGATTGCCCAACGTCTCCACCCGCAAACTCCATGGCTCGGCGTCCAGCAGGACGAGCGATTCAAGGGCCATGCGACACCCGAGCGGATTGCCAAGAAAGGTGCTGGTGTAAAGCGCCTCTCCGCTCGACTCGGGCCACGCATCGTCCATGACCCTCTCCTTGCCCACGCAGGCGGCAAGGGGAAAGCCGCTGGTAAGCGCCTTGCCGAGACAGATGAGGTCGGGCTGGACGTTCCAACGATCGCAGGCGAAGAAGCGGCCCGTGCGATGAAAGCCGGTGTAAATCTCATCGAAGATAAGCAACGCGCCGAACTGATTGGCGAGTTCGCGAAGCAGGGGAAGAAACCAGTCGGGGGGAACCACTTCGCCGCCGCGCCCCTGCACGGGTTCGACCAGGATGGCGCCGATCTCGCCTTTTGAGAGAAGAATCTCGGCCTGGCGCAAAAAGTCGTTCATGCAATCGGGCAGGCAGGTGGAAGGCTCGCGGCCCGGCCCGTGCCACGGACAATGCTGGCAGGCTGGGAAGGGCAGGAACGTGGCAAAATCGGCAAGCTGCGCCTCGAAGGGATCGCGAAAGGGTTTGTTGCCCGTGACCGTAAGCGCGCCGTAACCGAGACCATGATACCCGCCGGTGAAGGCCAGGACGCCGCGGCGGCGTGTTGCAAGCCATGCGGTCTTGAGAGCGGCCTCGACCGCTTCACTCCCCGAATTGGTGAGGATGACCTTGCCCACACCCAGGTTCCATTCCTCAAACGTAAACCGGGAGAGGGAGCGGCACAGTTCCGCTTTTTCCACGCTCGGATGGACATCTCCCATGGCATGGTAAAGGCGCGAAGATTGCTCGTAAATCGCATCGACGATCGGCTGCGGGGTGTAGCCCAGGCTCGCCACGCCGAAACCGCTGGTCAGATCGAGAAAACGATTGCCGTCGACATCCCAGACATTGGTGCCGTGGGCACGTTCCCAGAAAATGGGAAATCGGGAGGAGACATAAGTGATGTTACGCGATTCGTGGGCCCGCAGTTCCATCGCCAGCGCGCGCGAGCGCGGGCCGGGGATGGGAGTATGAAGTTCGGGGAGCATTTGAAAGAATTAGACCAAGAGCTTTGCCGTGCTGGACCGGATGGTGATTTCCACAGGTAATTGACGGGGCTGAACGGGTTCACCCTTCTGCAAATCCAGGGCGAGCCGCACGGCGGCTTCCCCCATTTCCGTCTGGGGCACACGCATCGTCGTCAAGGGCACGCGAAAATTCGCCGCGAGGATGCCGTCCCCAAAACCGATCACAGAAATATCCTCCGGCACCCGGAATCCCTGCTGCAGGAGTGTGTCGATGGCGCCGATGGCCACGCTGTCGTTATGGGCGACCACGGCGGTAAAGGGCGCTTCCTCCGAGAGGGCCTGTCCCATCGCCTTGTGTCCCGAATCGATGTCCTTGGCCGCGAGATAAACGCGAGTGTCGGTGTATTCGACCCCGGCCTCGAGCAGGGCGCGTTGATACCCGCTGAAACGGCCCGCGCTCGAAGAGGAACCGTTGGGCCCGGCCAGAAAAAGAATTTCGCGATGACCGAGCTGCAGCAGGTGTTCCGTGGCGAGCTGGGCTCCGCGATGATCATCGCATACCACCCAACTGACGCGCGGAAAATTTTCCGCACCGGCGGGATAGGCATCCAGGAGCACGGTCGGGATTCCGCTGGTGCGGATCAGTTCCAAAGTCGCCAACCGGTGTTGCCACCGGACGGCGGGAACCAGGAGCAGCACCTCCACCTGCCGTGCGATTAACTTTTGCACTTCGCGCATTTCATTTTCGGCACGGTCGAGGGAATGCCCCAACAGAATTTGCAGCCCAATCGCCTCTGCCTGTCGCTCGATTCCCCAGACCAGGTGTGAATAGTAGGTGTGGTTGATGTTGGGCACGACAACACCAATGATTCCACTGCGACGTGAGCGCAAATTTTGCGCCGCCCGATTAGGAATATAATTACGTCGCCGGGCTTCGGCTTGTACCCGGGCCTTCGTGCCGGCACTAATGTCGGGCGCATCGCGGAGCGCCTTGGAAACAGCCATGACCGATAGGTTTAACGATGCAGCCATTTCCTTCAACGTCGACATAGAGACTTTATTTATACCATGGGAAGCCTCAAAACGTCCATGAGATCGAAAACTTGGTAGTGGGTCAATTGGAACATTCCGTCATCCCGAGGTTGCGCCTGCGGCGCTCTGCTAAAATGGCGGAAATATCTTTTGCGCCATCGCGCAGGCAGTGTCGAAGGACCTCTAACTTTTCTTGCTCGAAAAGTATCTTCTGAGCCAATAGCCAGAGGTCCTTCGACTGCGCCGCGACAAGCGCGGCTTGCTCAGGATGACAGGCTTAAAATCATTAAGAAGTTCCAAACTGACCCACTATCGAAAACTTTAGTTCTCACATCAGTCCATTCAACCAAATCAATCCGATTTATTTTAGCCAATAAATAAAAATTCGTAACTTTTTCGTGCCGTGTTACGTCTTTCTTAGAGATGCATCGGGTAAATTCCAAGGTGGAGAATTTGATATCCTCCTCGTTTTCAGATCGATTGATTTTTCTTCATATTCACAAGACCGCGGGAATGTCGTTTCGAGGCCTTCTCTGCAAAAATTATCGGGGGAAACACTTCAATACGGAACTAGACAAGGCAGACAGGGTGACGGCTTCGGATTGGAACCAATGTCTCACCCAAATCAAAAACATTCCGGAATACGAGCTGGAACAATATCAGGTATTCAAGGGGCACATGCGTTTTGGTTTGCATGAAATTCTGCCTCCTCCTGTCGAATACATCACCTTTCTCCGCGATCCGGTCAAGCGCGCGCATTCGCATTACAAGATGTTGCGTCGCAAAAAAATCATTCCCCCCGATCCCATCATCAACTTATCCAAAAGCGACTGGAATCTGGCGAATTATCCCGAACTTTGTTATTCTTTCGATAACGGCCAGACGCGCACTTTGGCCGGAGTCGACCCTGACCTTCCTTTCGGTGCCTGTAGCGAAAAACATCTGCATATGGCCTTGGAGAATATGGACCGGCATTTTAAATTTGTTGGCCTGACTGAACAATTCAATCTCTCGCTCATGCTTCTGGGGCGAGTTTACGGGTGGAAATGGCACTTTTACGTGCCGGATAACGTCGCATGTATCGATTTTTTCCAATTACCCTCTGTCGTAATCGAAGCAATCCGTGATTTGAATCGCTTCGACTTTGAGCTTTATCGCCATGCCCAGGAACGACTCCAACGATGGGCTGACAATTATGGCTGGGGATTAAAAGCCGAACATCGTCTCTACAACCTGGGCAATAACCTCCACCGGCATCTCCATATGGGGCGTCATTGCGTCAAACAGCGATTCGGGATCGAGCGGCGGCCAGCCATGACTCCCATCCCCGATTAGTTTTGCCCACAGGCCACCTCCGGCGACTCCTTCCTCGGTTGGTAGCCGCCGCAGGCCCTGCGGCGGAATCTTTCTCCTGCTGCTGTCCCGGCAACGGCTTGGGCAAATGTTCAGTCCCGAAGAAAGGCGGTGTGGATTAGTTTTAAAGCGCTCGGGGCTTTTGCCTATGCCTACGTCAATGAGACCAGCCGCCTGAGCGGCGTCACTTACTCCAGCGGGACTGGACTTACCATTTTGACAATACCCATCCGCAGGATTTCGAACGCTTGAAAACGATCCAGAACTTTGTCGGCGACACCACGGGACATAATTACTATGGTTACGATCCCGCCGGCAACCGCTTAAGTGAAACCACCGCCACCACCACCACCGCCGGAGCATTCAACAATTTAAATAGCTTACTGCGCTGACGAGTTTCCTCACTCCGGGGCCGGGATCATTCTCCCACTACCACCGTCTTCCTGCCTCATCTTACGATGCCAATCACATCCCAATATCACTCGTTCCTATGATCCCAGTGTGGAAAAGCACAAATAAAGTTGACGGCATATAGGGATAAGCAACATCGTGAAGGAGCTATTCCTGTAAATATCTTGTACCGACTGAGCCCAATGAAGCCAATTTGGCTCCTTCTCATTATTTTCATAATCTTTGCAGGTTATGGATTTACGCGGATCAACCTTTTCACCGCAACTCTATATGCTCCACCAGGCATGGAAGCTCCCATCGAATTGCTTTACGGTTCTCCGGGCAACCTGATCTCGGCGCCCAGGACCCTATTCGAGTCCGAACGGCGGGCAGGTGAGTTTCGCTATGAATTTTCCGTGCCCAGCGGTGCCTATCCCGTTTTACTTCTCGTTGCCCACGGTTCGGCGCCGGCTTCATCACTGGTTTTTCGGGATGTTTTTCATGCCCGTGTTCTCGAAATCCAAAATCCAGCCTGTGTCTCCGAGCTTACAAAAATAGAGCCGACTTCTGGCCAGTCCGTATCGCTGCCTTCCCAGGGAAGACTCCAACTAGTGTTATGGATGATTTTTACGGGCTGGCCCTGCTTTCTTCTGACTGGGTTGATCTACCTGGCGAGGGAATTTTGTGTGCGTTCGCCTCGATTTGAAGTTTTCAAAAGGACGTGGAGAGATTCACAGACGCTTGCGAACTCCCCGTTTTGGCGGGCCGCCATCTTGATGATTTTGTTCCTCTCCCTTCTTTTTCTGATTCCGGGGGGCATTCGTTACGATCTGCTGGGAGACGATCCGGCCATGGAGCTGCTCGCGTCGGGCTATATTACCGGGCATCCCTCGGAATATCTCGTCTTTATTCATTTTCTTCCCGGGTTGGCGCTCAAGGCCTTCTATTCCCTGTTTCCCTCCATTCCCTGGTATCCCGCCATGTTGGTTCTTGCCGTTGGCACCGGTATTTTTATTGCCACTTACGGCATTCAACGGAGTGGCCAACGCGCGTGCCGGTTGTTATGGGGAGGGCTCTTTCTCGGCATTTGCGGGGTCGAGCTCATGACGCATTTGCAGTTTACCAGCTCGGCGTTTTTTTTGGGATTTGGAGGGGTTCTTCTTTTTATTCTCCAGACATCCACACGTTCCCTCGTTCTATCGTTTCTGTTTGTCGTTGCTTGCAGTCTGCTGCGTTACGAGTCGTTCGTTCTCTTGACGGGAACTTTTTCCCTGGCGGCCATTTATTTTACGCGGAGGTCTTGGAGGACGATCATTCCATATGGATTGATTGTGATTGTTTCGGTCCTTGGCTTGAAGGAAATGAATGTGGCCTATTATCTTCATGATCCGGGATGGGCTAAATATTTTGCCTATAATCAAGCGCGTGGGGAACTCCATCAAACCCCCAAGCTGAATGATATCCCGGCTCATTCCCCGGTGTTCAAGGCGGTCGGCTGGTCGGCGAACGATCGCGAAATGTTCGACCGGCACTGGCTATTCCAGGATGACCGGGTTTATTCGATCGAAAAGCTGAGATATCTTGGTGCGCACCTGGCCCCCGTCCGGGATTTCGAGGGAGGTTTCTTCACCTTGCTTGCTTCCCTTGTGAGGCTGCCCGGGGTCGTTCTTTTTCTTCTCGTTGTCTTCACTTTAGGCTTGGAAAATGGCCGTTCTTTCTGGAAGAACTTTGCCCTTATCCTTGCCCCTACTCTTGTCCTTTTCAGTTATTTCGCCCTCTATCTTCGGCTTCCCGACCGGGTTGTCTTGCCGATTCTCTGCGCTTGTACGGTGTTGCTTTTGATTCAAGCTCCGCCGTCTATTTACCGTGAACACTCCCTGATCCGTTTTATCTGTGCTGTACTGCTCATCGCCATAACTTTGAATTTCTCCATCTCGACAAACGTCGCTGCCTACAGGGAGCGCGCCCTGGCCTCAAGGCAATTGCATCATTCCTTTGAGCGCCTCAGATCCATTGAGGGCATGACATTCGTGAATTCCATTCATGCCATTCGCTTGGAAAACCTTGAGCCCTTCGGGCATTCCCCCCTGGCTGACGGGCTCGATATCATTCCTCTCCTCTGGTTGTTTGAAAGTCCCTCCTATAACCTTTGGTTGGAGCGGCACCATTCCCGCGAGCTCTTTCCCAGCCTGGCCCATGATCCGCATTTTCTTCTCCTGGTACCCACGGCGGAAATGGATCGCGGGCAGGCTTTCTCGACTTTCATGCTGGAGCATTATGGGGAAAACATTCGTATGCGGCCATTCACATTGCCCGACGGAACCCCGGCCATCTTTCCCGATCTGACCGTCCTCCAGTTGCCCGGAGAACGGCCTTGAGAGACTCACCTTGTCGAAAGGGATAATATCCGGTCTAATCTTTGCCAGGTTGTTTCTCACCCAAGCTATGCCTCTCACTCTATCGGTCGTCATCCCTGTTTATAACAGCGAGGAGAGCCTTGAGGAGCTCGCCCGCCGCCTGGGCGAAGCGCTTGCGTCCATCACCAGGGAGTTTGAGGTGATTCTTGTCAATGATGGCAGCCGTGACGGCAGTTGGAAAAAAATCTGCCAATTGAGAGAGCGTTACCCATTTATCCGAGGCATCTGTCTGATGCGAAATTACGGGCAACATAACGCTCTCCTCTGTGGCATTCGTGCTGCGGCCAAGGAGATCATCGTTACCATGGATGATGATCTTCAGCATCCACCCGAAGAGATCGCCAAGCTCATTGAGCATGTCGGGGATGGGCGGCGCATTGTTTACGGCATACCTCAGCAGATGAATTTTAACCTCTACCGGAACCTGACCTCCCGTTTGTCAAAAATCATTCTGAGCTTTATTGTCGGCGGTGATGTGCGGCGTGAAGGAGGAGCCTTTCGGGCTTTTGGCACGTATATGCGATCGGCGTTTGAAAACTACAATGGCACCTATGTCGCCATCGACGTTCTCCTTCACTGGGCTTCCAATCAATTCGTTTTTGTCACCGTTCGCCATGACTCTCGAAAATTCGGGTGCTCCAATTATAATTTCATCAGGCTTTTGAATCACATGCTGAACCTTATTACGGCCTTTAGCACGCGTCCGCTCCGTATTGCCACGAGTATTGGATTGATGGTCTCTCTTTTTGGTTTAGTAATTTTAATTTATGTCATGATGATCTATTTTTCCTTTGGACGAAGTGTTCCTGGATTTGCGTTTCTGGCTTCTATTATTACGATTTTTTCAGGCGCTCAACTTTTCGCCTTGGGTATCATCGGCGAATATATAGCTCGAATGCACACGCGGTTGCTTGATCGTCCCTCCTACATGACAATTGAAAGCGTTCCCAAAGAACGTTTGGATTTATGAGTTTTCAGGCAGTATATCAACCTTTGGAGGCCAATCAGCCGGATCAGGGTTCAATTGCCATCCTGCCCTGGGACAGTAAAACGTTTGGATTTAATGTCGCCGAGATAAAGCCGGGTACCGGCCACCCTCCACAAGCGCTGAAATCTCAGCTAGCAACGTGGACAAGCAAAGAAAAGGTCCGCTTGGTTAGCGCCGCTATTCCCTGTCATCAGGCCGACTGGTTGCAAGCTCTGCAAGAGGTGGGGTTTCGACTGATCGATACCGTGGTGATAATGGGGTTCAAGCATCTCCAAAAGGCTCAGCTTGTTGCTTCCCCCGCCGGGGTAAGGGAAGCTACGGCAAAAGATCTGGAAAAACTTAAGCAGATCGCCCTGACCGGCTTTAGGGTTGGGCGTTACCATGCCGATCTTCAATTTCCGCGCGATTTGGCTAATCGACGTTATGAGGTTTGGGTTGAAAATTGTTTTGATAACCCAGCCCCTGGCACTTTGATCTTGGTATCCGACCATGAAGGAGAGCCCGTGGGATTCACCATTTCGGTATTTCAGGGAGAGGAAGCGACTTGCCAGCTAACCTGCGTTCATCCCGATTTTCAAAATAATGTCATCGGCTATGCGCTTTCAGTGGAGCAGACGCATGCATTAAAGGCACGCGGCGTTCAGCGGACCCGTTCAAGGTTATCCGTGCAAAGCGTGCCTTCAATCCAAACAAACGAGTACCTGGGCAACTCGGTTTTGGGTACCGAATATATTCTTCATTGGCATGTTCGCGCGGCCGAATAATTTCCTTTCTCTTTCGTGCGAGTAACTTATCTTTTAGTGCAATGAAAAAAGTTGTTTTCCTAAACAAGCTGGACGAAATCATGGAAATTCCATCTGGTTCCATCAAAGGTGATGAAAAACTATCCGATCTACGATGGGACTCAATGACCGTAGTCCAATTCATTGCCTTGGTAGACGAGGAATTCAACCTTTCGATTTCTGCATCCGATCTGCTTAAAGCAAAGACGATTCCCGACTTGGTCGCTTTGCTGGGCGATAAGATTACTGATTGATCCCTTGATTTTCCTTTAACATCATGTCTCAGGCGATTATATCGCATGTGCGACTTTGCGGAGTGGCGAGCGCCGTTCCTGAACGGATCGTTGAAGCGAAGGATTTTTACGAAAGATTCGGCGAAGCCGAGGTTCAAAAAATCGTTGAAAGTACGGGAGTTTCCCGGCGCCACATCAGCCTGAACTTGTGCACGTCGGATCTGGCCTGTGCCGCGGCTTCCAAGTTGATGGACGATCTTGGCTGGCAGCCTGATTCCGTGGGAGCCCTTGTCTTTATTTCCCAATCACCCGATTATCTTTTTCCAGCTACGAGCTGTATACTCCATGAACGACTCGGTCTTTCCAAGAATTGTGCCGCATTCGACATTAATCTAGGATGCTCTGGATATACCTATGGTCTTTGGCTAATGGCCAACTTGATGAGTGCCTCGCGAATCTCACGGGGACTTCTCCTCGTGGGCGACACCTCCAATCGGACTATTTCTCCTTTGGATCGATCCACCGCATTGCTTTTTGGGGACTCCGGTACTGCTTCGGCATTGGAATTAACAGATGAAAATTCTCCAATGGCGGCGGTTTGGGGCACCGACGGAACAGGTTGGCGGCATATCATTCGCCCTGCGGGACTCTTTCGCAATCCTCACACGGAAGCTACCGCGCTTCGGACAGAACGTGAAGGAGGTAATATTCGCAGCGACGAAGATACCTACATGAATGGTGCGGAAGTTTTTAGCTTCACTTTGCGGGAAGTTCCCAAGCTAATCAGTCAAGTGTTGGAATTAAGTCAATGGACATCCGATGAAGTGGACGCCTTTGTTTTTCATCAAGCCAATTTATTTATGCTCAATCATCTCGCTAAAAAGATGAAATTGGATTTGGGAAAACTTCCTCTTTCTATCGGTCAATTCGGTAATACTTCCTCGGCTTCTATTCCTCTAACCATTTCCTCCAGCTTGCCTCAATTAAAATCCCGGCCCTGCAAGCTTGTATTGGCTGGTTTTGGTGTTGGCTTGTCATGGTCCGCCATTGCGCTTCAATGTGGACCTCTTTGTCTGCCGCCGATTATTTATGTGCCGGAGGCCAAATGACAAATCTCGAAGGAAAACTCATTTTGGTCAGTGGCGCCTCTTCCGGCATTGGCCGTGAAACCGCGACCGTGCTCAGTAAACTGGGAGCACGGCTTTGTCTTATCGCACGCAGTGAAGAACGCCTGAAACAGACGCAAGATCAACTTAGTGGCGCGAATCATACGCTTTATCCCTATGATTTGGAAGACTGTGATCAAATTCCTTCCCTGATTAAAACAATTTGTCAGACCCACGGGCCTTTGCATGGTATCGTCCATAGTGCAGGGATTTTGCAATTAATGCCAGTAGCTGGTGTGAATACAAAACGCTTCGAGCGAACCATGCGCATTAACGTACTAGCCGGTATTATGTTGGTACGCGGACTTATTCAAAAGGAATGCCATCAGCCCGGAAATGCGAGTGCTGTCCTTATGAGTTCGACTGCGGCCTTGATCGGAAGTCCCGGGCAATCGATGTACTGCGCTTCAAAGGGTGCTCTTGTTTCCTTTGCCAAGGTAGCCGCCGTTGAATTAGCACCGCAAGGAGTACGGGTCAATTGTGTAGCTCCGGCAGCGGTCCACTCTGAAATGCTGGATCAGCTTAAAGCAACTGTACCGGCTCATCACTTTGAACAAATGGAAAAAGATCATCCTCTCGGCTTTGGCACTACTCTCGACATAGCTAATGCCGCCGCATTTTTGCTCGGGGATACCGGACGATGGATCACGGGCACGACTCTGGTAGTCGATGGAGGCGTGACCGCCCGATAATGTTGTCTCATGGAAACCCTGCTCCATCCATCCTGCTATACGAACTCGGCAATTTTTGAAGCCGAACAGGGTAATCTCTTTTCATCTGGTTGGATCTTTGTTGGTTTTCGCTCCTCTCTTATCAAGCCAGACGACTGGATAACCGCAAAAGTAGGCCCTCTTTCCGTCACAATTCAAAACTTCAATGGAGAGATCAAGGCCTATCATAATGTTTGCTCGCATCGTTTTAATATCATGCGCACGACCGAATGTGGCCATGGCTCATTACAATGCCCTTATCATGGCTGGATTTATGGTGAAGATGGACTGCCTTCCGCCATCCCTTCACGTCCCAGATTCTCCAATCTGGATGAAAATAAAGTACGTGAACTTGCCCTGCGCCGTTTTACAATCGATTTTTGCGGAGAACTTATCTTTGTTCGGCTCAATGCCGATGGTCTTTCCTTGCAGGAATATGTTGGGGAGAGATGGGATGTATTGGAAAAATTTGCCTCTTCCCTAGGCGCTCCCATCGCTCACAATCGAATTCTAATTCAGGCAAACTGGAAAATTGTCGTCGAAAATGGACTCGAAGGCTATCACTCATCGTTCATTCATCCGCAAACCTTTGGCAAAATGCGATCCAATCGTTTTGAACTTACCGTAAAAGGCCGTGTATCCAGTTACGAAGAATTTATTTCCGAGGCTTTTATGTCCAGATGGAAGCCTATCGCTCGCTACTTTTCCAGTCGTCCGATCTTGATGGATAATTATGTCATCCATTCTCTTTTTCCCACCTTTTCCATCGATACCATTCGAGGTGCTTCATTTGCCGTTAACGTCGTCAAGCCAACGGGCGTCGACTCATGTATCCTCGACAGCTATCTTTTTGCAACGAAACTTGAGGATAGCGCCGCTCAGGACCATGCTGTAGTCAAAGCCTACAATCATCTTATATACGAGCTGGGACCAACGGTTATCAATGAAGACAAGGCCGTTTGCGAAACGGTCTATCAAGGCATTCTCGAAGCGCGAAATCCCGGCCTGCTGAGTGAAGAAGAAATCCGCATCGCTTCATTTCATAAACATTACTTGGAAGCCATGAGCCCCGCAAAATTGAAGTTCAGCCTCGAGTGTCCGTAACCCTTAATGTTTCATTAAGCGATGGCCTGTATTTCATACATCGCAAGTTATCTGCCTGAAACCATTTTTCCGAATTCAAAACTGACGGAACTTTTTCCCGAATGGCCCAGTCAGCGTATTGAGGAAAAAACGGGCATAGTGGAACGGCATCTTGCGGGCCCGGAAGAATATGCCACCGATCTTGCCGTGCGAGCCTGCCAGAAGCTATTTGATTCCAAAGCCTGCAAACCCTCGGAAATCGATTTCTTGCTTGTCTGCACCCAGACCCCCGAATTTCTCTTTCCCAATACAGCTTCCATCCTACAAGCGAAGCTCGGGCTCCCACAGCATCTTGGGGCCTTTGATTTTAACCTGGGATGTTCGGGATATGTTTACGGTCTGGGTCTGGCTGAAGCTCTCCTGGCTTGTGGACAGGCTCGCTGTGTTCTCCTTGTCACCACCGATACTTATAGCAAACTCCTGCGGCCGGAAGATAAGAATGTGCGGACTCTTTTTGGAGACGGCGCTACCGCCACCCTATTACGCCCAACCCCATTAGATGAGTCCTCCGATTTGGGACCTTTTGTTTATGGAACGGACGGCAGTGGAGCAGAAAACTTAATCTGCCGTCGAGGTGGGGTACGCCAGGCAGCTTCATTCGATAAACTTGCTTCCGTTACGACCTCTTGGCTCTACATGAATGGACCTGAAATTTTTAATTTTACTTTGCGCGTCATTCCCGACGCCACACAGCGTCTTCTCCAGCAGGCAAAAATTGAATTGGAACAAATCGATTTCTTTGTCTTTCACCAAGCGAACGCCTATATGCTTGAACACCTTCGTAAAAAGCTAGGGCTTCCCAAGGAAAAATTTTACTTTCATCTCAAGACTACGGGTAATACCGTCTCCTCAACCATTCCTCTTGCTCTCGAAAATGCGCATCTTGAGGGCAAGTTGAAAACAGGAGATAAAATCATGCTTGCTGGTTTTGGCGTCGGTTATTCGTGGGCCGCCACCTTGTTACGCTGGCGGGCTGCTTCCCCGATATGAATGTCCGTTACTTTGGGTTGGATCGGCCTTCTATTGTCTGGAAAACGTGAGTTGACCGAATGACCATGCGTATCCTTCTCTATACCACCGCATTGGGTTCATTCCTGTTATTTGGATGGATTGTTTATCTAACATATCAACAATCATATTGTATTCTCGAAATTAGTACACCGCCATCAGGTTATGGAATTCCTGAAGTTTTTATCAGAAATGGAATCAATATTCAAAAAGTTCCATGCGTGGCCATGGACTATATCGATCATCCCGCGGTTCATTTTAGATATCGTTATAAGATTTGGAATCAATCTTTTGAAGAAATACGCACTATAAGTTTTCAGCCAGCAAGTCCACGTGCCGGCATTTCAGGTCGATTTTTAACCAGTAACGGAACGACCATTAAAACATGGGACAATTCTCAGTTTAACCCCGTTTCCTTGGAAGATGCCAAACAGGTGGCTATCGATGAAACTGTCGAGCATCCCGATGAAAACGCAATTTTTGCATTCGCCACGCCTCTGGACGATCATGATTTACATCACATTCCATCAAATACAGTTTCCAACTTATCGATAAATTTCATAGGTTTTCTGCTTTTCTGCTTATGCTTTATAATATTAAAGCATGTCCACAATCATAAAGACTATTTTTCTCTAAAATTCGATCAGTTGTTCAATGCTTCATGGTCTTCTCCGGGCAGTATCAGGCCATTTTATCTTTGGTTATATTGCCTGGTTTCTGTTCTGCTCTGTTCCTCCGTAGCTTGGTATCTTTTCGGAGTTCGCTACCTCACGGCGGATGATCCCCTGATGGCTCTCATAGCCAAAGGATACATAACTAATCAACCCGAATCTAGACTCGTATTTATACACCCCTGCTTGGGATTTGTTATTAGTGGGTTCTATGCGAATTGGCCGAATTTCGCCTGGTATCCAATACTTTTTTTAACCATGACAATCTTTGGGATGACAAGCGTATTTTTTTCGATCTTGGAAAACAATAATACGTATGCGTGTGCTATTCTTTGTCTGATTTGTTTTGGGGTATCGGGAATATTCCTTGTTGCCTGCATTCAATTTACCATGGTTTCCTTTATTTTAGGATTTGCAGGATTTTCATTGTTTTTAGCTAATGCCGAAAAATCAACCATTTCAGTGTCTAGATTAATCCTTATTTCTTTGTCTATCTTCGTGGGTGCGTTGATTCGATTGGAACCGATATTATTGTTGTGCTGCTCAATACTTCCGGTGGCTTGTTATCTCTACCTAACCACATCGTTGCCAGGATTTAAGCGCTTTCTTTGCGTGTTATTTGTGGTCATCGCATTTGTGATTTCAACGAAAAATATCCCGTATCAATCAGATGCTAATTCAAAAAATTATATCTTGTATAATAAGGTTCGGGGTGAACTCTTCGATACGCCAGTAATGAAAAATTACGACGATAACAAAGCTATTTTTCAATCGGTTGGATGGTCAAGAAACGACTTGCATATGTTCAATTCATTATTGAATCAAAATATCGATATTTTTTCCCTTGAAAAGCTAACCTACTTGCGGGATCACCTTAAGCTTCCTATGCCCGATATGGGCAGATTTTTTTGGATATTATTAGCTAATACCCTAAAAGCCTTATGGATGATCTTGCTTCTTTTAATATGGATCATTTTGGCTTGGCGAACCAAAGCGATTTCACGGAGGTTAATTTTTGTTTTGATTGGGCCTCCTCTCGTGCTCTCTGTTTATTTGATCTTAACAGCGCGATTGCCCGAGCGTGTGATTATCCCTATTTTATTTTCCGAATTATCATTATTACTTTTATTCATCAAGCGGCCCGCAAAAATTATTGACGCTCTTTTGGCTGCAGCGGTGCTTATCTTCATCATTTGCCTGCATGGTTTGCTTATGATAAATGCATGGACCTCTTACGCCGATTTTTCCAAGTTTAATGAAAGTAGAAAGGAAAGTACCGTTACTGCCTTGATGACCCTCTCAAACAACGACCCTCCTATTATTTTAAACTCCGTGCCTGGAGCTGCTGTCGAGCAAACCTATGTCTGGAGCAATTTTGCGGAGCTTAAACGATTAAACATCCTGCATCTTGCCTGGGACTTCGACAGCCCTGAGTATTATCGGAAAATATCGCGGTTACAACTTAAAGACCCCTTGCTTGATCTGGTGACTCATAAAAATATTTTTTTAGCGGTATCGGTATGGGATCTAAAAAAGGTCTGCTATTTGGAAATTTATTTACAAGAGCACTACGGGATACATGTAAAATTTGTTATTGCAAATATTCCAGGATCAAATAGGAAAGCTTTCTTTCCTTATTTTAATTTATTTGAAGCGAAGAATGATGGCTTGCAGGACCTCTCGACAAATTTAAAACCTGCGATAACTTCTCCATGATATGCTGGTGCGAGGTCATTTCCCAATCATTGCTTATTTTGAGTTTGAGAAGACGTACGTTTAAAATAGAGCGTTCCTAATTGATTTGGGCGTACAAGTCCAGCTTCATAAGCCAAGCATTCGA
>Ga0206848_1064_pt1 | contig 27900 bp, 27 predicted proteins | sample Alteio_BWOrgCont_18_FD_152635 | JGI IMG/M metagenome (GOLD analysis project Ga0206848, IMG submission 152635) | Enriched cells from forest soil in Barre Woods Harvard Forest LTER site, Petersham, Massachusetts, United States -... | ecosystem: Environmental > Terrestrial > Soil > Temperate forest >...
TGTTTTCAAGTTCCTGACCAAACGTGTCCATTACGAAAATGTTATTTCGGCTCTGGAAGGGTTTCTGGCAAATTTAGATTCAAACGATCAACGCACAAGCTATGGGAAGGAGGATTCGGTCTAATGCCAAGTTCCAAGCTCAAAAGTGACAAAAGTGTGCGCGTCCTTGTTGTCGAGGATGACGCCGACGATAGGGAATTATTGCTGTATCAGCTTCGCAAGAGCGGGCTGGATGAACATGTGAAATTTATCGCCAGCGGCAAAGAAGCCTTGGCGTTCCTGATGGATAATCGGGGTAAGGCGGCAGCCCGGGAACTGATTGCCATTTTTCTCGATTTAAAATTGCCTTCGCTCGGTGGCATCGAATTGCTGCGCCGTCTGCGCCAGCATGAGGAATTTACCCATACTCCAGTCATCGTGATGACATCCTCCAACGATCCGAAAGATTTGGAAGAATGTCGGCGGCTCAAGGTCGCCCATTACATCCCCAAGCCGGTGACCTTCACCTCATTCTCCAAGGCGGTAGCGGACACATTCCATCTTCCGCAGCCTCAAGCAGATTCTACTTTGGCTGTTCTTAGTGAATAAATGGGCCAAATGGGATAAGGGCTAAGAATCCCCAAAATGTATCAGCCACGGAACCCGCAACAAATTACGGATTCCATGGCATTGGGATAGAAGAACCTATTTACGATGTTCGACAGCTTTTCCCGCCCCAGCTCCCATTCCGCCACCCACGACTGCGCCAGCCGCCGCACCTGCTGCTGCTCCAACAGGCCCTCCGATCACCGCACCGGCAGCCCCACCAGCGATGGCCCCTACTCCGGCACCCGCCGTCATGCCAGCGACATCCTGGCGGACATTGCGTGAGCCATCGGGATTATATTCAGCCTGATATCTATCGAAAATTTCGATAATTGGTTTGGGATTTGTGACATTGTGAATAGCCACGAGGATTTTTCCTTCACGGATGGCCTGGTCATAAAACAGAGCCTGCGATTCGGCAAAACCACGTCCTACCATGGCGCTGATGTAAGCGTCTTCCGCCTCATATGGTTGGAGCTGGACCACCACTTGAATGTCCTGTTCAGGCACGCCCCATTCACGAAATGCGAAGATGGCCTTGTCGGCATTTTCGCGCTTGGAAAAAACTCCTCCAATGATCTGACGATTATCCACTTTGTTGATAGTTGCTGGCATATTATTCCTTTGGGTTTACTGATTAATAAAATCTCGATTCATTCTAGAGCTCAGCTGACTCACCCAAGTGTGCCGCCTCCAAATTAATCGACTCGGCGAGTTGGGTTAAGGTTTCATCGGTTTCAGCTTCTTCATCGAGGGTCGTTTGCAGTGTCTCAGCAGCCTCGTCGTGACCGAGGATCTTGGCGTACGTACGGACACTGCCGTAACCGGCAATCTCGTAGTGCTCCACGCGTTGCGCTGCGGCAATCAGCGCTGCATCCTTTGCTTCAGGCGTAGCGTTCTCTCCAATGGTTTCCGCACCTTCCTCGACCAGTCCCTGCATCGCTTTGCAGGTTTTGCCTGTGGGTTTCCTCTCGAGTTTCTCGAAGATTTTCTCGAGGCGATTCACATGCTCTTTGGTTTGTTCAAGGTGATGTTCGAAACCCTCTTTGAGTTCTCTCGCATGAGCCGCCTTGGCCATCTTGGGCAATGCTTTGATGAGTTGGTTCTCGGCATTGTAAAGGTCCCTGAGTTGTTCAATGAAGACGTCTTCCAGAGTATTGATTTTAGACATATATTTTTCCTTTCGGTTGGAGAATCCCTTGCAGATGGAGTGCCAAACTTGTTCTGTGCGTAATTACTTCTCAATCAATGAAAATACCTTATGGCACATTGAAATCTGAGATGCGTTTTGCCAGAAAAGTGGGTTGTTTGGGCTGTAATAGGCAAACAATCACGCGGAAGAAGAGGCCCTGTGTCGCGTAGGTGTGCGTTGGACACGGGAAGATCCGATCTTGCGTGATCGAGCTGCCCGTCGCCCTGATTCCTTTCGGGCTTCTTTTTTTCCTCGAGCAGTTGCTTTACGACCTCCTCCCGATTTTTCCCCTCCGCCGCTTTGTTTGTTAACGGTTTGCCAGGCACGTTTCTCCGCTATTCTCTTGGGAGTCCCACGCTTTTCATAGCCTTCCTCAATGTGCTCGGCTTGACGTTTTTGTTTCTCGGTATATTTCGCTTTAGATCCTCTAGGCATGAATATTTCTCTGCAAAAGTTGTACCGAATCTAGCGAGTACTCTCTAAGTTTTTGAAGTGAAAGCTCTTTGGGGTGATCGTCCATTTCAAAACTCCTTCCGCATCGTGCAGTTAGCGATTTTTAATATAAACGTGTTAGGCAATGCGCAATTCCATTCCGCATATAAATTTCATGCCCTGGCTGATAAATAATGCTGAATCAGGGGCTTATGCCTTCACGCATTGTTTTGGCATGAGCGAGGCTATTCATTAAAAACTATGAACCAGCCAACTATCAACTTATCGGATACTCAGCATCATAGCAAACACATGCAACAAATTCTCAACGATGTTGCCCTCCACGCCCGGGAAGACATTGAAAAAATAGAGGACCCGCGTTTAAAGGCGTTATTGGAAAACACTGCCGAAGTGGTTTTAGCCCTCAAAACAACATTCCAACATTTTTCTGATAAAAGCGAAAATGCCTGGAAGGGCAGTAATAATTAATAAATCAAAAAGAACACCATCCGATGAAAAAGTCTCGGGTCCCTTATGAAAGGTGCGCATATAAATTTTCACCGTTCAACAGATTTCTTTCCACACCCAAATTTTACACCGGAGCCCTAAAATGGGCTCATTCGAGCCCACTAGAGAGAACGAAATGAATCATGTAACATACTTATCTGTAGAAACCAGCGTACAAGAATCAACTTAAGCGAAAATCGGCAAAAAGGCTCATTAACTTTTATGAGTCCCCTGCTCTACCACTGAGCTCCTTTCGGCGTGACCAGCCGCCGCCTTTTCGGACAGCCTCCAGATTATTTTATTTCGAGGGCACCGGCGGAGAAGCCTGCACTAATACGGAACCCGCGGAGCGAAGCATCTGATTGTAATCGCACATGATCTTGATTGCTTCATCCAGTTGCGGATCGTCCCGCAAATCATTGAGCGAGGCAGCGAAATCGGCATCCGCCTGCGATTCATCCTCGGAAACGACGGGAGGTTTTTTGTCCTCGGGCGGAGCCGCCGGAAGATTTTTATCGACCATATCCAGGGTTAATTCGAGCATGGTATCCCGGGTGGCTTTCCGGGCTTCGAGATCTTTTTTACGCTGGGCATTAAGTGTCTTCATATCGTCCATCTGTTTCTGGCGAACAGCCATGTTCAACGACACGGTCGGGTCCTGCACCTTTTTCTTGTAGTAGTCGATGTCGCACCGGACATAATTAAAGTCGGGTGAAGCCGTCACGCGGGCGAGGGAGTTCGCGTGCAGGGCAGGCAGGTAAGTTGCGGCCAAATTGAGATTATCGAAGCTGGACGGGGGGACCGTATCATAGGGCAGGTAAAAAGGGAGCGTCGTTTCCCCGAGTTCAAGCGCATCGAGAAGGGAAGGGAGAACGATATCGGGCACGACGCCCTTTTGTTGGGTGGAACCGCCTGCCACCCGATAAAATTTTTGAATGGTGAGCTTGAGGGAACCGGGCCCCGGATCACTTGGAAAGCCGAGAGGCATTTGCTGCATCAGGGAAACCAGGGTCTGCACCGTACCTTTGCCGTGTGTGCTCTGGTCACCCACGATGATGGCGCGGCCATAGTCTTGCAGGGCGCCCGCGACGATTTCAGTCGCCGATGCGCTGGCTTTGTTAACCATGACCAAAAGAGGTCCGCTGTATATTTCCGGCGATCCTCCCGTCTCGAGCTGGTCGATATTGCCATCCGAACGGCGGATTTGCACCACAGGCTCGTGCGGTTTGACGAAAAGCCCCGTCAAATCGACCGCCTGATCAAGCAGTCCGCCGCCATTATTGCGGACATCGAGAATGATTCCCGCGACCTGTTCCTTTTTCAGCCGCAGGATGAGCTTGGCGACATCGGTGGCGGTGTTGTTGTAAAATTCGGGAAGCGTAACGACTCCGATTTTTTCCGTTCCCCCGCCCGCGAGGGGGTGCTGGATGATGCGGGCCTTGGCCAGGCTGTCCTTGATGCTGACAACGTCGCGCTTCAGAAAGAGATCCTTATGCACCGCCGTATCGGTCCCACCTGCGGGTAAAATAACAAGATGCACCGTGCTGCCTTTATGGCCGCGAATCATATCAACGACCTTGCTCAGCTTCATGTCGACCGCATCGACGGGCTCGCTATTCCCCTGCCCCACAGCAATGATCTTGTCGCCCATCTGGAGGCGTTTGTCGAGATCGGCCGGGCCGCCGGGAATGACGTTCTCGATCGTGGCGTAGCCGTCATCGGACCGGAGTTCAGCTCCGATTCCGGTAACGGAAAGATTAATGGCCCTGATGCTGAAATCCTGGGCGTCCTCGGGCGAAAAGTAATCCGAATGCGGATCGTAGGCATGCGTGAGAGCGCTGAGATAAGCTTCCATCACATCCATGTCATCCATCTCCTGCCCGGCGAGAAGCAGGGAATCATATCGCTTGACCAGGCGCTTGACCGTGGCGTCCGGCGTCTTCTTTTCGAGCAGACCGTTCAGCATGTCGGCCTTGACCTCTTTGCGCCAGGTGGTTTCCGCGGTTGCCGCGTCCTTCAACCAGGGAGACTTGTTGGTTGGAATGGAAAAACTTTCATCCTTGGTGAAATCAAATTTGTCGTGGGCCGCTTTTTTCGCCACGCCGACATCTTCATTCACCCGCTGCAGGTAGCGCTTGAAAATTTCGAATGCGGGTGCGACGGCCGCCTCATCGCTGTCGCCATGAATCAAATCCCCGAGATTGTTGCCATATTTGGCGGTGAACTCGTCGATATCGCCCTGCAAAAAGAAAAGATGATTGGGGTCGAGCGCCAGAAAATAATTGCTCAGCCACCGTTGCGACATCTCGGTATCGATCGGCTTCTGGAGATAATGACTCCCCTCCATGATGATGGCCACTTCATGGCCAATCTCGAAATCGCGCTCCGTATGAACGATCAACGGCTTGGGCCCGGAGTGCTTCTGATCAGGTGCGGTTTTGTTCCCCGTCATGTCCAACGGAGTCTTGGGCTTATCCACATCGGGTGGAACAACGCTTGGAGCTTGAGCGGCGTTAGTCGCAGGCGCGCTCGCATCGGAAACAGCCGGGGTGGTTTCAGCCGCCCAACTGAAAAAAGGAAAAGCGAGGAGCAAGGCCACCCAAAGAAAAGCAGGAAGGCCGTGAATGACGTGAGTTTTTGGTGCCATAATTTTAAAGTTTTTCGATCCCTCCGAGATAAGGCCGAAGTGGCGCGGGAATCACCACATGACCATCGGCTTGCTGATAAGTTTCAAGCAAGGCGATATAAAGCCGGGGCAGGGCCAGACCGGAACCGTTGAGGGTATGGCAGAATACATTTTTTCCTTCGCCATTCTTATAGCGCAGATTCATACGCCTGGCCTGAAAATCTTCAAAGTTGCTGCATGAGGAGACTTCCAGCCAGGCTCCCACGCCCGGCGCCCAGACTTCGAGATCGTAGCATTTCGCCGCTCCAAAGCTGATATCGCCGGTACAAAGGGAAAGCACGCGATAGTGCAGGCCCAAATCCTGTAGAACCCGCTCGGCGTGGCCTACCAGGATTTCCAAAGTCTTGTACGATTCCTCCGGCGTCACGAAATGCACCAGCTCCACCTTGTCGAACTGATGCACCCGGATCATGCCTCGCGTGTCCTTGCCCGCGCTGCCTGCCTCGCGTCGAAAACAGGGCGTGTAGGCGGCGTAATGAATCGGCAGCCGGTCGGCGGGGAGAATTTCCTCGCGATGGAGATTGGTCACGGGAACTTCAGCGGTGGGGATGAGGTAAAGCGGAGGTTCTTCCTCCACCCGGTAGAGATCCTCGGCGAATTTTGGCAATTGCGACGTGCCCTGCAAACTCTCTCCGCGAACCAGAAAGGGCGGCGAGACTTCCGTATACCCATGCTGGGTCGTATGAAGATCGAGCAGGTAATTGATCAGGGCGCGTTGCAACCGGGCGCCAGGCCCCTTGAAGACGATAAAACCGCTGCCCGAAATTTTGGTCGCCGCTTCCAGGTCGATCAAGCCGAGCTGCGCGCCGATTTCCCAATGCGGCTTGGCTTTGAAACCCAATTCCGCCGCTTTGCCGATGACCCGCTCCACGCGATTATCCTCGGAGGTTTTTCCCACGGGCAGTGAATCGTGCGGAACATTGGGAATGCGCAGCAAAAGATCGGTCTGCTCCGTTTCAATGGCGGCCAGTTCCTGGTCGAGACGGGCGATCTGCTCGCCCACGATCTTCATTTGCGCGGAAACTTCCGTGATGCCCCCCCCTTTGGCCTTGATCGCGCCAATCTCCTTGCTGGTGCGGTTTCGCTCGCTTTTGAGGGCTTCACCTTCCTGCAAACGCTTGCGCCTTTGCTCATCGAGAACCAGCACCTGGGCGATTAATTTCTCATCACCCGCATTTCGACGGGCGAGCCGTTCCCGGTAAAAATCGGGATTTTCGCGGATCTTGCGTACGTCGAGCATAAGAAGGTGGGGGCATGAATATCCCGTCTGAAGCTCCTCAGCGCAAGCCTGCGCACGCGCCCTAACAAAGATTTAATTCCCGGATAATGCGTCAAATCCATCGACTTTTCGCCATCCCGAGCCTGTCGATGGATCAGTTCCGTTGGTAGCCGTCGCGGGCTCCGCGACGGTCCGGCGCAGGCCCTGCGCCGGCTATCTCGGCGGTTATAAACCGCCACTTCAGACTGAGCTAATCCCTCGACAAGCTCGGGATGACAGGCTTTTTCAGGCCACCTTTTCCGGCTGGGGCCTGCGCTTGCGGCGGAGCCGAAAAACATTGTTCCAGGTCTTCTTCAAGGCGTTGGCGGGAGTAAGGTACCGTTGACGCAAGGCAGGGCCCTTGCGGATGGCTTCCAGAACACCCGCGACCGAAAACGTATCCGCTTCCAGGATGCTGTAGGCCGTTCCCAATGCTTCGCTATCGTGGGCGTCGCTGGCGGCGGTCATGGGCAAGCCCCGGTTTTGCGCGTAGTTAAAGGCTTGTTTGTTATAACGCTTGAGCGTGGTCGCCGCGTTAAAGACCTCGAGGGCGTCGATGGCAAGAGTCTCCAGGACCGGTTCCCGGATACCGGCACGAAAAAAATCGTAGGGATGGGGAGGAATAGCTAAGCCGCCCGCCTTGTGGATCAGCTCGACGGCTTCAAGAGCAGGAATACCCTTCAAATCGGGTAGCCTGACTCCCAGCGCCAGGAGATGTCCCTCGGCCGTGGTGATTTCCTGCCCCGGAATAATGAGGAGGCCATTGACCGGCAATCCTTCCTTGTTGAGAAAACCGTGTTGCTCGAAATAATCGACGCAGGCACACGTATTGTGGTCGGTGATGGCAAAACCGTGAAGTCCCCGGGCGCGGGCTTCCGTGACCAGGGCTTCCGGTTCGGCCACGCCATCGGCGGAAAATCGGGAGTGGCAGTGAAGATCAATGAAGAGTTGCATGTTCAAACAGGAGGCGGAAAAGCCCCTTTCTATCAAAGTAGAAGAATGACGACGAAGGGCAAGTTCCGAAGGAAAAAGAGCTTAAACCGCGTTAGCCAAACGTTCCGCCAGACGCGCGGGCAAACCGGCATTCATGATCTTGGCCTGGGCCTTGGCCAGATCGTAGGGAAGCCTCCGCAATTCGATGGTGTTGGCGCCCGAATCGAAAATCACATAAGCGGAACGCCAATCGCCATCGCGGGGCTGGCCCACGCTGCCGACATTCACGAAATATTTCTTTTCCGGTTGGATATCGATCTTCTTGTAAAAGAATTCGTGGACCTTGGTGTCCCGGATAAAAACGTGAGGGACATGCGTGTGGCCAAAGAAACAAAGATTGGTTTTTTGATATTGGAAACTGCTTTCGGCTTCCAGGCAGGAGAAGACATAGCCCCAGCGATTGGGCTGATCGAGCGTGGAATGAACCACGGTGAAGGAATTCACCGGGCGTTGAAAAGGCAGGGCGCGAAGAAATTCGCGCTGTTCCTTGGTCAACTGCGTCCGGGTATAACGGATCGCTGAAAGAGCCATGTCGTTGAAGTGTTCCACTTCACGCGCTTCAGAAGCCTCTTCATCATGGTTTCCCTTGACGATAGGACAACCCAGGGCGCGTACGATTTCAAGACACTCCCGGGGATTGGCATTATAGCCCACGATGTCGCCGATACAGATCGTGTGGGTAACGGCCTGAGCCTGCATGTCCTCCAAAACAGCTTCCAAAGCCTCGAGGTTACTGTGGATGTCTCCAAAAATGCCAAATCTCATGCGTTCGTCCAACTTACAGTGTCACAAATATAAGGCTAGTTGGCACGCATTAATTGGGAAAGATTCTTTTTTCTTCCGGAACAGAAAGTTTTTGCTCCAGACGGCGAATATTTGACTCGATTTTTTCTTTCCAGTGCTGCCGCTGTTCCCGCTCCTGGGGCGTCAGCCGATTCCAGAGCCGGACCCAGGCATCGTAGGCAGCCTGATCATCCCCCGCATTACCATACATATAGGCCGGGAAACGCTCGAAAAAAATGGGGCAGTCGGGACGCAGGCTGGCTTGCTCGTAGTAATAGGCGGCCTTGCGGTAATCCTCGGAGGCGGCCGCCAGTTGTCCCATTCGCTTTTCATTTTCCGCCAGCCGCTGCTGGTAAAGGAGGCCGGTTTGCGCCCAAAGCCTGTAGTGCTCGGGATTATTCGCGATGCCGCGCAGATAGACGTCCAAACCCCTGTCGATCCAGAAACGCGCGGCGCGGATTCGCCTTAATTCGTTGGGCTGATTTTTATCCCGCATGGCCGCGACTGAGGCGTTCCAGGCCAGCTGCCAGCCGCCGCCATCCCAAAAGGAAATCGACCGGGGTTGAAGGGAGGTGCAGAGATTGATGTCGGCCTCCATTTTGAACCATTCTTCGTTTTCCCAGGCCAGGGTGACGTTAATAACCCAGATGCTATCGGCCACCACGTTGCGCATTCCGCTCAGGACGCCGATGGTCAGCCCCTGCCCCAGTTCATCGCGCAGGTGACGCGTCACGGTCACGCCCTGATAGCGCAAAAGATCCTGCTCATGGGAAATTTTTTGTTCCCAGACGACTTTCAACGGCGCCCAGCATCCCAGAATCACGGCCACCAAGAGGGCGCGACGAAGGCGGAGGGCTAGGGGCAGGCCGATCATATTTCACGAAAGCGGAAGCAGACTTCACTCAGAGCCAGCAGGACCATCACGTAAACTCCGGCATAACCCAGCAGGCTGAAGGTATGCAGCCAGGGGATGCGATTATCCGCCAGGATTTCGTCCACGATCGTGAACGAGTTCATGTCCGGGATGATCATCGAAATCAGTCCAACCAGCCCGCTTTGCCAGATGGTGGTATCGGCCCCGTGGCTCAACCACATGGTGCGGGCTACACTCTCCATATGACCGATGAGGTAGACCATGAAAGTTGAGACGATGGTGAAGATGGACGAAGTGGCAAAAGTTGAAAGCAGCAAGGCGATGGCACTGGTCATCACCAGCTTGGCAAAAATCAAAAGAACAGCCTCGACCAATTGGGGATCCTGGACCTGGACCACGATGGTCCGGACATCGTTGTTGTATTCCGCATTCAACGCCTGGATTTGTTCCTGGGTATATTTTCCGGTCGATACCTGCTGGTCATGATATCCTTTCGCCAGGCTGATGCCCTGGCTCTCCTGCCACCAGAGTGCGGCGGCAAAAGCCAGCGACATCAACGCCACGGAAAGAGCCAGCAGCAGGACGACTCCCAAAAATTTGCCGAACAGAAACTCGGCACGACGCACTGGCTTGGCCAGAATGCTGTAAATCGTCCGGTTGTGCAGCTCCTGCGGGATCAATTGTGCGGTGGAAAGAAGGGCTATGACCAGGCCGATCAGCCCCATCGCGCCACATCCGAAGTCCTTCACGAATTTGATTTGCGCGTCGAACAACCCGGCGGCGTCAAGGCCGGGAGTAATGATGGTCGAGGCAAACACCGAGCTTCCCACCAGAATGAGGCCAAAAATAAGGAGGACATTGAGGACACGCTGGCGTACTGCCTCGGTCAGAGTGTTGCGGCTAATGACAATGATGCGGTAGAGGGAGTCGATCATGGCCGGGGAGTCTCCTTGGAAACGATGTCGGAATGAGACTGCACAGTGTGGAGATAGAGTTGCTCGAGAGAAAGGTGCGGGCGTGAAAAACGGACATCTCCGCCGGTAATTCCTGCCTGGAACAGCGATTGCCTGACTTTTTCCTGCTGCTCGGGGGTGAGATCGGACGGAACCTGGATCTGGGTGCCCTGATTTTTCGTCAGGAGTGATTCGAGCGATCCTTCCAATACCTTTTTTCCGAGAGAAAAGATCGCAACCCGGTCGGCGACTTCCTGCACCTGCTCCAGCAAATGCGATGAGAAAACGACCGTCTTGCCCATTTTTTTCAACCGCAGGATGAGATCGCGAATCTGGGATGAGCCGAGCGGATCGACCCCCGCCGTCGGCTCGTCGAGGAAGAGCAGATCGGGATCGTGAATCAGTGCCTGGGCCAGGCCGATACGTTGAAGCATGCCCTTCGAATAAGAACGCAGGGGCCGTTCCCGTCCATTCTGCAATCCAACGAGATCGATCAGCTCTTCGATGCGTTTTTCCAGCCGGGCGCCGGTGACCCCGCAAAGCTTGCCGTAAAAGCGCAGGGTTTCATCCCCGTTGAGAAAGCCGTAAAAATAGGGATTTTCCGGCAAGAAACCGACCCGCCGCCGCGCTTCCAGGCTGTCGGGCGGCATCCCGAAAATGTGCGCTTCGCCTTCCGTGGGGAGAACGAGGCCGAGCAGAAGCTTAAGCGTGGTGCTTTTGCCGGAACCATTGGGGCCCAGCAGGCCGTAAACCTCGCCGGGACGGACCTGCAAATCGAGATGGTCGAGCGCAACCAGAAGCTTGCGCTTCCAAGCCAGGGGATAACGCTTGGTCAAACCCATGGTTTGGACGGCAAGGGGCGCGACAGCCGAAGCGGAAGATTCCATCACCCTAATTTTGACCATGGCCACCGCGTTGCCAATGGGAAAATATTCCTGCGACGTGGAAATTCCGTTGCTCGGTTAATTCTAAAAACCCGTCATCCCGAGCGGAGGTGAGCCGGAAAGCTTGTTCGAGGGCATCGTCAACCCGAACCGCAGTCGAGGGATATGGCCCCATTGAACGAAAAGTGGAAGTAGCGCCAGAAGATGCCGCGGCAGAAACCCGCTTATTGCTCATGTGAAAAGCGAGCATTCGCAACATCAATTCTAAACGGTTCGCCGCTTTTCCAGCTATAAGATGATCACGGCCATATCCCTCGACTGCGGTTCGGGTGGTTCTTGCGACAAAAGACCCATTCCGGCTCACCTCCGCTCGGGATGACAGAACAGATCAATGAACCGGTTCGCCTTCGCTGATGCGATAACCGACTCCACGAACGGTTTCAATGTAGGCGGCAAGCGGCCCCATTTTTTCACGCAGCCGCCGCACATGGGTATCCACGGTACGCGTATCGATCACGGTTTCATAACCCCAGACATCATTGAGCAGACGATCACGCCCCTGGACGCGCCCGCGACGATCCATCAACAGGGCGAGGAGCTTGAACTCGGTGGCGGTCAGATCGACCGGACTGCTCTTCACCAGGACTTCATGCCGGGAATGGTCGAGCACGAGATCACCGATCACGATTTTCTCCACCGTGGGAGCCTTGTCCTTGCCCCGGCGCAACGAGCGGTTGACGCGCAAAATCATTTCCCTCGGACTAAAAGGCTTGGTGACGTAATCGTCCGCGCCAAGCTCCAATCCCACAATCTTGTCGACCTCCTCCGCCTTGGCCGTGAGCATGATGATGGGGATATGACGCGTGGCGATGTCACCCTTGAGCAGTTTGCAAACCTCCAGGCCCGACATCTGGGGAAGCATCAGATCGAGAATGATGAGGGAAGGCGAATCCTTGCGCACCTTCGTCAGGGCCGAGGCGCCATCTTCGGCGGTAATGACATTAAAGCCCGCCGCACGCAGGTTGATGACCAACATGTCGATCACGTCGGTTTCGTCGTCCACCACGAGAATCTTGTGTTGCATAAAGTCGATAATAAGGTCTTTTCAAGAAATACCGTCTTTCGACATGTAGCCGACAAGATGATCGTCGCAATCCAGTATTTGTTACATTCCTATGACATGAAGTTTAAGCATGGATGAGAATCATTGCATCCCCTTCATGCCCAATGATGTTATTCTTGTTTTCCAATTTATGAACATTACCCCGATTGAACTCAAGGCCCGGCTCGACAAGGGCGAAACGGTGCGCCTGATCGATGTCCGTGAAGCAGACGAATGGGCCGTGGCCCACCTGCCTCAGGCCGAGCTGATTCCGCTGAGCCAGTTTCAGCAGCGCGCGACTCAGGCCCTTTCCCCCGACGACGATATTGTTCTTTATTGTCATCATGGCATGCGGTCAGCGCGAGCCCAAGGTTATCTGAAAGCGCAGGGGTACGATCAGGTGTTGAACCTGACCGGCGGCATTGATGCCTGGGCCGTCCAGGTCGATCCTACGATGAAACGGTATTAAAGGCGGCCTGCAACGTAAAGAACCCCGGAGCTTGCTCCGGGGCATTTTTTTTGGAGGGACGACCTCCCGGTCGTCCGCGGACGCGCAGGAGCGCGTCCCTCCAGGAAAGGCCGAAGCAAGCTTCGGAGAATTAGACCCAAGAGATTAACTTCAGGACTCAAATTCCTGCAGCCCGATTGCTATCGGCCGGCGGATTCAGCTTTTGATCCTCGTAATGATGGCCTCGCGGGGTTCGTTCCGCCAGGGGCAGCTTTCGTCCCGGAATCCAGAAGGCCCATTTATCGAGCAAGGTCATGATGCTGGGCACCAGCAGAAGACGGATTACCGTGGCATCGAGAAACACGGCAAAGGAAAGTCCAACACCGAGTTGTTCGATCTCCACCACATCCCCAAAACCGAAGGAAAGAAAGACCGAGACCATGATGATGGCAGCGGAAGTGATGATTCCGGCCACGCGCATCAGCCCTTCCTGCACGGCCAGCTTCATGTTGTGCTGGTCGAGCCAGCTCTCGCGCACGGCACTGAGAATGAAAACTTCATAATCCATGGACAGGCCGAACAAGGCACAGAAGCAGATCATCAGCACAACCGTATTCAAGCCATCGGTCGGGAAAAAATGGAAAACGCGGGCGCCCCAGCCATCCTGAAAACAAGCGACCTGGAATCCATAAGCAGCCAGGACGCAAATAAGATTGAGAATAATGGCCTTGAGCGCTACGAGCAGCGACCGCATGAAAATAAGCAGGAGCAGGAAGGTGCTGCAGAGCGTGACAAAGATAACCTTGGGCAACGTACCGATAATGATGCGGTCGGCCGAGAGAGTCACCGAAGGCAATCCTCCTACAAAATATTGGTTGCCATTGGACGATGTTCCCTCGGTTTTGGCCAGTAGGTCCGAAATATCGTCGAGCCATTTCCGGGCCGATGGCGATTGCGGGTCGTCATGGCTCAATAACAGAATCACGCTTTGCGAAGGATCTTCGTAGCTGGTCAACATACCCATTCTCATCTGCTGAACATGGTGAGAACCACTGCTGTCGGTAACGCTGATGATCTTTTGCGTATTGGGCAGTTGCGCAAGTTGATCGACAAGGGTCTTTTCCTGGACCAGACCGTCGGCGCTCATCCAGTCGCTTGCAGGATGTTTCACCAGAACGATGGCCGGCATCATCCAGCCCGCACCGAGATTCCGGGTCAGGCTTTCATAACCAAGACGGGAATCCATCTGCGGCGGAATATTTTTGACCTCGACGGAAGCAATGCGCAGATGCAGGGCCGGTATCGCAAGCAGCCCGAGCAAGGCAAGCCCCCCCACAACGCAAGCCCAGGGACGACGCACCACGAATCGCCCCCATTTTTCACATACCTGGGGACCAAGATGAAATTTTTGCAGTGGGCGCAGCAGCTGGGCACCCCATTCGAGCCGGGGGCCGACGAGAAAGATCATTGCCGGCAAAAGCGTCAACGTGGCCAGGGCAACGCTGGCGACCACAAGAACGCCCCCCAGGGCGATCGACGTGAAAAATTCGAGTGGAATAAAAAACAGGGTGAGAAAACCGCTCATGACGAGCAGTGCTGAAACCAGAACCGTTTCACCGGCCGTCCGCCGCGTAATGCGTAGCGCTTCCTGGGTTGTGAGGTGATTGGCGCGCTCGCGACGATAACGGGCGAGATAAATCAGGCAGTAATCGATGCCAACCCCCAGTCCGATCATCGTGACCAGGTTCGGCACGAAAAAGGTCACCGAGATGACCGAGGCGAACAAGCTCAGGATTCCCAGCGTGCAGGTCACGCCCAACGTGGCCACCAAAACGGGCAGGAATGCCGCCATGACCGAACGAAAAACCCAAAGCAGGATGATGAACGTGATCGGCAACGCAACCAGTTCCCCCTTCCGCAACGCCTCGGTGGAAGCGATGTTCAAGTCCATGAAAAGCGCCGGGCCGCCGGTGATCCAGGGCCCGTTTGGACCGGGAAAAGAAAGTTTCTTCACGTCGGCGCGCAGATTGGGAACGATCTTTTCGGCCCCCCCGTAAGTAGTCGCTTTAACCGCCACAAAGGCAGCGTGCCAGTCACTCCTCGGCCAATCCTCGATCATCATCGGCCCATCGGTCACCTCGCGTACGGTGGGGTCCTGCCGGACGGTATCGAGCAGATTTTTCCAGGCCGTATCCGCTTCTTCCTGCGGCAGACCCTGGGCATCCCAGACGATGGCGGTCGGAAACGCCAGGGCCGTCGAGAAATTTTTCACCACGTCGGCCCGGACAATTTCCGCCGGGGTTCCGGCCATGCCACTCAGGGTACTTTGTATCCGGCTGGAAAATTGATAAGCCAATGGCGCAAAAAAAATGGCCAGAATGAACCAAAAGATCAGGCTGAAGATGGCGTGTCGTCGTAAATAATGCCGGGCCACCGGCAATTCCCGCACCGGAGATTCGAGGGCAGCACCATTCGCAGCAGGCCCTCGCTGAGGGTGCTCCTGTTCCTTGTTCCGACGATGTGAGCCTACTTTTGGGTCCAAGTTCCGTCTTCTTTCTGTACCCATTCTCCCGGAAAAGCACGATCCCGCCAAAGTTGAGCATAGTCTCGCTCGACCAGTTCGAGCGGCTTGCTCTGGGTTTGGGCGTTGGCGAGATAAAGAGCCGCGCGATCGGAATTTTCCGCGGAGATGATTCCCTGCGCATAAGTCAGGTACTTCGGATCCTGCGGCGGCTTTTTCATGTCGAGATAGCCGTCGCGATCCTCTCCGATGACGCCGTCATTCTTCAAACTTTGAATTTCTCCGACCCGCATTCGCCGGTTGGCGGCGATTTGCAGATTGGATTGCTCTTCCTTCACCTTGGTGGTGGACGTTTTTTGATAAACATCGAGTTTGACCGCCACGTCGACCTTGACCGGTTCAGGCGTGGCAAGATTGACCGTGGGGGAGCATCCAGCCAAAGCGCATGGGCTCCAAACAAGTGTGACCAACCCGAGAATCGGACGGTCAGGGAACCCGCATTTATTTTGGAAAAAGATTCTTAAAAAGGATTTCACGAAGGGCCCCGGCAATGCCTGATGCGGGTATGGAGATGTCCACACTATGTTTACTCACTCTTGGATACATTGGCAACCTTTGAAGTCTCATAAGGATGCCAAAGAATGTCTAATTGACGCTGACCAAGTGGGCTATTTAACTTCAGGGTTCCAGTGCCGCCTTCCGGCTTATAGTCGATTTTTAACTGCCCACTTTGGTACGGGTAAGTCCGGAAAGTATTGACAGCGATCTTCATCAAATCCTCTTTGGTGACACTCGCATTTGCGGGCAGCCGTTTCAGAAGATCGTCCATCGATTTGATTTCCAGCGTTCCGGGATGGGCCATCTCCAACGTCCCTTCGCAATTAAGAATTTCCGTTGTCTTGCCCTGAACCACGATCTTGCCATCCAGGGTTCCGGTCAGATCGATGTATTTCCCCGCCATCTTTTCCGCTACCGGCTGGCAATTGATCTTGTCGGCAAAGAGATCGGCATTCCAGGTAAAGCCCTTGGTGTAGTAGACCTCAAAATTGGCCTTGAGATAACCGCCCTCGCATTTCCCTCCCAAATTTCCATAGATACCCTGGGGGTCGAAGGTCACGCTGGTCCAGACTTCCTTGGCGGGAATGTTGTTCCACGAAAGTTCGTCGATGAACACGGTCGGCACGACGTTGTTCGCCGCGGCATCCGATGGCGGCACGCTGAATTCGAGTTTGCCGTGCAGGTTGACGATTCGGATCTTGTAATCGGGATAATCCTGATCGAGGCGCAGAATATTGATTGTGCTTTTGGCGCTGATCTTGTCGAGTTGATCGAGCCTGATCTCATCGACCTTGGTCTCAAAATAAAAAGGAAGATTCGCCGAAGCCTCGCCGAAAGCGTTGATCGCCAATTGCCCATACAACACTTCCAGATGCCCCACTTCCCACGGGGCATTCACTCCCTGGGAGGGCACGGCAGCTCGTTCCTTCTTGAACTCATCGGTGAACCAAAACAAATCCTGGCCGAGATAAATAACAGGCCGGATAAAATCGACTTCGCGGATACGATGATGCCAGAGCTCGTTATAGGTAAACCGCACACGGGTTAGAGGAAAGGCCAGCACCCGGGCCAGCGGATCGAAGGGTGAAACGAGGGTCACACCTTCGACTTCCGCCGTTCGCTCCTCCGTCATGGAGGGACTCGAATCGGGTTTATTGAGTTTGACGTAATTGAGGACAATGGGACGCCCCACACCCAGGCGAATGGGGATCGAGGGCGTGTCGGGCATAAAATTTTGCACCATGACCGTTCCGCGCTGGATTTCCAATCTGTCGATCGTCCAGTCCAAACCTGTATTGTGGGGAAATTCCTTCATCGCTTCGTCGAGCTCTTTCGTAAAAACCTGACACCCGAGGATCTGTACCCGTGTGATGTGATGCCGGAGAAGATTGCGTCCGTTGAGAGACACGATGACCGAGTCGGCATAAAAAAACTGGCCCAGCTTCACGTCGTGGATTCGCAAGGTACGGGCATCGGTCCATTCTACCTTTCCGGTGCTGCTGGAAACGGGCAGCATGGCGAGCCATTGATCCACCACACGCTTCGGGTGTTGCTGGATCAGGATCACCGTTTCCAAAAGCCAAATGGCCACGATCACCAGAATGGCCCACACGTAGATGCGCGAACGCCTCCATCGCGGATGGGCGGGAACAGGAGGGGGAATCGGTTCGCTCATTTTCTAATCTTCAGGGTCACGCGATAGAAATTGCCATCATTGGCACAAAAGACAAAAACGATTCTTGGTCGTAAGAGTCGCTTATGTTTCTTCAAGCGCATTGACAAGTCCCCCTCTCTTCGACATCAAGAGGTTATGTCAGCTCTTCCCCGCAAAGGTATTATTCTGGCCGGCGGACGCGGCACCCGTCTCTATCCCCTCACCCGGGCGGTCAGCAAACAGCTCATGCCGGTTTATGACAAGCCGATGATTTATTACCCGATCTCGGTTCTCATGCTGGCCGGAATCCGCGAAATCCTCCTTATCTCGACACCGGAAGATATCCCCCTCTACCAACAATTGCTCGGCGACGGGGATTGTTTCGGTCTCTCGATTTCCTATCAGGAACAAGTTGTCCCCAACGGCCTCGCCCAGGCATTTGTCCTGGGAGAAAAATTTCTGGCAGGCTCTCCTGCCACTCTCATCCTGGGCGATAATATTTTCTACGGACAAGATCTCAGCAGCATCGTCTCGAACGCGAGTGCCTTGAAGCGAGGCGCCTTGGTCTTCGGTTATCGAGTGCTCGATCCCTCCCAGTACGGTGTGGTCGGCTTCGATGCCAATGGCCGCGTCACCAGCCTGGAGGAAAAGCCCACGGCGCCAAAATCTCCCTATGCCATACCTGGAATCTATTTTTACGATGACCAGGTGGTGGAGTTTGCCAAATCGTTAAAACCTTCGCCCCGGGGCGAGTATGAAATCACCGACCTCAACCGGGTCTATCTTGAACGGGAGGAACTCGAAGTCATTCTCATGGGGCGAGGTATCGCCTGGCTTGATACCGGCAGCCACGACAGCCTGCTTCAGGCGGCCAATTTTGTTCAGACCATCCAGCATCGGCAAGGTTTAAAAATCGCCTGTCTGGAGGAAATTGCTTTTCACAATCGATGGATTGATGCAGCGAAAATGGAAGAGGCTATTTCCAAGCTGGGCCATACAGAGTATGCCCTTTATCTTAAACAAATCCTTAAGGAAAACTCTTAAAACAGATTGTCTTGGGCTTGCAATATGCACTAAGCAGCAGCTTCGGTCATTTTTTTTGCGGGGCGAATACGATGACGAATGGGGGCTGCTTGATTTTCGATGGGACGGCGGCGGGAAAGAGCTGCTGCATGAGCGAGTGGGCTCAATTGCGAAGTGAGAGGAACTGGAGCGAATACAAATATGAACGAAATACTCATAAGCGGGATGCTACAATAGTTTACTAGACAGTCAAGTATTACATTTATGAAATACGTATTATTAGTCGTTATAAACGATTGGATTTCGTCTTTATACATTAGTTGCGCTCCTTTTTCGGATTTTACAATGTATCCCTAAAAAAATGCGATAAGCTTGCGCATCGATATGATTCGTTACTTATTTGGATTTATTATCTTCGGAATCGTACAGCCAGGTCTGGCTGCTTACGCGGGCGATCTTCCCGTTCAGCCGGAAATTCTTTCCGTGGATCAGCTCAAGCCCGGAATGCATGGCCTCACCTATACGGTCATGCAGGGAAACGAAATTGTTCCCTTGCAGACGGAGATTCTCGGCGTCGCTAAAAATGCTTCAGGACCGGGGCTCGACCTGATCATCGGGCGACTCATCGATGAAAAAACGCATCTCACGGGTGCGGTTCACGGCATGAGCGGCAGCCCGCTTTATATCGATGGAAAATTGGTGGGGGCCCTTTCCCAAAGGATCGCGACCTTTGAAAAGGATGGTCATTGCGGATTCACGCCCATCGCCGACATGCTCAAAGTCGAGCGCCTTGTCGGGACGCCGCAGCAGGCCCGGCAAGAACCAGAGGCATTGCCCCTGATGAACTTCACTTCGTTCGTGCCAAAAATCAACGACGGTCCGGGCTCCGGTTTCTCACCGCTGGCCGTGCCGATTTCCGTCAGCGGCGTGCGACCCGATATTTTCACCCGCTGGCTAAATCGATGCGGGCTGGGACAGGAGATGCTGCTCACGATTCCGGGAGGCGGATCGATGGCTGCGGACAGCGTGGGCGCGATCAAAAAGGCGATGGACATTCAACCCGGCTCGCCGCTCGCCGCGGTGTTCATGAGCGGAGACATCAGCGTGGCCGGAACCGGCACTTGCACCTGGCGCCAGGGTGATCGCATTCTCGCCTTCGGCCATCCCATGTTTGGTTTTGGCAATTCGGAACTGCCCATGGCCGGGGCAGAGATCGTCACTACCGTGCCGAGCTACGAAAAGCCCTATAAGCTCAGCAACACCGGCCCGATCATCGGCACGATTTTCCAGGACCGGGTCTCCGCCATCGCGGGCATTCTCGGCAGCGCTCCGCCGTTGGCCACTTACCTGATCGAACGGACCCATGAAGGCCAAAAGCTGCCCGACCTCAAAGGCACGTTTGCACCTCATCCGGTGATGACTCCGCTCCTGATCGGCACCGCCATGGAAAGCGCCCTGAGCGATTCCCTGGAAATGGCCCGCACGCTTTCCGTGCACATGACTGGCGAACTGACCTTCGTCGATCATCCGTCCCTCCGGCTCGACGGCATCTTCAGCGGCGAAGACAATACGTTGCCCGATCTGCTGGCCAGCACACTCGCGCCCCTGCAAAAACTTTTCAACCAGCGCGATGAACATCTCATCGCAAAAAATTTCCACGTCTCCTTCGACACGCAGGAACGGATGAAAAACTGGGCGATTGAGGCGATCCACGCCGATTCCCACGAAGTCGAGCCCAACGGCCAAATCCATCTCACCGTCGATTTGCGGGAGGAATATGGCGCGCGCACGTCGCAAACATTCGCGGTCAATTTGCCGGAGAATATCAAGACGGGGACTGTGACAATTCGCGTGGGAGGTTCGTCCGAACTTAATGACGACCGCCTGACCCGGGACATTCAACACGCGCGGGGTGTGGACGAAATGATCGCGCTTTTCAACCAACGCCACCTGCAGGATCGCGTTTACGTGCAGGCTGTTTCCTCCGCGCCGGGCGTCGTGGTGCACGACCAGGAAATGCCCGCACTGCCCGGCTCGGTCCGCTCCGTCATGGAAGGCGGCAACTCCTCCATCACCTCCGTTCCCCTGCCCGAGCAGGTCTGGCTTGAGCTCAGCGCTCAACTCCCCGGCGTCGTCCACGGCCGGCAGGAAGTCACGATTGAGGTGAAGTAAAGTTTCGCTCCGACATGCTTGGATTCGCTCAGGATGACTGACCGGTTAATAGTCTGCGACTTGTCCGCCGCTGACCTGAAAAGCATGGGAATTCCTCCTCTTGGAATCTCTGTCCATCAGCAGGATGGACAACAAAAAAGACAGCCCTGACAAGACGAGTCAAGAACTCAAAAGGGTGCGCGGTACAGGGTTCGAACCTGTGACCTTCCGCGTGTGAAGCGGACGCTCTACCGCTAAGCTAACCGCGCTAAGTTAATATTTATTAATGATTTATATAATAATTTCGCATCCACTATTTTCAACTTGTAACCCATAGGCTTTGAGCACGTTGGAGGACGTGAGCAACCACAAGATTACATGAGTATGAGTACATCCTTTGAAAAAATAGCCGAGTGTCTTGATCGCAACCCCTCTAGTCGGTCATATTATGCGTTGGTCAAGGTCAAGGGCAAGCAGGTAGTGGGTCAATTGGAAACATTCCGTCATCCTGAGGTTGCGCCTGCGGCGCTCTGCTAAAATGACGGAAATATCTTTTGCGCCATCGCGCAGGCAGTGTCGAAGGACCTCTGACTTTTCTTGCTCGAAAAGTATCTTCTGAGCCAATAGCCAGAGGTCCTTCGACTGCGCCCAAAGACCAAGGCAGCCGCGTCAACTCGCGCCTTCTTTCGACTATTTCATTTTCGCTGCGCTGACCGTTCGAGAAGCACGTGCGATAAGCTTTGCCAGATTGATGTCCAGGGCAGCAGTGATCCGCAAAAGAGTTTCCAAGGTGGGATTTCGGCTGCCGCGTTCCACATAGCTGACCATCTGCTGGGACAATCCAGCCTTGGCCGCAACGACCGTCATGGACAAGCGACGTTTTTCCCGTTCCTTCTTGAGAATCCGGGCCACCTGAGAACCTATCGCCTTCCGTACTTTGCTATTGGACACATCAATGGCTTTACCGGAGAAAGCGATTGACAGCGAACCTAACTATAGTTAGGTATTTTCGCATGTTCGGCAAAAACTCCGACCGGAAGATAAAAGGTGTATAAACTTTATCTCCTTCATTTCCAAGAGGTTATGGAACAGCGGCAAAATATTTATTGTTAATAACTGTCGCTTCGGCTACCTCCATACTCAGGAAATTGCTTGTATGACCACTTTAACTTGTAAAACCAATTGGCAGACTTTCGGAGTAGTATTGATCTCTTTTCTCCTCGTAAAAACCTCCTTTGGGCAAACGGCGGTCGTATCTCAACCCGCTCCCACTCAGGCTCCATCGGCCACGCTTCAGGCTTATCAACAGCAGCAACAGGCGCTGGCACAAAGCTTCAGTGCTTTGATGGCCCAGGGGGCGACACCGCAGCAGATGGCAGCCTGGCAGCAACAAAATGCGGCGGCATTAGCGGCACAGCAGCAACAGGCTCAAGCGATGGGAATGGCTTCGGCCTTGCAGCCGAGGGAATTGATTTCCCAACCTCCTGTTCCCCCGAATGCCTCGCAAACGGTCAAGGACTATCTGGCCGCGCAAGTCACGTTGAACAATGCCAAGGCGCAAATTCATAATCAGTTGATCCAGTCGGTAGCCGGGCAAAGCCTGACTTCGGATCAGCTCACTCAATTGCAGCAGCAGGAGACGCAACTCTTCCAGCAGCAGTATGGTCAGCAACTTCAGCAACAGGCGCAACGGGCGCAAACTCTCGCCAACGAATCGGCCCAGACGCCGCTCCCTGTTCCCGGGCCGACGGTTGTACCGCCCAATGCCACCCCGCAGCTCGCGGCTTATCTCGCCCTGCGCGATCAACTCATGCAGGCACGGGTCCAGGTCTGGAACCAGTATGTCAATGCCGATCCGTCCGTGAGGGACGCCGCGATGCAGCAATGGCAGCAGCAGAATGCCGCGCAGTTTCAGCAACTCCAGCAACTGGCCCAAAGCGCCTTTCCCGCCAACTCAACCACCTCAAACTAGGAAAAACCCATGCACACACGAACCCTCAAGAAACTGTTTTTGGCCCTCACCTTCTGGCTGGCGCTCCACACCGCAGCCTTGCGCGCCACCGATCTTCTCGGCCCCTACAGCAACAGCGCAGCCTCATTTGATGTGGATGCCAACGGACTGCTCTCGGCCACCAGCGTCTCTGAGGCGGGTTCTTTAAGCTTGAACGGCATCGGCACGCGGATGTTCTGGTTTCCGGGCGCGGCGGCTTTCCGGGCGGGCTACGTGGGGAGCACCCAGTGGGATTCCAGCAATGTCGGCTGGGGCTCGGTCGCCTTTGGCAATGGTACGACGGCGAGTGGCTGGTGTTCCACCGTCTTGGGAGGATATGGCAGCACGGCCAGCAATTGGATATCTACAGCCATGGGAGCCAGCACCCATGCCACCGGAGCTTTTTCCACCGCTTCCGGGGCTTATTCGACCGCATCCGGGGCTTACTCCATTGTCATGGGCGAAGGGAACCTGGCTTACGGCAATTATTCGACGGCAGGCGGATGCAATTCGTCTGCCTGGGCCAATTTTTCGGCCGCCTTGGGCTATAATCTCCAAAGCTCCTCCTACGCCAACTTTGCCGTGGGCAGCTACAATCTGGGCGGGTCTGGAGGCAGCAGCAACACCTCGTGGATTTCGACCGAGCCACTCTTTGAAGTCGGCAATGGAAATTCCACCACGAGATCGGATGCTGTGGAAGTTTTCAAGAACGGCAGCATGACCGTGCAAGGCCCCATCAATGCGCACAGCGGTCTTAATTGCCCCCAGCAAGGCGATCTTTCCATGGGCAGCTTCACGGCGGGCACGGCACCGTAGGCATCGGTCGTGATTGGTGCCGTTTAAAAAGGACTCATGCACCCCTTATCCACCCGCACCCGGGCCACGCCGAAATCGCGGGAAGACTCCCACGCGCTGGTGCAAACGCTGGTGGCGATGGGCCTGCTCTGTCTCACCACCCTCGCGCTCCTCGCCGCGCCGGTACCGCCGGTGCCTTCGACCATGGCGGTGACGCGGTTGTAGACGGTGTCGTAGGTGAATCCGACGCCGGGCGTGGCGGCGATGCCGGTGCCGGGCGCGTAGCTGACGGTGTTGAGCGTATTATCTACATTATAACTATAGGTCGCCACGCTGCCGTTGGCGTCGGTCATGGTGTGCAACCGGCTTTCGTTGGTTTCGTAGGCGTAACTGATGACGCTCGAATCGGCATAGGTCTTCGACGTGACGCGCCCCTGGATGTCGAGGCCCCACGTGGTGGTGTGGTTGCTGGCGTCGGTGAGGGTGGCGAGGCCGCCGCAGGTGCACCAGGTGTAGCTGGTGGTGCGGCCTTGGGGGTCGGTGGTGGAGAGGAGTTCGCGGATGGCGTCGTAGGTGCGGGTGGTGCTGCGGCCCTGCCGATCGGTGGTCTTGACGACGTCGAGGTTTTTGTAGGTGGTGAGGTCGGTGGTGCTGTCGGGGTAGGTGACGCTGGTGGGGCGGTCGAACGCGTCGTAGGCGGTGGTGGCGGCGTAGCCTTCGCTGTCGGTGACGGTATTGGCTGCCTCCCGCACCTCGGCGTATGAGCGCTCCGCCAGATCTTCTTGATAATTCATGTGCACGTGGATCGTTCCTATCTGTTTACTTGATTACACACAAGTAAATTTTCATCTGACGCAATAATTTTACAAAAGAAGCCGTGTTACACAGACCGCATGCTGCCCTGGGCCTCAATATGATCTTCAAGGCTGCAAGAAAAAACGCCAGTGGCTGGTTCTTGTGACAAAAGTCATTTCCCGCCTCACCTCCACTCGGGATGACGGGATTAAATACGTCTATTTAAATCGAATAGGCTCTAATCTAACAGGGCAATTATTTTCCCAAGCTCCAAACGCGATTAGAGGCTGTCCGTCACAGGAGTGACGCGAAGAGACTTGCGAGTCCGGTAAACGTTGTAAAGTTTGACAGTTTGTCTGCCATTTAAGCTTTCTTAAGCAGGATTCTTCTCGATTTAAGCAACGAAACCGCCACGGCGGTTCCCAGGATTCCTCCCACCACAATCAACGAGGTCTCGGTCGACAGAGGATAGAAACCTTCGGTCACCATCTTTCCGCCGATGAAAATCAAGACGCAGGCCAGTCCGACATGCAGGTAAACCAGGCTTTTCACCGCTCCCGCCAGCAGGAAGTAGAGCGAGCGCAGCCCGAGGATCGCGCAGACGTTGGAGGTGTAGACGATGAACGGATCGCGCGTCACGCCGAAGATCGCCGGAATCGAATCGAGGGCGAAAATCAGGTCGGTCATCTCCACGACCACCAGCACGAGAAAAAGAAGCGTGAACTTCAGCTTCCCATTTTCGCACACGACAAAATGGTCTCCTTCGCTCCTTGAGCTCAGGGGCAGAAATCGCCGCGCCAGCCGTACCACGAGCATCTTTTCGACTTCGACATCCGGCTTGTGCGACAGCATCTTGACGCCCGCATAAAGGATGTAGGCGCCGAAAAGATAAATCACCCACTCGAACTTGTGCAGCAAGGCGGCCCCGCCCCAGATCATCAAGCCGCGCATGACCAGCGCGCCGATCACCCCCCAGAAAAGTAATCGATGTTGCTGCTCCGCCGCGACCTTGAAAGAGGCAAAGACGAGCACGAAAATGAAAATATTGTCCATGCTCAGGGAATACTCGATCACGTAGCCCGTGAAGAAATTGAGCCCCGTCCCCAGGCCGTTTTCGTAGGTGACCCACACCCCGAATCCGACGGCCAGAGTGATCCAACCGAGCGTCGTCAGCAACGATTCCATGACCGAAATCGCCCGCTTCTCGCGATGAAGCACGCAGAGATCGAAGGCCAGCAAAGCCAATACAATGGCATTAAAGCCGATCCAAAAGCTGAGAGGCGTTTCCATGAAACAGGGGAATTATAAGTTTTCGGGTCGCAAGCCCGTGTGCTTTGCAATTCTGGCCAGCATGCGCGGGCCGATTTCTTCCCCATCGTGGAAGGCAAAAACAAAATCGGGAAAATGAGGATGTGCTAAAATGCGATGTGAGCCGCATGTGCGTTTGATGATCCAACCTGACTTGAGAAGAGCCTTAAGGACGTGCCGAGATTTGGCGGAGCCCCATGAACTCATGCGGTTACCGTAAAGACCTCGGCAATTTCCGGTGCCATTTCGCCGTGTTCCAGTCGATCGGCCAAAATTCGTAGAACAAGAGTTTCCACGCGAGAAACCGCTTCCTGGCGCGAATTGCCATAGGCAAGAGCACCCGAAATGGAGGGGACTTCGGCTATCCAGCGATCATCCGCTTCCTGCTCGATTTCGATGGTCATAGGAGAGACGATAGAAGATATCAACCGAAGTTCAATTCGGAATCTTGGATCATACAAACATCCCCGCCACGCTGTCGGCGACGAGTTGTCCCCGCGCCGTCAACCGCACCCGTCCCGCCTCCTCGAAGGCCAGGCCGTTGGCTTCCAATTCCTTCACGCGCGCTGTGACTGCGCCAAATTCCTCCAACGCGACCCCCTCGCGCATCCGCAAGCCGAACATGATTCGCTCCCGGGCCCGCGTCGCCGGATCGAGCGTCTCCCTCTCTTCGCGCACCGACTCGCCTCGTGCCATTCGTTCATTATAAGCTTTCGTGTCGGGCACATTTCGCCAGCGCATTTCACCAATGGTTGAACACGCACTGGGCCCCAGCCCCAGGTAGTTGGCCCCGCGCCAGTAGGCCAGGTTATGACGCGATTCGAAGCCGGGCCGCGCGAAATTGGAAATCTCGTAATCGATCAATCCCGCCGCGGCAAGTATCTCGCGTGTCCGCGTAAACATGGCGATTTCCCGCTCTTCGTTCTGTCGCCACTCGCCTTTTTGCAGCTTCTCGAAAAAAGGCGTGTCCTCCTCATAGGTCAGCGCATAGGCCGAAATGTGATTCGGCCGGCACAGAAGAGCCGCTTCGAGGGTCGAGATCCACTTCGATTCGCTTTGACCGGGCAACGCAAACATCAGATCGATGTTGATATTGGAAAAGCCATGCTCCCGCAAGAGGGTGCAAGTCTCCGCAATCTCCTCCGGCGCATGCTGTCGTCCCAGCAGGCGCAACATTTCCGCATCGAACGATTGCGCGCCCAGGCTGATCCGGTTCACTCCCGCCGCGCGCCACGCCGCCGCTTTTTCCGGCGTTACCGTCGCCGGATTCACCTCGAGAGTAAATTCGCACGCTTCTTTCTGTCCGTCATCCCGAGCTTGTCGAGGGATCAGTTCCGTTTGCTTTTTTTCTGAAAAACTGAGCTGATCCTTCGACTTCCCCTTCGACAAGCTCAGGGTTCGCTCAGGATGACCGTTGGGTTGAAGAGAAAATTTCGTGGAAACACCAAGTTCCTCCGCCAACTCCACGAACAGCTCCGCGGAGAGAATGGAAGGCGTGCCGCCGCCGAAATAAATTGTTTCCAGCGCGAGGGGAAATTCCTCCCGCGCCTGCCGCCATTCCCTGCGTAGGGCCGTCACAAATTCGCGCTGTGCCGCCGCCCCACCCAAGTGTACATGAAACGCGCAGTAGGGGCACACCTTCGCACAGAAGGGCGTATGCACGTAAAGATGACGGATCATTCCTTCACAAAATGCCTGTCATCCCGAGCTTGTCGAGGGATCAGACGCGGAACCGAACAGGCAACCAATGGGTAAGTCTCAAATTGTTAGCTTTTTGTGCTCACACAACATTTTGATTAGAGAAAGCGTGTCTGATCCCTCGACAAGCTCGGGATGACAGGTTCTTGACTCCACTCCACATGCCTTCAACCTTGAGAAAGCAATCATGACTCCAGCCTCCTCCCACCTCCAACCCACCCGCGCCGAAATCATCGGCCAGGAAATGGCCTTCGTCTGGAGCGACGGCATGGAAAGCTTCATCCCGCTCGAAAAACTGCGCCGGGCCTGCCCCTGCGCCGCCTGCGGAGGCGAACCCGATGTCATGGGTAACGTCGAGCGTCCTCATGTCAGTTACGGCCCGCACAGCTTCGAGGTGCGCAATTTCCGCTTCATTGGCGGCTACGCATTTCAGCCCATGTGGAATGACGGCCACGATTCGGGCCTCTACGCTTTTCGCTACCTCCGATCCCTCGACGAAAATGCCTCCGCGTGAATTTCAAAAACCCCGCGAGAAGCGCGAAGAGCTCAAGACCTATCGAGAACTCGCCCTTCGCCGCAATCTCAAGTCGATTCGCCAGCGTCGTCGCATCGAAGCCGGCGGACTTCAGCGCGTGATCGGCAACGGTTCATCCACCCAGCCCTACCTCACGGTCGAGACGCGCCGCTATCGCCAGCTCCGGCTCGAAAAT